>Ga0075163_10002887_pt1 | contig 23129 bp, 22 predicted proteins | sample JI1023141ADNA_FD_71478 | JGI IMG/M metagenome (GOLD analysis project Ga0075163, IMG submission 71478) | Wastewater effluent complex algal communities from Wisconsin, to seasonally profile nutrient transformation and Carbon sequestration -... | ecosystem: Engineered > WWTP > Effluent > Algae... | reverse complement strand
AAAGTGATTCGCCTGTATGTAAACCATGAAGAAGACGAGCGCGATCTTTTTCAGGAGATTTTATTTCAGGCGTGGAAATCGTACCCACGGTTTGATGGCCGATCTAAGTTTTCTACCTGGCTTTATCGGGTTGGATTGAATACCGTACTTACGTTTAAGCGCAGACCAGTTGTAGTTGTGCCGCATGAAGATTTGTCCTCGCTTAACATCGCTCAACCTAAAACTACCGATGATAGCGAAGCTCTCTATGTAGCCATACGCGAGCTACCCGAAATAGACAGGATGATAATTACGCTGCATCTGGATGGTTACGAGAATGAAGAGATTGCCGAGATAACCGGCATTACCAAAAACAATGCGGCTGTAAAACTGCATCGCATAAAAGATAACTTGATTAAAACGCTTAAAGCAGAATAAGATGGATCTGAAAGAAGCATGGAAAAAATTAGCGCAGGAAAAGCTTAGTAAACCAGTTGCCGGTACGGACGAAGTTTACAATTCGAGTAAACACCCCGTGCAAAAACTTATCCGCAGTTTTAAAATTGCACTTGGGTTTGTGATTTTCTTTGAGTTAGCCTTTGCTTACCTGGCGGTAGTAGTGCCACAACCTATTGTAAAAATAGCAATGGTGTTGATGATGGTGGTGTACATTTTTTATTTTGCTACCAACTATCAGACGCTATCGCATATTAAAAAAACATTTCGTATGGATGAGAACCTGAGTTATACCTTGCAATCAATTTATGACAACACCCAACAGTCATTAAAATTTCAACGCAGGTCGGCATTGTTCATTTATCCGCTTGCCGCTACGTGCGGATTCTTTTTAGGATTATCAGTAGAACGCGATGTGGTAGCGGTGCTACAACACAATTCTACGTGGATTACCTTATTGATTACAATCGCAATCTTAACACCCGTCAGTTATTATGTGGCTATTCAGTTAGAGCGGGTTGGCTATGGGCGATACCTCGAACAGCTTCGGGGATTGATTAATCAGCTTAATTCACAAGTCTGATTTACGAGCTTATGTTATTTAAGGTCTTCCAGTAACTCGGCTTGTTGTAGCTTATCGTTAATGGCTTTAATGGCCTGATCCAGTTCGGTCATACTTTCGGCCAGTAACGAACGAATTCGCTTCTCTTCATCGGGCGGTGTTTCTACCGAAAGTAAATAAAGCAAGCCGCGAATGCGACTAACCGGAGCCCTTAGAATATGTGCATTAAAATAAGTGTATTCGCGTAGTTGATTGTTTTGCTCCAACAACAATTGAGTACGAGTTGTCACCTTCTCTTCCAGCATTTGCTTTAACTCTTCCAGATCTTTACGCTGGCATTCCAACGCTTTGTATTGTTCAGAAATAGTTTCGTTGCGTTTTCTTAGTGCAGAATAAAAATCATAATTCAACCGAATGAGGTAAATGATCGATCCATTAAAGAAGGCGGCCAGGATTAAAATTATCATGCGCCAGCGGAAAAAGCCATTCGGAAAATATAAGACTATGTTTAAATCGGGGTTGTAGTAAAGAATAAATTCGTACGAAAAGATTATTAGTGCCCATACAACACCCACAAAAAAGTAATACAAATACCGCTCGCGCTTTTGCGAAAAGACAAAGTGAACCATTATGGAAGTGGCAATGCAATAAAACGGATGCATAAACAACACCACTACATGATTACCTCCGGTTACTATGGGAACTATGGTTACAAATAATACCCAGGTGGTCATAAAAAAGACCTTTGAGATTAAATGTCTGCGCATTGCATTCAGCACATACCCTGTTATGGCACTGAACCAGGCCAGCCACGGCACTGACGTTCGGAAGGTGTGATTTTCTAATTTGATATAATCCGGCAGGAAATAAATTAAGTATGGCAGAAGTAAGAAAAATATTAAAACGTAAACAATATTGGTTAGGGTAGTTACCCTCCTGAACTCAGAACCCATCTCGTCCGAAACCCCAACCTTGAATAGATTAAATTTTTTCAATGTTTTTACCTCACCTTTTTACCAGTTGCCAAGCTAAGCAAATTATAGCGGGTCAAAAATTATACAAATAAAACCCATAAACCTGCACGTATGTTTTGATTGCAAATTCAACAGTGTGTGTTACATTCGCTAACTCAAAATCAAACCTATGTCAACCTCTTCCAACCCTAACCTTCGCATTTTCTACGGAATACTTGTAGCCAATCTGGTATCTATCGTCTTAGTAGGTGCTGGTAAATACCTGGTAACTTATCTGGAGGGCAATGAGACTGGTAACAGTTCAGGCATCTTTATTTTTTCAAGCTTTGTAATTGTGCCCATGATTATGGGTGCTATAAGTGCGTGGTATTGGCATCCGCTGCAAATGAAAACACGGGCTTACATCGGTTGGTCGGCCATTAGTACATTAGTAGCATGCGCAGCTAGCTTTATCTTTCTAAAAGAAGGTGTTATCTGCCTGCTTATTGTATCGCCTCTCATTTTGATATTTATAGTAACCGGGGCATTGCTTGCCCGCATGTTGTATAACCGAAAAAACAATACGCTCAACTCAAGCCTGGCCGGTTTAGTAGTAGTGGTTTTACTTGCCGATACATTTTCATCGCACAAAAATGTGCAGTTGGTTTCCGATACCATGATCGTAAACGCGCCCATCGAAAAAGTGTGGCCGTTTGTGGTTGAGTATGAACCCATCACGCTAAAAGAAAACTATTGGTTGTTTCAGATAGGGATGCCCAGCCCCGTACAAAGCACGGTTGATGGACACGAAGCAGGCGCAGGCAGAAAATGTATTTTCTCGAATGGCTATGTATTCGATGAAAAGATGATCGTTTATAAACCCAATGAAGAACTAACATTTGATATTCTTACCCAACCGCACGACCCTGAGATAATGGGCCACATCGATATTTTACGTGGTCAGTTTCTTCTTAAAGATAATGGCGATGGCACTACAACCGTAATTGGCAACTCGTGGTATAAACTGTATGTGTTTCCGGGTTGGTATTTTAATTTGTGGAGTAAAAGCATTACCCGCAACGTACACTTACGAGTTATGGAGCACATTAAAATTCTGAGCGAACAAGGTGTTTGATTGGGTAGTAAAATACCTCGGGTTTTTAAAACACGTGCCGGTGTTGCCACATGTGTTTGATGCTCTGCTTAAACTTACCAGCCTGCTTACCAATAAAAACCTGCCCGATTATATAGACGAAATTGAAACCGAAGTGCTTTCGTGGCAACATACGCATGTAAGTGCGCACAAATATGGTGGCCTTCAATTTAATATCAACACAACCGAATTAGGGCACATTCATGGCAACGGGCTGCTGGATATTTTGCTTAACCGCGAACAGAAATTTTTATTGATGAAACAATATCCGGTTCAGGATCATCATGTATTTAAAAACTCGGGTTGGATTTCGTTCTGGATTAAAACCGTGGAAGACAAACAAACTGCAGTTGCGTTGTTAAGATATGTTTATGATCTAAAAATACCTTCGCCCGATTTCGTACCGCATAGGGTGAAGGATTAGAAACGCTATGAAAAAATTATCACTCGAAGCACTCGGTCGTATTTCTGTAGAAGAGTTTAAAGACTCCGAAAAAATTCCGGTGTGTATTTTATTAGATAACATTCGCAGCCTGCACAATGTAGGCTCTGCCTTTCGTACTGCTGATGCTTTTCGTATAGAAAAAATTTACCTCACCGGCATTACCGGCACCCCACCCCATCGCGAAATACAAAAGACCGCGCTGGGCGCAACTGAATCAGTGGCGTGGGAATATTCCGAAAGCACTGCCACCGCACTTGAAAAACTGAAAGCCGAAGGCTACTCCATCGTAATTGTAGAACAAACTACCGACAGCATAGCGCTACAAACTTTTGAAGCAACAGCCGGTGCAAAATATTGTCTGGTGTTTGGCAACGAAGTAAATGGCGTAAGCGAAGAAGCTATTGCATTGGGCGATCTGGCTTTGGAGATTCCGCAACTCGGCACCAAACATTCTCTCAACATTTCTGTTTGTTTGGGCATTGTAGTTTGGGAAGTTTTCAGGAAGACGCACCTTGGTTAGTTGCTGGTTGCTTGTTACTGGTCGCTGGTTCGATTGGAGTAACTTAATCAAAAAGTTTGTACAACCAGAAGCAAGAAACCAGCAACCAGCAACTATTTCAACGGCACCAACCTACTCACCGTTCCGGGGTTTTCAGTGGTTACGTAAATGTACCCATCCGGACTTTGCGCCACGGCCCGTACGCGACCAATCTTTTCAAGCATTCTTTCTTCCGCAACAAATTTTCCATCGGCAACTTCTACACGTGCTATTAATTGAAACGCCAATGCGCCCACTAAAAAATTTCCTTTCCAGTTTGGATACTTATCGCTGGTAACCATAGTTAATCCGCAGGGCGCAATAGACGGCACCCAATAGCGCACGGGTTGCTCCATGCCGGGTTTGGTTGTAAGATCTGAGATTGGTGTGCCATTATAATCAATACCATAAGTAATAACCGGCCAACCGTAGTTCTTGCCTTTCTCTACTTTGTTCAATTCATCGCCACCTTTGGGGCCATGTTCATGATTCCACAACGTGTTGGTTTGTTTATCGTAATACACACCTTGCGGATTGCGATGTCCGTACGACCAGATTTCAGGTTTGGCACCGGCCGTGTTTACAAACGGATTATCATTGGGCACGCGACCGTCTTCATGCAGGCGCAAAATTTTACCGAGGTGATTACTTAAGTCTTGTGCATTTTCTTTTTTGCCGCGCTCGCCCGAAGAAAAATAAATGTAGCCTTTGCCATCAAACACAATGCGCGAACCAAAATGTACACCCGCTGAAGTAGTAGGTTGAGCTTTAAAAAGTTCTTCCAGATTTACCAACGCATTGCCTTGCAGTTTTGCACGCGCTATTACCGTACCGCCATTGCTGCCATCCGGTTTGGCATACGTTAAATATATCCAGCCATTTTGTGCATAATTAGGATGAAGCTGAATATCCATCAGTCCGCCCTGCCCTTTATCATATACTTTCGGTACACCCGTAATTTTTTCGGGCAACAGCTTGCCATCTTTAATGATGCGGATCTCGCCACTTTTTTCGGTAACCAGAATCCGGCCATCGGGTAAAAATGTTATGCCCCACACACTTTGCAAATCGGAGGTAATAGTTTCAAATACAAACTTTTGCTTTTGTGTGGTGATGGTTTCGCCCGATTTAGGTTGCGCCTGAATCTGACAATAAAAAATGGTAAGGAGCGCGAAGGCGAAAAAGTTTTTCATGGTTGTGGATTAGGTTGCAAGATAGGAGATTGATGGTAAATAGTTGCTGGTTACTCGTCTCTGGCTGCTGGTTTGTTGGGAGTAACTTAACAGGTTAGGACTTACTACCAGAAACCAGAGACCTGCGACCAGTAACAGTATTCATTACCTTTGTACATTACCAAACTAAACAATGACAGCTGCTTCCCTGGCCGACATCCGGAAAGAATTACAACACACTAATGCCGATACACTGCAGGCACTTTGCCTTCGGTTGGCCCGATATAAAAAAGAAAATAAAGAGCTATTAAACTATTTGCTGTTCGAAGCGCATGATGAGTCGGCCTACATTCAGCAGGTAAAAACAGAAGTAGAATTAATGTTTGAAGAAATTTCGGACAAGAATTTATACCTCGTTAAAAAAATTCTGCGCAAAATTCTGCGCTTCACTAACCGGCAAATCAAATACTCAGGCTTACCACAAACAGAATTGGAGTTACGGATTTTCTTTTGCGAGAAAGTGGTAACGGCTCAGATTCCATTAAGTACCGGCACCGTTTTATACAATCTCTATCAGCAACAACTAAAGAAGATAGGTAGCGTACTTACCAAACTCCCCGAAGATTTACAGGGCGACTATACCACTTCCTTAAAAACAATTCGTTATGAGTGATCAACCTAACAATCCGCTACACGGAAAAACGCTGGAGTTTATTTTAAATTTTCTGGTAGATAAATATGGTTGGGAAGAATTAGGCGCACGCATTCCGGTTAATTGCTTTCTGCACGATCCCAGCATAAAATCCAGTCTAACGTTTTTCCGAAAAACCCCGTGGGCAAGAAAAAAGGTAGAAGATTTATATCTGGATTCGCTTAATTGAATTGAGAAATATTAGCCGATCTAGAAACTTCTAACCAACGGTTAAGCGATACATCATAAATAAGCTTAATCGTGCCATACGCGGGTACGTTAAAACTAATAGGCATAATTATGTCAGACGTATTATTAGTTACATTGGTAAAACTCTGCGTAACTTGAATGGTTTGAAGGCCGGTGTTGAGCAAAATCACCTCTTGTCCATCATCTCCTGCGGCTATTCCTCTAATGGCTCTACCCACAGAGGCTGCCGTTATGCGTACAATTCGTCTGGTGGGCTTTGGTAAAATTTGTGCCGTACCGGTAATCGAAATGGCTGCCAGAGAAGGAGTAGCAAAAGCTCCATTGATGGTTGTTGTTCCATTAAGTGCTGTTGTTCCTGCTACATCTAACCTTGCGTTTGGAAGAAGTGTGCCAATGCCTACACTACTTCCCATCATTCTCACATCACCATTAATTGTGGTTTGTCCGGTGACGGTGGTTGTTCCTATAACCGATGTTTGTCCATTTAGTCTGGTTGTACCCGCAACGTCCAAAGTAGTTACTGGTGTAGTTGTCCCTATTCCAACATTGCCTGCTGTCGGGGTTAGAACTATGTGCGCTCCTGATATTTGATTGGTGATGGTAAGATTATTATCCGTTCCGTTCGCATACCCTAAAAATCCTCTTCTGGTTGTTGGGCCATCAGGATAAAATTCAATAAATGTATGATCGGTGCCTTCCAATCGCAATGTGCCTCCATTGCCCACCGCATGAAGTGTGCGAGCTGGAGTTGTTGTACCAATACCCACAAAATTACTAAAGAAAATATTTGCTCCGGCATTTGTCCATTTACTGGCCAGTGGAGTAAGCACAACATCTCTGTTGCCTCCGGCATCTGTTAGTCTAAGAGTAGTTCCAATTAGCGAGGCCGCTTGCAACAACTCGTTCGTGGCATTATTATCATTATCTGCAACACTAAATGTGGTACCTGTCCCACCTGTAATATTAATAGTACGATCGGTACCTGCGGCTGAATTACTCAGGGTTTGATTATCTGTATTTACGTATGGGCTTAGGTTTATAGGTGTTGCTGAACCATTATTGGTAATACTTAACACGTTTCCTATCAATTGTAAATCCTGAATTTCGTTGGTAACGCTTGCATCGGCATCGTCTACCGTAAAGGTTCCACCACTGTTACTTAATGTAACTGTATTGCCTGTTTTCGATACGGTTTGAATTTCATTTGTATTGCTTACATCACCACTGTTGGTAATTACGTTTCCCGCAATAGAAATACCAGTACCCGCTGTGTAGGTTGTGCCTGTGGGAAGTGTTACTGTACCACCACCGTTAGATAACGTTAAATTTGCTCCCGCAAGACTTATTGTTTGAAGTTCGTTGGTGGTACTTGCATCGGCATCATCAACAGCATCTGTAAAACTTCCACCTCCATTACTTAACGTAACGGTATTACCTGCTTTTGATATAGTTTGAATTTCGTTAGTAGCACTTAAATCGCCACTGTTGGTAATTACATTTCCGGCAATAGAAATACCAGCACCCGCTGTGTAAGTCGTACCGGTTGGAAGTGTTACGGTTCCTCCCCCATTTGACAAAGTTAAACTCGCGCCAGCCAGACTTAACGTTTGAAGTTCGTTGGTTGTGCTTGCATCGGCATCATCTACCGTAAAACTTCCACCACTATTACTTAACGTAACGGTATTGCCTGCCTTTGAAATAGTTTGAATCTCATTAGTAGCACTTAAATCTCCACTGTTTGTAATCACGTTTCCCGCAAGGGAAATGCCTGCACCGGCAGTATAGGTAGTTCCTGTTGGAAGGGTTACCGTTCCGCCACCTGCCGACAATGAAAGATTATTACCAGCTAATGAAAGGGTTTGAATTTCATTCGTAGTGCTATTGTCATTATCGGCAATGCTAAACGTAGTGCTTGTTCCGCCTGTAATGGTGATTGTTCTGTTCTCACCCGTTACGGTGTTTCCTAAATTTTGTGAGTCTGTATTTAGGGAAGCAAGGTTAACCGTGTTTCCATTGGTAATACTAAGGTTGGTACCGGCAAAAATTAAGGTCTGCTCATCGGTATTGGTTCCCGCAAAGGGTGCCAGATTAATTGGGGTGGCGCTGGGGTTATTTGTAATCCTTAATACTGATCCGGTTAATTGTAAATCCTGTGGTAGATTAACGGCTGCCCACGCTGTTCCACTCCAAAAATAAAATGCGTTTAGTGTGGTATCGAAAACAATAAGACCCGAATCATTTGCCGTAAGATTATTTTGGAATGCAACTGCCGTGCGTTGCGCTGTTGTAAGTTGGGGTATTAACAATCCCTGATTATTACCCGGAGAGGCAAGGTGCAATACAGCATTTGGGCTTGGATTATTTACACCAATACCCACCGAGTTTTGCGCATACAAATCGCTAAAAGCACATAGGCAAGAAACACACATCAGCCGAAATAGCAGTGTTTTTGATGTTTTCATGGGGATAGTGTTTAGATTGAATGAATGTACTGAAAAAATATTTAAGTGCCTCTATTAAGTAACTGACTTCGAGTGGGTTTCAGAAATTTAATACCGCCTCAAAACCAGAAAAAATTAACAACTTTGCGCAGCTAATTTGAAGCACTTGTAATGTCCGATCGCTATAACCAACGCGGAGTTTCCGCCAGCAAAGAAGATGTACACCAGGCCATCAAACTTTTAGATAAAGGTTTGTTTCCAAAAGCCTTCTGTAAAATTGTACCCGATACACTGGCAGCCGATCCTGACTATTGCACTATTATGCATGCCGATGGAGCAGGTACCAAATCTTCGCTGGCTTATATCTATTGGAAAGAAACGGGCGATCTATCAGTATGGAAAGGCATTGCACAAGATGCTATCATTATGAACATTGATGATCTTCTGTGTGTGGGTGCAACCGGACCTATCTTACTTTCATCTACTATTGGTCGAAACAAAAATCTTATTCCGGGTGAAGTGATTTCTACAATCATTAACGGAACCGAAGAAGTATTGGAAATGCTGCGCCAGCATGGCATGGAAATATACAGCACCGGTGGCGAAACTGCCGATGTGGGCGACCTGGTGCGCACAATAATTGTTGATAGCACGGTTACTGCCCGCATGAAGCGGGAAGAGGTAATCGACAATGCAAACATTCAGGCGGGTGATGTCATTGTGGGATTAGCCTCGTATGGAAAAGCCTCTTACGAAAGTGAATACAATGGCGGCATGGGCAGCAACGGATTAACTTCTGCACGCCACGATGTGTTTGATCATAGCTATGCTACAAAATATCCGGAGACGTATGATAAAGCTGTGCCCGATGAGTTGGTGTATTCCGGCAAATACAAGGTTACCGATGAAGTGCCCGGTGTAGAAGTAAACGTAGGCAAGCTTGTGCTTTCGCCCACGCGCACGTATGCTCCGGTAATGTTAAAAGTTTTAGACGCTTTGCGTTCAAACATTCATGGCATTGTGCATTGCAGCGGTGGTGCGCAAACCAAAGTGTTACACTTTGTCGAAAATGTTCATGTAATTAAAGACAACCTGTTTCCAATACCCCCTCTGTTTAAACTGATACACAAATGTTCCGGCACCGACTGGAAAGAAATGTATAAGGTGTTTAACATGGGCCACCGCATGGAAGTTTATCTACCCCAACAATACGCTGAACAGGTAATTTCTATTGCGGAAGGTTTTGGTATTGAGGCGAAGGTTATTGGTCGGGTAGAGATGGCGGACAAAAAGCAAGTAACCTTGAAGACTGAGAATGGAGTGTTTGAGTACAGCTACTAAGTAAAAAGAAAAGTTATCCTTACATTAGATTGTTGCATCTCCGTTACTGATGATATCAAATCTTAAAAAAATTGATTGGGTTAAGTGGATCATCATTATACTCGGTGCCTGGCTCTTAATCTATCCAAAACCTTACAAAGTTCTTGTCACGCTCCTGGTTAGCATTCCGTTAATTACTCTAATTATACATGGGATAATGGGTAAGCGGCCAGGCATATCAACCTTGTTTCAAGGTTTACTAAATGGCGCCTCTAACTTTAGCCCGATGACCCATATGTGCTTTGCCACGATTTTGCTGGGGTTTCGTGTCTTTATGGACTATGACTCGGAAAGCATGCTTGTTTTTATTGGGGTAGGCTTAGTGGCTACTCTTTTATTATCCCTTCTTCTGCTCTCAACTCATAAGCCGGAAGGCACAGAGGATGATTCATTCCATTTTTCAATTCTGGCACTGCTTTTTCTTTTCTACGCACCAACAGCCATGTTTGGTGCTAATTGCGTATATGATAATACTGAATCACAATTGAGTCAAGTTAAAGTCATTGAGAAATTCCGACCAACAAGTAGTATAGATGCGGACTATTATCTGAAGGTTTCATCGTGGTCTGTTAATCCAGAACCTATCGATATTGAGGTTTCTTTTGATAAATACCATAATGCCAAAGAGGGGGACATTGTAGATGTTCATGTTGGAAAAGGGCTATTTGGTGTAGGATGGTACCGTGTTGAGCTATAATCTAATCCGAAATTTTAATTGGCTAAGAGTTCTCTTTACTCCCGCTTCCTCCCCACCAAATCCTTCAACAGGTCCCACAACTTCACATCATCAGCAATGTCGCTTAGTTGAATCGTCTTATGTAAGCCCATTCCCCGTTTAAATGTCTAAAATAGCCAAAATTACAATGAATCAATGGTTATATTCACCAATTATTAATATATTTGGTGAATACGATCATCAAAAATGAATATAAATAGGATATTAGAATCTCAAATAAAGGCTAAAATAGGGAGTGGTAAAGCCATTATTGTGGTTGGTCCACGGCAGGTAGGCAAAACAACTTTACTCAAAAAAATTGTTGGCAAAGAAGATTATCTGTTTCTGGATGGAGATGATCCCACCATTAGAAACTTATTGGCCAACGCTAATACCGAGCAGTTAAAGAGCATTATCGGCAACCATAAAACCGTATTTATAGATGAGGCCCAACGCATTGAGAATATAGGCATCACATTAAAAATAATTACGGATCAGTTCAAACCTGTTCAGGTTTTTGCCAGCGGCTCATCAGCTTTTGAGCTAAACAACAAAATCAATGAACCACTCACCGGTCGAAAATGGGAATATCAATTGTTTCCCATTTCCTGGAAAGAACTGAACGACTCGATTGGATTCGTGAAAGCCACGCAACAACTTGAACTTCGAATACTATACGGCATGTATCCAGATGTGGTCAACAACATTGGGCAAGAAGTAGATGTATTAAAACAATTGGCTAATAGTTATTTGTATAAAGATGTTTTGGCATTAGGTGGAATTAGAAAACCTGAAATCTTAGAAAAATTAGTACAGGCTTTGGCCTTACAAATTGGTAACGAAGTGAGTTATAACGAACTCGCACAACTACTTACTATCGATAAGAATACGGTCAGCACTTACGTTGATATTCTGGAAAAAGCTTTTGTGATTTTTAAACTAAAGAGTTTCAGCAAAAACCTGCGAAATGAAATTAAAACCAATCAAAAAATTTATTTCTGCGATACGGGAATTAGAAATATGGTGATTGGAAATTTTAATGCACTAAACCTGAGGCAAGACAAAGGTGCTTTGTGGGAAAATTTTTTAATAAGTGAACGAATTAAAAAACTACATTATGAAAACAGCTTGGCCAGACCGTATTTCTGGCGAACTATCCAGCAACAAGAGATAGATTATGTAGAGGAAGAAGCCGGAAAAATTACAGGGTACGAAATAAAATGGAACGAGAAAGCTAAATTTAGAGTACCCAAACTATTTGCTGAAACCTATAAAGCCGAAACAATGCTTCTCAATCGCGAAAATTTTAGAGATTTTTTGTAAGCATGTAAATGTGTTAAATCACATCTTACTTCCTTCCCACCAAATCCTTCAGCGGATCCCACAACTTCACATCATCAGCAATGTCGCTTAGCTGAATAGAAAGTGCGCGAGTAGAAATTTGTATTTCGCGCATGGTCATACCTAGTGAAATTAATAACGATAAAAGCGAAGCGCCAAAAATGTATTTGGCAATCAGCTCATGCCCGCTAAATAAAAAGAACATGCAGAGCACACTCAGAAACAACGCGAGAATACTCAGCATCTGCATATCCCGAATTAAGCGCAACCGTACTTTCAAATTGCGAATCTGATCCGCCACCTTTTTGTCTTCTTTGTTTTGATAATCGCTAGCCAATTTACGGATAAGCGAAGCCACTGCCAGAAACCGATTGGTATAGGCCAGCAAAATCAATGAAACGGTTGGAAACAAAAGTGCGGGTGTGGTGAGTGTGAGTTCCATAATTCTCTTTATTGTGAGTTGCTGTTTTTTTATTTAACGTCAAGCAATTTCTTAATCTCATTCACATCTATCTGGGAATCTTTGGGGAGATTAATTGTAACAATACCCCCAAAGTCAACTTGCCAAAAGCCACCTTGCTTCATAATCTCATCACCCAGTACCTCCAGATCAGACCGCTTAACATTTTTGGGTAGCCAAAACCTATGTGTAATTAATTCTGACTTCTTCACAATTCTCACCAACTCATGTTTACCTGCTTCGTTGATCAAGGTTTCAAATTCAGTTCCTACTGTAAGTTCGTCATCTATCAGTTCGTTCTCGGTTGCCCTAAAAGTATTTTCAGTTAGTTTAATCACAGCCATCGTGATCGAAACCTGATGCGCTTTATCGTAAATCTCTATGCTTATAGTTTTTTCATTCATTGGCTTGGGGCTTACTCTCGCAAAGATAACCGTAACCCTGTTACAAAAGCCATTGATAAAAAATGTGCCCCGTCCTTCTTGGGCTTTAACTACCTTCGAAGAACTTATGCCTATGAAACCACACCTATTAGTACTTCTGTTTTTTGTCAGCACTCTGGCTCTTGCCCAGAAGAAACCAGCCGTTCAACCTGCACCCAAGAAGCCACTCACCCCTGCGGTGTACGATGGCTGGAAGGATATTACCTACAAAGCGTTAACACCCGATGGCAGCTATGCCGCTTTTACCGTTAATCCACAGGAAGGCGATGGCAAAGTAGTATTTCATAACCTGAAAACCAGCACACAGGATTCCGTAAAGCGCGCTACAGAAATTGCCCTTACGTTTGATAGCAAATACGCGCTGTTTAAAATAAAGCCGCAACAACAAGTAGTAAAAGATCTGCGCAGACTGAAGAAGAAAAAAGAAGATCTGCCAAAAGATTCATTGGGCATTTTCACATTTGCTAATCGTAAGATTGAAAAAATAGCCAACGTAAAATCGTTTAAGGTTCCGGAGAAAGCCGGGCAATGGGCTGCGTGGCAACTGGAGGCGTTGAAAGAAGAAAAGTCAAAAGCTAAACCCGACACCGCAAAAAAAGCTGAACCAGCCAAACCCAAAAAAACTAAGAAGAATACCGATGAGAATGGCTACACATTAGTGCTTCGCAATCTCAACACTAACCGAAACGTTCAGTTCGGATTTGTAAAAGAGTATGCGCTTGCCAAGTTCGGGCAAGGACTTTTATTCCACAGCACCGGCAACGATTCTACTTTGAAAGCCGGCATGTATTGGTACGATCTTCAGAAAGCAGAACTAAAACAACTGCACGAAGGTAAATCCAAATACAAGTATAAGGGTTTAGCCATAAGTGAAGATGGTACACAAACTTCTTTCCTGTTGGATAGCGATACCACAAAAGCACCCAATCATTTTTATTCACTTTATTATTGGAAGACTGGCGAGGCAACAGCCGCTGCATTGGTTCATGATAAAACTACCCAAGTGCCTGCCAACTGGTTTGTAAGTGAACATGCCACTCCGAATTTTTCAAAAGATGGAAGCAAACTGTTTTTTGGATTAGCGCCAAAACCATTGGTGCAAGACACTACTCGTTTGGAGGAGGAAATTATAAAAGTAGAAGTGTGGAACTGGCGCGATAGTGTTTTACAAACCCAACAAAACAGTCGCCTCGAAGCTGAAAAAAAACGTTCGTATCAAACCACTATTAATCTTGCCGATAAATCAATTGCACTACTGGGCGGCACAACCATTCCACAAGTTATGTTGGCCGATGAAGGCAACGCTGCAATTGCATTAGGTCTATCCGATTTACCATACCGATGGAGCAATTTTTACGATGTTAATACAGCAGAAGATGCCTACCTCATTGATGTAAAAACCGGAAACAAAAATAAGATTGCCGAAAAAGTAAAAGGAAACATTTCCATTTCACCCAAAGCAAAATTTGTTTACTGGTTTAGCTTGCCCGACACCGCCTGGTTTATTTATGATGTAAATTCAAAACAAACACAATCGCTTACCAAAACACTGCCAGTAGCTTTTGCCGATGAAGAGGATGATCATCCGGACTATCCAGCTTCGTATGGATTTGCCGGTTGGTTAGAGAACGATGCGCGATTTCTGGTGTACGATCGTTACGACATCTGGTCTATTGATCCGCAAGGAAAAACACCGGCTGTAAATCTTACCAAAGTGGGTCGCACGCAGAAGATAACCTTCCGCAACGTGTGGCTTAACCGCGAAGAAAAATTTATTAAGCCAGACGCTACACTTCTTCTCAGCGCATTTGACGAACAAACTAAAACAGTTAATTATTACAGTCATTCGCTAAAAACGGGTGAACTGAAAAAACTTACTACTGGCAACTACCGCTATGCCGGTGTCACCAAAGCATTGAACAGCGATAATGTTCTTTTCACTCGCGAAAGCTATCAGGAGTTTCCGGACGTGTGGGCCAGTAATTTATCATTTACTACTCCTAAAAAATTAAGCACGGCCAATCCACAACAGAAAAACTATTTGTGGGGAACCGTGGAGTTGGTGAATTATACTTCGTTAGATAATGTGCCATTGCAAGGCTTGCTCTACAAACCCGAAAACTTCGATCCTAAAAAGAAATACCCCATGCTGGTATATTTCTATGAGAAGAGCAGCGATGGTATGCATTCGTATTTTAAACCACAACCGGCCTGGTCAATCATTCAGCGGGTAATGTGTGCCAGCAATGGCTACCTCGTTTTTGTTCCTGATATCGTTTACAAAAATGGGTTGCCGGGCGAAAGTGCTTACAACTGTATTATGCCTGGGGTAAATCAATTAATCAGCACCGGGTTTGTAGATGAAAAAAATATCGGTATCCAAGGGCAAAGCTGGGGTGGCTATCAAACTGCTTACCTTATAACACGTACCAATTTATTTAAAGCTGCTGGTGCCGGTGCTGCTGTAGTAAATATGACCAGTGCCTATGGTGGCATCCGTTGGGGCAGTGGTATGAGTCGCATGTTTCAATATGAAAAAAGTCAAAGCCGCATTGGCGGAACATTGTGGGAAAAACCACTCTACTACATTGAAAACTCACCGTTATTTTATGCTGATAAAATCCAAACTCCAGTGTTGATTATGCAGAACGATAAAGACGATGCCGTGCCGTGGTATCAGGGTATTGAGTTTTACATGGCTTTGCGCAGATTACAAAAGCCGGTGTGGATGTTGGTGTATAACGATGAAGTACACAACCTGCAAAAGCGTCAGAATCGTGAAGACTATGACATCCGCCTGATGCAATATTTTGATTACTATTTAAAGGGCGCACCCGAACCCGAGTGGATGAAGAAAGGGATTCCAGCAATAGAGAAAGGGATTACGAAGGGGTATTGAATTAAATTCCTTAACCGCAAAGGCGCGAAGACGCAGAGAATTCTTTGCGCCTTTGCGGTTAATTCAATTAACGATTAAAGTCTAAATTGGATTGGCAATCTAATTTCCTGAGGAACAGGAACACCTCTTAACGTGCCCGGTTTCCATTTAGGCGAAGATGACACTACTCTCACTGCTTCCTCATCACAACCGCCACCAATACCTTGCAGAACCTGAATGTCCTTTATGCTTCCATCGGAATCAACAATAAACTTCAACATTACCCGCCCTTCAATTTTCTCTTTCCTTGCTTGCTTAGGATACTTAAGATTTCGTGCAATGTGTCCATAAAAGGCAGTCATTCCTCCCTTAGGTTCAGCGGTTAGCTCCATTACTACCACTGGATTTGGGGTGCTATTTAAAGATCGCATCACCAGAAACACAAAATGCTGGTCAACCGGTATTTCTGTCTGAACTGCTGGTTGCCAAGGCCCGAGTTTATTGAATGCATTCTTTATGACTTCTGATTCGGGTTTTGTTAATACGTCTTTTACTATACCCTCTTTTGATACTGAAAACCTGACTTCAATGGGAAATTTCTGGGTAAGTAACGCTGAGTCGCCTTTTAGGCGTTCTGCTAATTCATTGTAAAATTGGGTCCACCCGCCAGTATAACTAGCCGATTGCCCATGATCTGTAATTAGATTGATCTTATTTAAGTTAGGATCCTCTTGCAAAATTTTATCAAACGCAAGATTGAGCGCGCTGAGAAGTATAAATCGTTTATTCATTAATATCTTCAAGTTTCCTTCCGTAGAAGCCTGAATTGACGATGTTTCATAACCGATGGAAGAAATAACTAATTGATCTTTACTCCCCAGCTCCAATTCAGCATAACCCAAGTGGTTCGAAATTGCACTCTTACTTCCTGTTGAAATTATGTTTGCTCCCTTAACTGGTTTTTTAGATTCACCATCTACTATCTGAACAACAATTTTTCTATCCTGAGCAATTCCATTCGACCAGATTAAAAGCAAAAGCAAAAGCAACAGTATTCTAGGCATAACGATAGTATTATTAGCTAAAATGATAAACTAATCCTTATAAAGCAATTGACGACTCGCATCTTATCCAGATTTCATTAAACTGAGTTGTTTTGGTACACAACCTTTTAATAAGTTTGGCTGTCTAAAAGAAGAAAACTCATGCGCACCCTGCTATTCATCCTTTTTGCAACCGTTTCAGTTTTTGGCCAATCGGTAACAACCGGCAAACAACTGTGGGAACAGAAAAAATATGCCGAAGCCCGAAAACAATTGCTTGCCATTAAAAAAGACAGCAAAGACTATGCTGCTGCTCAATACTATTTAGGTCGCATAGCCTTCGATGAAAAAAAGTACGATGAAGCCGAAGATTTTTTCGAGACTGCCATTGATGCCAACGATAAAGTGGCTGACTATCATACCTGGTATGGTAACACGTTGGGTACCATTGCTGCCGATGCCAATTTATTTAAGCAAGCTTCGCTCGGGCCAAAAATGAAAAGCGCGTGGGAGAAAGCCGTGCAGCTTGATCCTAAAACAGTTGATGCCCGCGAATCATTAATTCAATATTATTTACAAGCTCCTGCCATAGCCGGTGGCAGTGTGGACAAAGCCATCGAGATGGCAAACGAAATCAAAAAATTAAAACCTGCAGAAGGCCACAGGCAGTTGGGCAACATCTACTATCGCGAAAAGAAATTTGCTGAGGCTGAAAAAGAATTTATTGCAATGACTAAAGCTGATGCCACGCTTACGCCCGGTCTTGCCAATTTTTACGTACTCCAAAAACAATATGATAAAGCGTTTGCTATTTCCGATGAAGCGCTAAAACAAAATCCGGAGGATATGGCAGCCACCTATCAGATCGGAAAATTGAGTGCGCTCTCTGGTTTACAATTAGATCGCGGTGAAGCTGCCCTGAAAAAATACCTCAGCTATCAGCCCCAAAAAAATGAACCAAGCCATGCCGGAGCCAACATGCGGCTGGCACAGATTATGGAAAAGCGTGGAAAAAAAAATGAAGCAAAATCACTTTATCAATTAGCCTTAAAAGGCGATGCTACGTTGAAGGAAGCAAAAGAAGGCCTGGAGCGGGTATCGAAGTAAGCATCGGTGGGGGTTAAACCAGGCTCTGTTGTCTGATAATAAAAAATCTATGCAAGCCTCCACACAATCCCGGATTGAAGTTATTGATGTATTGCGTGGCTTTACCTTAATTGGTATTGCCATCATTCACTTTGCCGAACAATTTTACGCGGGTGCTCATCCGCAGTCGCACAGTAATTTTAATATCAAATTTCTGGGTGATGAAATTGTAATGGGATTCATCGGTATTCTTATCTCCGGCAAGTTTTTCATGATCTTCTCATTTTTGTTTGGTTTAAGTTTTTCCATACAACTCAATAAAAGCAAAGGCGACTTACCATTTGTGCTGCGTTTTTTCTGGCGCTTGCTTATTCTTTTGTTAATCGGATTGATTCATCACCTGCATTACCGGGGCGATATTCTAACCATCTATGCTATGCTGGGCTTGGGTTTATTGTTATGTTTTCGTTTGCCTGATAAAGTGTTGATTATACTTGCACTGGCTCTTACACTCAATCTTCCTTCTGTAGTGGTGCGCGGTTGGCAAGCCACACAACAGCCAGCCACTTCGGTTGAGGCTATGTTTGACGGAGCCGATGCTGAGAATGAACGTTATTACAACACGGTAAAGTCAGGCCAATACAAAGATGTACTGATTGCCAATTTTCACGAACTGGATTACAAGTATCAGTTTCAGGTTGACTCCGGTCGCCTCTACATTACAATGGGTCTTTTTCTGTTAGGGTTATATGCAGGCAGAAAACGCTTCTTCGAAAACCTGGAACAGAATTTACCTTACGTGAAAAAAATTCTGTTGAAGCGATCGCTCTGGATTATGCTGGCCTTAATTCTGACTGCGCTCATCTTCTTTGGCGGAGCGGAGTTATTAAAATTACCTTTACCAGAAATAGTTCAGTGGACAGTAGGTGGTTTGTTGTTCGATAGTTTTAATCTGGCGCTGGCCAGTATTTATGTAGCTGTCATCATTTTATTATTTCAGAAAAACCGGTGGCATAAATTATTAATGAAGCTCTACGCTCCGGGCCGCATGGGGCTTACTACTTATCTTGTTCAGGGATTGGTTGGCACCGTGCTTTTCTTTGGGTTTGGATTCGGGTTGTTAGGCGAGGTTGGCGCATTGGCTTCAGTTGGTATTGGGCTTTTACTTTTCATTTTACAGGCGTACTTCAGCAGTTGGTGGCTTGCGCGATTTAAGTATGGCCCTGCGGAGTGGCTTTGGCGGAGTCTTACTTATCTCAAAGTTCAGCCACTTCGCAATTGATTCAGACCGCTTGTCGATAGCTTTCATTTTTTGATAAGAACATTTGTAAATTCGCTGCTCTTATTTTAAAACATGAAGCAGTTTTTTCTAAAGTGGTATAGATACAACGCGTGGGCCAATCGCACCATTATTGCCTGCCTGGAACGCCAATCGGTAAACGATGAAAAGATTCTCACCATTCTGGGGCATCTGGTAAGTGCCAACTTTATCTGGCTTAATCGCATTAAAGGTTTACCTAAAAGCGAATTCAAACTGTGGGGCGATTATTCCTTAAGCCAACTCAAGCAAATGGTGGAAGATGCCGATGCGCAGTGGATGGACTTTTTGAAAAACAACGATGATTTTAATCGGTTATTAAAGTATAATAATTACGTAGGCGATTATTTTGAAAGCAACATTGAACAAATCATGATTCATTTGGTTAATCATGGTAGTTACCATCGCGGGCAGGTGGCTATGTTGCTGCGTCAAAAAGGTTTTGAACCCGTAAACACAGACTACATTACTTACGACCGCGTATTATCCGGCCAGTTGCCAAATCCTTAACTAAAAAATTATAAACATGAAAAAAAGTAATCTACTCCTGATTTTGATGTTAACTGCACTTGCCATTCAGGCGCAAGAGTTAACGCTAAACGATGGCATCACAAATTGCCATACAACACCTACCGAAAAGTTTGCTTTGTTTGTGCAAGATGATGACTTTAACATGTCGCACCCCAATCCGGTGCCTTACATCCACGTAAGTGAAACCGGCAAGATGATTACCTTCAAAACACCTGATGGCAAAGAGGCCAGCGGATATGTGCTTATGGCTAAATCAAAATCCAACAACTGGATTTTTGTATTTCAGGAATGGTGGGGTTTGAACGACCACATTAAACGCGAAGCTGAAAAATTATACACCGATCTAGGCAATGTAAATGTATTGGCGCTGGATATGTACGATGGTAAAGTAGCTACAGCCCGCGAAGATGCCGGAAAATACATGGGCGAGTTTAAACAAGATCGCGGTAACGCTATTGTAAAAGGTGCGTTGGAGTATGCCGGTAAAAATGCAAAAGTAGGAACCATCGGCTGGTGTTTTGGTGGCGGACAATCGATGCAGGCAACGTTAACCGCAGGCAAACAAGCTGCGGGTTGTGTAATTTATTATGGCATGCCCGAGTCGGATGTGGAAAAACTTAAAACTTTAAATGCTGATGTGTTGAACATCTGGCCTACACAAGATCAGTGGATTAATAAGGAAGTTACCGACAAGTTTGATGCTAACATGAAAGCTGCCGGCAAAAAATTAACCACCAAAACTTACGAAGCGGATCACGCTTTCGCGAATCCGAGCAATCCTAAATTTAATCAGGAGTTTACAGCTGATGCCTATAAACACACACTGGAGTTTTTTAAGGCAAGGCTAAAATAAATTTGAAAATTTGAAGATGAGTTAATTTGAGAATGGAGTTCATCCATTCTCAAACTCTTAAATTAATACTGCTCCAGCATATATTTAATTACATCGGTAGTAGTAACAATCCCTACCAACTTCGTTTCGTCTTTATCATCCACCACGGGTAGCGCATGAAACTCTTCGGTTGAAAGTATTTCGGCTATCTCTTTAATGGTGTCATTTGCTCGTACTACGCGCGGCTTGTGCGACATTACCTGCGAAATTGTGAGCATATCAAAAACGGCTTCATCGGCATCATCTTGCCCGGCAAACAAACTACTAAAGGTTAACCGGTTTAAGTCGGTTTTGCTGATGATGCCCACCAATTGCTTTCCATAAATAACAGGCACGTGGCGAATGTTATGCTTGCGAATAAGTTCGCGTGCATCGGTTAGCTTGTCTTCCAATTGCACCACATGAATATTCCGGGTCATGATGGTGTTTACAAGTTCTCGCTTTCTCATAGTTGTATGGGTTAAAGTGTAAGTGTTTTCTTTTTACTAAAGATCACTTTACAATTAACCGCATACCATGAGAAGCGTCAGGCTACCACATGATTTCTATCACTCCCACACCACAATACCAGGCTTAGCATACCAGGTGGGATATTTAGGTAAGTGAATTTTTTCTACTTCGTTGCGTTTTACTTTCAGTGTTGGTGTGAGCAAACCGTTCTCCACACTCCAATCGGTTTTCATAATTACCACTTTCTCAATTTTCTCGTACGTTTCCAAACCGGGGTTTATTTGAGCAACTGAGTTTTCCAACCCTTGAATTAATTCTTCTTTTGATTTTGCTTTTCCGGCAGGAGAAAGAATGACCAAAGCAATAGGTTGAGGAATACCCATACCCACCACACACACCTGGTCTATATCAGGGTTAGCTAATAGTTTCAATTCAATTGGCGTGGGTGCAATGTATTTTCCTTTATCCGTCTTAAACTGATCTTTTACGCGACCTGTAATTTTCAAAAATCCATCACTGGAAACTTCACCCTGATCTCCGGTTTTCAGGTAGCCTTCTTCATCGAACAACTCTTTTGTGAGCTCCGGTTCTTTGTAATAGCCCAATGTAAGTCCGGGACATTTTACACGGATCTCACCACCTTCAGCAATTTTTACCTGCAAGCCTTTAAAGGGCGTTCCTACTGTGCCGTGCCTGTTCGCTTCATTACGATTGAAGTGTGCATACACACAATCTTCCGTCATGCCATAGGCTTGCAGAATGCGTACGCCCAATTTTTCATACCACTGTAGTAAGTCCACAGAAATAGGCGCGGCTCCACTAAAGATTTGTTTCGCTCGCGTAAGCCCGATTCCTTTCTTGATTTTATTTTTTATCAATAAACTCACCACTGGAATTTTCAACAGGGTGTCCAATTTTTTCTGCGGCAGTTTTTGTAAAATTTTTTCCTGAAACTTGGCCCAGATGCGCGGCACTGCAAAGAAATGTGTAGGTTGTGTATCGGCCAGGTTTTTTGGGAACGACTCAAGTGTTTCCGGAAAAGAAAATGTACCACCCTGGTAAACTCCCATCAACTCAATACCCATTCGCTCGGCAATGTGGCTCATAGGCAAGTATGAAAATAGAACAGGATGCTTTTGAATTCCCAACTCGTGTGCACCCTGTTGAATGGTGCTGTCGAACGCGGCCACTGAATGCATTACACCTTTCGGTTTACCCGTTGTACCTGACGTGTACATAATGGTAAGCAGGTCTTCACCTTTCCATGAATGTGGTTCGCGCAGTGGTTCAAATCGCGTAAGCCAATCTTCCCATGTTTGAGTAGCATTTGTTCCATACGTAGAAATACCCAGCGTGATTACATCTGCCGGAATGCCACCTTTCTGGTCTTCAAAATTATCCAGCTTACCAGCTATAATCAGTTTGGAGCCACTGTGTTCAACAATCTGCTGAATAGAAGCAGCCGTAAGGGTGGCATACAGCGGCACAGAAACATAACCTGCCATCATAATTGCCAGATCGGCCATTACCCAATGGGCACAATTTTTAGAGATAAGCGCCACATTACTTCCTTGCGGGAAGTTGTATGATTTTAGCCCGGTGGCAATGCGTCTTATTTCTTCACCAGCTTGTTGATAGGTCCAGGTTTTCCACTGACCATTAAAGGGCTGGCGTAAAAAAAACTGAGTAGGGATTTCCTGCTCCCACTTCAGAAACTGCAGCAGAGGAGTGCTTGCGTTCATAGACTTTGGGTTAATTACAAAGTCTATTTAGCAATATAAATGCAGAAAGAAAAGGTTTATACGTATAAAAGGCTCTATCGCTTAAGCGAAAGCAAGCATTCACTGATTAGTTCTTTGCAATTAACGAAGCGTGATTGTTCTGCTACTTAAAATGTTTCAGTTTAATGATCTCTTCGGGTTTTAAGAAACGCCACTCGCCTCGGTTCAAATCTTTTTTATCTAACCCGGCATATACTACGCGATCAAGTTT
>Ga0075163_10002886_pt1 | contig 23139 bp, 33 predicted proteins | sample JI1023141ADNA_FD_71478 | JGI IMG/M metagenome (GOLD analysis project Ga0075163, IMG submission 71478) | Wastewater effluent complex algal communities from Wisconsin, to seasonally profile nutrient transformation and Carbon sequestration -... | ecosystem: Engineered > WWTP > Effluent > Algae... | reverse complement strand
AACGCCAAGCTCGTCGATCTTCTTACCCGCTAGCTTGCCGGTGAGGATGAATTCGTCTGGCGAGAGCTTCGGGGTTACGGGCATTTTGATTGCGCCGACGGCGCTCTGTGAAGATGAGGTAGTCCCGGTGGGCGCAGCAACGGCAGTCTTCTTGACCACGGTCGCTGCGCCTTTCGCTGAGCTTCTCGTCTCAGGGGGTCTGGAGGCAAGATTTGCGTCGTCGTCTTCTTCTGCCGATACGTTAGCGATGGCCGAGACGCGATACCTTCTTGCGTAAGTTTCCGCAGAGCCAAGCCCCTGCATATCCTGTTTATTTAAGATCATTGGGGTCTTGTATTCGATCCACTCTCCAGAGGAGTGAAGAAGCAGTGTGAGGAGGTACATTCCTTTATCCCCTTCCTCTACCGATGAAGTTACGGAAAGACCCTGTTTGGTAAAAGGTTCGACCATCGAATCAAGATACGCGGCGAGTGATGCGTATTTAGATTTAAAATGCGGATTCACGGAATCGAAAGCTACGCCTTCGACATCGGCCTGGGCTTTCGCCAACGCTGCGGCTAGGTTTTTAATATCTGGTGACTTGTTCATGTTTTACTTCTCCAATACGTAGGCTGTCGGTTAGTTCAGAAATGTTGGTAAATGCCCTCATCAACGATGAGTGGGCCTCGGAGTATCGTCGAGCGTCGCCGACGGATAGTGGAATAAATTTGTCTGCATCGAACTCATCGGAAACCTCGCCGAGCATGTGTTCAAGTTTGAATAGGTGCTTGACCATTTTTTTTAGTCTTAGCTCGTTTAGTGAGCTAACCTTTCTTTTTGTCACGATTTCAGACTCCTTTTCGAATTTGCTCACGGATAATTTCGGCAGTGGTTTTCCTATGCAGCGGGGAAAGAATCTTCCTGGCCGTTGCGGCGATGAGATAACCCTTCAATGACCCAGAGGCGCGGGAGCTATATTTTCTAGCCCCGACCGCCTGGGAATATTCTGCGGCGTCTCGGACAACCCCTGACGAGAGAACGAATGGACCTCGGCGACGTGGAAACGTGTCCTTCTTAACGACGATCGTCTCCTGTGACGTGTTGGTATTTTTTAGATACCACTCCACGAGTGCGATCTCCGCGTAGTTAAAGCACGGGACCAAAAGGGTTTGGTTCTTCGTTGGCGCGATAAGATATAGAGGCGTATCGGGAAGCCCCCATCGGCCTCCGTCTACGGAAAGATAAGTTTGTTTCATGCGCTTTAGTTAAAGCGATTACGCGACTAAGTAAACTTATATTTTCTCGCCATCTCGGTTATACGAGGCTTTAAAATGTTTACTTGTTTACATCCATAACCACTCGCGCTATATTCTAATTATGAAGCAATACGAGATAAATATATTCCAAGAGTCACCAGACTTATTCACGGTTTGGATCGAGATCGATGGCCGGTCGAGTCTCCTTGTGGGCCGGTATCGGTTTTACATCGAAGCCGAAAACGCTAAGGACAACCTAACTAAGATTTTAAAGGAGTTGTCGAATGAAGGTTAAACCCAAGAGAGAACAACCCATCAAGGACGTGGTTGCCATCAGACTCAACGAGGATGAGAAGACGACCCTACAGAACGCACGTCGGGAGCTTCCGGGTATGAAGGACTCGGAAATTTATAAGGCCGTATTAGATGCGTTTGTTAATGAGCAGATTGAAAAGAGGAAAAAGAAATGAGCAAGCACACTTCTGGGCCTTGGAGAGCTGATTACAGGGGAGAAAGCGGATTCAACGGAGAACATGAATGGTGGATCACGCTTGAAGACGACGACTGCCATTCAGTCGCAGTCGTTCGGCATGGCGCAGATGACCCGGAATACGGCGGACACCCAGTGCTGAAAGCGAACGCGCACCTGGTCGCGGCCGCCCCAGAAATGTTTGAGGCCCTTCTATCTGCCAGGTCATTGCTATCGGCTATCGCGGAAACATTCCCTAATTCGGAACACGTTAGAATGACTCGTGAGCAAATTAAAGCCGCCATAGAAAAGGCGGCTAGTGGTTAACTCCTTTAGCCGCAAGATACCCATAGTAAAAATTATTCAACGCTATCCCTCTAAGAAACGGCCCCAGGAATTGCTCTGGAGTTAGTCCGTGCTTAGGGTGGAAAATCATTTCAATTACTTCTTCAGCAAATTTTTCGTACTGATCTCTACCGTCCCTGAAGTGATACGACGCCGCGTTTTCTGCCTCGGCTTTTAAATTCGATTCGAAATCGTTTTCGCTCATTGGGTTTCGCCAATCGTTTTGGTTATGCTTTTCAACATTTCCTGAATCTTTGCTTTTGCCTCTTCCGGCGGGGTTGATTCAGACTCATCAGAAATATAAAGCGTTTCTTTTTTTGGGGCGGTTAAAAGCTCCCGCGATAATGGGTGGGTTGATTCGAGCCTACCGAGTCTCATGGCTTCTTTGATGGCCGTCTCGCGCCCATGCGGGTCATACCCAGGAGACATAGTCCACCTAACCGGGTGGTCAGCTTCTCTGGCTTCTCTCACCAAGGCGGAATACTTTTCTTTAAAAGCCATTCTAGCCCCGACGTCGTCCCCAACTTTCAAAAGCGGGGCGGCGAGTCCGTACGCTCCGGACATTTCGTCGGTCCATACGACCGACCCGTCCTCGGATTTAGGAATCATGGCCCACGCCTCCTCGACCCCAGGACGCCCGTCACGGGCTTGAATTCTTGAGATGATGTCATTGACCGTGGGAAACCTATTAAGCTCTTGGCGGCACCTCTGGAGGGCTAAGAGCACCGCATCCGGAGAGTGTGTCGAAAGGTCTTGAGCCATCATGGCCGCTGCGCCCTGCGAAATGGACCGTCCTGATATTTCACCCATCATTTGTAATGCGGCGCCGACGTCTTCAAAATTTGCCATTTTATTTGCCCCTGTCTAGGTTCGCAAAAACCGAAAATGAATTCGCGTTAGTTTGCATTCGCTCAACGGTCCTCGCATCCGACCCGGTGATGGCCCTACCCCTAGCCCACTGGGTCCTAAGAGCCTCGGCGTCTTTGAGCATCAAGCCGACCGGGTGAAGCTGCTTAACATAAAACGCGTCGTTATGCGTTAAATAAAATTCGGCTACGAGTGGAGCTTCTGACTCAGGTATTCGCTTAACGAATTGTGCTAGCTGGGAGTTCACGGTGGCATTTCTCACGGGCTCCTCTCGGTAGCGGTTTTTATACGCTGCCCTATAGGCGTCCCATGTTTCCGAAGACGCCGGTCGAGCAACGCTCGAACCGAAAGTTTTTTCGACGGATTTCAATTTCGTCGTTTGCACCCCCTCGGAAGTTATCCCATCCTCTCCTATCCTATCCTTTCCTATCCTATCCTTACGTCGAGCGCTCGACGATGAGTCGCGAGGACTCGACGAATCGCTAATCGGAACCCATTGAATTTCTTCGTTTTTCACCTTAGGCAGAATTGGTCTGTCGATCTTTTGATGTCGCCACCCAACAACCAGACCCCATTTTTTACACTCTGAAACCTGGATGAGCCCTATTTCTGATAGCTGTTTTAGGTAGCAAGCCACATCCTTGGACCTAAAAATTGGCATCTGGAGTGCGAGTGCCTTAGGGCTGAGCGGGAACTTTCCTTGGTCATCGGAGAAGTTCCAAAGACCAATAAAAAAGAATGCGACTCGTTGGTTTTTAAGACTTGCGATCTTCTCATCTCTCCAGAAATCAGGTTTGATACTTCTAATTCTAGCCATTAATACTCCGCATTAAATTAAAGCTACTCCCAAAAAGGGCCTGATCTCCATGGCACAGAGTTCGCTTAGTGGAAGGGTCTTAATAAATTCTGCCCCATTTAAAAAAGTGGAAAGGTATTTTTTCTCGCCGTGTCCCCAATGGCGGGGCGCTCGGAGATGGAGAATCGCGCCAATTACTTTTGGAGCTCTGCGACGCGCCCCGTGAACGCCTCCCACCGGGCTAGCGTCGTTGACACATATTTAGGGCTGAGCTCAATTAATCTTGCTTTGCGCCCGGCTTTCTCGGCGGCCATTAGCGTCGTTCCAGATCCACCAAACGTGTCGAGCACAATGTCTCCATGCTTGGATGAGTTCTTCATTAGGTACTCGACGAGATCCACAGGCTTCATAGTCGGGTGGTCTTCAGATCTTTTTGGTCTAGGAAACTCAAGCACAGATGTTTGCTTTCGATCCGAGTACCAGGAATGTGTCCCGTCTTTTTTCCATCCGTATAAAATTGGTTCGTGTCGATAATGATAATCGCAACGGCTCATCACCAGGGTGTCTTTTACCCAAATTAATTCATGACGAACCTTCCAGTCGGCACGGCCTATGCTCATCATCATCATCATCTGATCACCACCCTGGCACGCGAACCAGTAATAAGGGGCGTTGTCTGAACAATGAAGATGCGCATTGCTCGCGACGGTGGTCCAGAACTCAGCCATCTCTTCGAGTGGAAGATCGTCGTTAGCGATCATGTCGTGCTTAGTTCCTTCAGGCTTATAGGAAACTCCGTAAGGTGGATCGGTCAGCCAAATGTCCGCCTTTTCTCCGGCCATCAATTTATCCAGATCTGTGATCGCAGTGGAGTCACCACACATCAGGCGGTGGTCTCCAAGAATCCAAATATCCCCGAGTTTTGCGCGGGTTTCTTTCACTTCCGGAATGTCGTCTGGATCGGTTAAACCCTCGGTTCCGAACTCAGCCGAGGCTTCGAACATCCGGTCTAGGTTGACATCCGGAAGACGAAACGAATCCGCAGCGAACTCAAGACTGAAGTTCGCATTATGAAGGAACTCCTCAAGACCATCAGCGTTTACCTTTCCGTAGGAAGAAGCGTCTTGAAGGATTCTTCGCTTTGCCTCCGCCTCATCCTTTGCTGAGATGTCTTCAACTGGGATCGGAGGGATGTCGTACCCAGTGGTGCGCATTGTTTTTAAAACTCTTAGAGTCTGGTGGCCGCCGAAGATTTTGTTGTCCGGTGATTCTTTCCAAACCTTGATTGGAAATGCGTAACCCGTTTCTAAAATCTCTTTCTTTAGCTTCTCGTAATCTTTTTTATCCAGGTCTTTTAGACCGCCCTGAAATGGGGTTAGTTCGTCAATGTCTAGTCTTCGCGTTCCTTCACACCGGATCTGAATAGTCTTCATAAAAGATTTGTCTCGCGTTCGAAGTGTCCCGGCAATATCTTTTAATCGTGAAGAACGCTCACACACGCCAAGCAATACTGCTTTTACTTTTAGCTCTCATTCTGTTCTTCTCCGCTCGCTATGGCTAAGACTGAAGAAGGCCAGATCAAGGAAGACTGTAAAAAAATATTCGAGGCGAACGGATTCTATTACCGCTCTCTCGCAATAGGAATCATCCCAGGGAGAAGCAATCCGTCAAAGGGAATGCTAGATTGTATTGTGATAAAAAGAGGACGGACTTATTCCCCGGTGGTTTGGATCGAATATAAAACTCCTAAAGGGAAACTCAGCAAAGAGCAGGAACATTTTATATTTGAATGGACTGGTAAGGGCGGTCTAGTTTTTGTCGTTAGATCGATCGAAGATTGTCTAGAAGTTATTAGGAAAGTTAATCTTCTGACTACATAGTTTTAAATAAATGCGCGGCGTGCTATAGTTTATTTACTGTATGGCCAGCAAAAAAATAATGTTTCGAGTTTGGCTTCTGTGCGCGAACTGCGGCGTAGCCATGATGAAAAAAAACAGCTACGCAGCCAGAACTAAAAACGTCACCTGCGGTCGTAAGTGCATGGGAGAGTTTAATTCTAAAACCATGCTCGGCGCAAGCAACCCAAACTTCAGAAACTTTCCGGCAAAGGTTTGTTTAAAGTGCGGAAAAAACTTTTTTACCAGAGAGCACAAAAGAAAGTTTTGCTCACACCAGTGTTTTGTACTGGCCCGCACAGACCCTAAAAAGAAAGAGGCCAGGGAAAGAGAAAAAGCTAAAGCAAACCGTCTTAAGTTCGTTTTAGTTCACGGGTGTGTAATATGCCTCGCCCCAGTTTCAAAAGGAGTAAGGCGATGCAAAAAATGCAAAGTAAAAGCATCCGGAAGGTTTAAAATAAAAACATGCGGAAAATGCGGTGAAAATTCTACTCAAATGTTCAGAGTCAATGGGCCTAAATATTTTCATAAACAGTGTAGAGATAGATCCGGCGAGAGAAACTCAAACTACAAAGGTGGATTAAAAGACCTAAAGGCCATGATTAGGGACAACCCAAAAATAAAAGAAATTAGGAAAAAGGTGTTTTTTCTAGACGGGTTTTCGTGCCGCATGTGCGGGCAAGTAGGCGGAAATTTACAGGCCGACCACGTCAGGAAGTTTTCAGAAATATTCCAAGAGTTTGTTTTAATAAACCACGGAAAAACAAAGGATGAGCTTTGTGCTTTGTCTGAAAGCCACTACGAATTTTGGGATTTAAATAACTTTCAAACACTATGCAAAGCCTGTAATTTCAAAAAAGAACTAAACCACCGGAGCTTTAAAAAACTAGAGCGTAGGCTTAAGTCGGAAGAAATTATTTCGCATTGCAAGGTAACCTTATAAAACCTTATATCTAATAAGATATGTTAGTAATAATAAAGTCTTACGGAGGTTAGGTATGGTTCTGTTTTTAAAAGAAGACCGCCCATCGCAGATTCAAATCAACGCCTACCTGCTCGCCCTCGCTGCGGTGATTATCTTAATGCTCCCACGACTCCCGAATGCCTGATGACCAGGAAGACATTCAAAGGCTTTTAGCCGCCGCCGGTTTCTTCTGTATTCCAGTCTCATGCATTAAGCACCCCGTAAGACCTCACCCCATCGGTCTAGTTTGCGTAAAAAAATCCTCGGTAATATTTTTCCGAATCGATCACGCAAAAGACGCGAAGACGAGAATCAGAAATAAAGCCGTCATCGAGTGGGTAAGAAGCGGTGGAGACGCGTTCATCATCAGTTCACTAGAAGACGTAGTGAAAGCTTTACGATCACTAGGGCTTGACGAACCAGTGACGATGACCTCAGGATGGAAGTCATAACCTCTAGGAGACACGACTGATGTCAAAGAACAAGATCACGATTGCAGAAGAAGAAGTTCCACAGAATCAAGAACGCCGCTTTCGGCACTCGGTCAAGATTCACTCCGACCTCTTCAAGGCATCGATCGAAGACGCGAAAAAGAACATGGCCTGGTCCGAAGGAGACGTTAAACTTGAGAGCGTCCCGCACGTTCACTTCTTCCGCACCTACGACTCCGACGGAAAGCAGCTTAAGAACACGAACTCCGTAGCTGGACACTTTCACGAGGTTCAAGTCGAGTTTCAAAAAGACGGACCACCTAAGGTCGTCTCCGTCTCTCAAGCAAAGCGAATGGTTAAGCGAAAGATCCGAGGCAAGTTCGTTCAAGTTGCCGAGAACCTTCCAGAGATTCTCGAAGACGAGCACACGCATACTCTCGAGTATATCGAGTCCAACTTGGTAACTGCTCGTCAGGCTAACGTGAACGCCGCGCAGTTTATCGGAAGCGAAGCCATTAAGACCTCCCCAATGCCAGGCGTAATCGGATAATGATCGCACCATATCGCGGTCTTGTATCTCGAGCGTATCAACGCGCAATCGAATCTATCGACATGGACTCAAGCCTTCGTCGAAGCCTTAAATCCCATGAGCGCGTTCCTAGGTTTATCGACAACCTATCGGACGAGTTTACAAAACTAGCAGCTCATCGCCTAAAGGTAGGAAAGGCACTTCCTGCCGACAGACATCTGGAGTCTCTCGTAAGAGACTTTACGGAGATGTTTGTTCATGGAATCAAAACAAAAGCCGATATGGCTTATGAATCTGAGATTAAAGCCAGTATGCGAAAGCAGATGGAAGACAATCGCAGGGATCTTGAGAACACAATCGAAGGAAATGCTTCTGGAGATTACGCCGACGTCCTAAAGGATGGCGGAGTTAAAACACTCGACTCGAGGGATAACTATGGCGAAGAAAAAAACGGGGCGACCGCTCGCTGAAATCGATCAAGACCAGTTCGAAAAACTCTGTAGCATTCAATGCACGCTTATGGAGATCGCAGACTGGTTTCGTGTCGACGACGTTACTTTAATAACGTGGTGTAAGCGCACGTATGGATTACCTTTTTCAGAAGTTTTCCGCCAAAAGAAATCCAAGGGAAAGATTTCTCTTCGCCGCTCTCTCTGGCAGGGAGCGCTCGAGGACAAGAACGTCGTCCTAAAACTATTCCTAGCCAAGAACCATCTCGGCATGTCTGACAACGGAATGGAAGACGACGCAGGGGAAAACGAACTCGACTTGACGTTCTCTAAGCGTGAAGACTTATAGAGCATCCACCGAGCTAGTCGGCTCGCAGTGGGACTTTATTAAGGACGATCAAACGAAGTTTCTCCACCTATCCGCAGGGTATGGGTTTGGTAAAACACGGACGCTTTGTTACAAGATTCTGGATCTATCGAAGAAGAACTTCCCGCACCCGGGCGGGCTGGTCGTTCCGAGTTACACGGATTTCTCTCGGGATGTTAAAGTCGCGATGGCTGAAATCCTGGACGAGCACAGAATCAAGTACCAATACCACGGCGGAGAGCACTGGTATAAATTCCCATGGACTCCGGGAAGAGTTTACGTCGCCACGGCGGAGAAACAAATCAGAGGCCCTAACTGGGCTTATGCCGCTATTAACGAGCTAACGCTTATCTCTCTCGAGCGGTATCGGGAAGTCGCCGGACGGGTAAGGCTAAAGGGTGCTAAAAACCCTCAGATTGCCTCAAGCGGAACTCCAGAGGGCGTGGCGTCCGCGTTCTATGAAATCTTTGTAGAAAAGCCGTGGGAGAACTCCCGCTGCCTATACGGGGACACGCGGGATAATCTCCACAACCTAGAACCCGGATACGTTAAAGCAATCATGGACAGTTACCCAGCCGCACTCGCCGACGCCTACATCCGTGGACTCTGGGTTAACATGGCCGGTAATCGGTTCTATTTTTCCTATGACCCAAAGCAAAACGACCGGGTAACAGAAATTCAACCCTACGAGACTCTACACGTATCGATGGACTTGAACGTCGATCCGTTCTGTACGGCGGTCTGGCAGGTCGCTAACGGAAAGCTCTATAACGTCGACGAGGTCGTCCTAGAGGGCGGCGAGGGCTATAAGACCGAGAACATGCTAAACGCGCTTAAAGCCCGAGGATACACACCGGACAGAACGATTCTCTACCCGGACCCCGCTGCGAAGGCTCGTAACACCAGAGGCGCTCCAGACGTCCAGGTCATGCGGGAAGCGGGTTATGAAGTCCGGGTAAAGAACGTGGCTCCTCGATTCCGAGAGCGTCAACTCAACGTCAACAACCGCTTCGATAAGCACCAGATATTTATTCACCCGACCAAGAGCCCGAAGCTAAAGAAAGACTTACTGGCCGTCGAAACGGATCCTATTACAGGCGAAAAGATTAAGAAGAATATGAACCTGACGCACTCGTCAGACGGCATGGATTACATGGTCGATATCCTCATGCCATTCGCAAACCATAAGTCACAGGTATCGACGACAGGACTAAGGTAGGTTACCGTTTCACTATGAGAATCAAGAACCAGCACGAGCTACTCGACGAAACGACCCGTAAGAAACTCATCGAAGAGATGAACGGACCAGAAAACCTTGCGCGTAAAGCTGAGGCGTTTCGTAGATACCAATGCCTAAAGGACCGGACTCGCGATTATACGCTTGCGCAACTTAAGAAGCAGTTCGACCAATCCACGATCGATGAGATGGAATACGCAATCGCGAACGTCTCTCTCGTTCGGAAGTGTATCGACAAGCTCTCTAAGGTTTACTCCTACGGCGTGAACCGCGTAATCAAGACGGGTTCCAAGAAAGACGACAAGGCGACGATCGCTGTCCAAGAACTCTCGAAGTCTTTGAAGCTCAACACGCAGATGAAGCAAGCGAACAAGTATTTAAAGCTTCAGCGCAACTGCATGGTCTACGTTAAACCGTGCCCTACTGATTTGGGTTGGGATATTAAAGTACAGCCCTTAAGCCCGTTCCTCTACGACGTGATCGAACACTACTACGACCGCACTAAACCAATGGCGGTTATCCTAAGTGATTACAACGTGGTTCAATCCACATACACGATTAACGACGCCGCGATTCGGTCGAGTCGCGAAGCAAGTCAATCACACCCAGGCGACGGTAAAGATCAAGGGATTGCCGACACGCCTACGGATGCGGAGTCAAAGGGTTACGTCTGGTGGACGGACTCATACCACTTCACGACCGACGAGACGGGTAAGATTATTTCCGATCCAGAGAATCTAGAAAACCCAATCGGCGAACTTCCGATGGTGAATCTAGCGATCGACCAGGACGAGCAGTTCTGGGCCGTGGGCGGAAGCGATCTTGTCGACGGAGCTATTTTAATCAACTCCGTGCTCACACACAATCAACACATCGCCACGACTCAAGGTTATGGTCAGTTCTGGATGCGCGGTAAGAACCTACCACGAAACGTGAAGATCGGGCCTTCGAAGGCAATCCTCATGGAGCACTTAGAGGGCGAACCTCAGCCGGACATCGGATTCGCTTCGTCTAATCCACCGCTGGATTCCCTTCGTGGATTGGTCGAGCAATATATCGCGCTTCTTTTAACGACGAACAATCTATCGACATCGTCCGTAAGTTCGCAGCTCTCGGGTGGAATGTCCGCACCGTCAGGCGTGGCACTTATCATCGATAAGGCAGAGTCGATCGAAGACGTAAACGAACAGCGGGAAGTATTCGCTCAAGCCGAGCCGATGATCTGGCGTAAGATTGCCAAGTTCATGGAGGTTCTCGGTTCAAGCCTAACGCCGGAGCTAAAAGAAACCCCGGTTGACGTCGACCTAGTCTCGCAGATGACGACTAAGTATAACGAACCGCCATCGATTCAGAGCGAGTCGGAAAAGCTAAATAATATCAAGCTTCGTAAAGATCTTGGAATCAATACATTGGTTGACCTTATTCTAAAGGACAATCCAGACATGTCTAACGAAGAGGCTGAGTTTAAACTGGCCGAGATTCTTAAAGAGAAAATCGCAGTAGCAATGGGCGTAGAATCTAAAGACACAGAAGATTCAGAAGACAGCATGGAGCTTCCGAATGATGAAGAACCAACCGAAGCAAACCCGGAGCAAGACATGAAGAACCAACCGCAGCAAGCAGATATTCAGAAACAAGCTCTTAACGGAGCCCAGGTTTCGTCTCTGATCGAACTAGTCGGAGCGGTTGCCTCTGGAGCAATGCCTAGAGATTCGGCGGTTGAGATTGTCCAGCTTGCATTCCAAACGGATAAGCCATCTGCGGAAAAACTATTAGCATCGGCTGGCCGTGGGTTTACGCCAACAGCTCCAATGCCGAATAATGGAAACTAAAAAAACTAAAGCTACTGGATCAGAAACATCTGCGACAATAGATCTGTCGGAGGAGCTAAAGGGAACTCCGAAGAAGCAGCGCCAGGAAATTCTTGACGCTATCGGCGAGATATTAATCGAGCGGACTCTAGAGGCTCTGGCTTCCCAGAAATCCCCGGTCGAAGGATACGGAAGATTCAAGGCTCTCGATCAGGAATACCGAAAGAAGAAAAAAGAAGAGACCGGATCTGGAGACGCAAACCTTGACTACTCTGGGTCTATGATTTCATCCCTGGACTTTAACGTCTCAGGAAACGAGATCACAATCGGGGTATTCGGAGACGACGCGCCTAAGGCTGACGGGCATAACAACCTATCAGGCGCGAGCACGCTACCGCTAAGGCGTTTTCTCCCGGCAGAGGGAGAGACCTACACGCGAGACATTCGAAAACTAATCCAGGAAGAAATAGCATTTACCAAGGCAGACAAGTCAGCGTCAGGTTTAGAGGCTCTAATCGGAGACGTAGAAACGAAGACGGAACTATACGCACTACTCGAGGCGACGCTTGGCGAGCAGTCACGTGGAAGACTTAGAGAGTTGGCGCTTGGCTCCGCGATTCGAGACATCTTATACGATAACGACTTACTGGACCTTCTATGAGTAAAAAATCAGTAACGTTTACATTTAAGCCAAACGACCTTGCAAACATTGAAATGCATATTCACAAGGGCGATATGCAGCGAGAGTTTCAACGTGTAATCGAAACGGAGATTAAGCCATCGATCGCCAGAGGCATTTCTCCGGTTAGAGGCAAACGGAACTTTGCCAAGTATAAAAACCCAGCTAGATACCCTGGAGACCAAAAGCAATCTAACAAGCCAAACCTTGAACTAACCGGAGAAATGCTTAAAGAGTACGTCGCGAGAGAGTCGGACGGTATCTCGGTCACGATAGGCATTCACGGAGACGCGCCAGAGGATGTTCTTGTCCGAGCGAACGCGAATCAAAACGGAACCGTAAACAAAAATGGAGAGGTCGCAATCGCTGCCCGTCCGTTTATGATTAAAGACGGCGAGGAGTTTAACTCCAAAATATCAATTGCGATAAGGAAAGCCTTTGTTAGTGTGATCACAAAAGCCCTCAAATCTATGAAAGGTAGATGAAAATGGAAACCAATATTGAGACTCCAACCCCTCCCGCCGAAAATTCGACACCGCCAGAGGTGCAAATGGTGCCTATCTCCGAGCTAGAAAAACACGTCGCTCGGATTAAGGAACTCGAAGCCAAGGAAAACTCCGCACGCGAAGAGCTAAAGCGTAAGGAAATGAAGGACTTAGAGCGCAACCAGGAATGGCAGAAGGTCTCCGAGATTAAAGAAAAGGAAGCCGAAGAAGCAAAAAATAAATATAATGGGCTAAAGGAAGCGATGGTTCGGCGCGAGAAGTATAATGCACTCGTGCAAGCGGCCATCTCCGGTGGCATTCTCGCCGAGGCAAAGGCAGACCTTGCCACGGTTGACTTAAAAGAACTGAAGATTGAAACTAATGATGAAGGTGATTTTTCGGTACTTGGTGCCGATAGGTTGGTAACTAAACTGAAGACTCTAAAACCTCACTGGTTCAGGACGACTCAGCCTAATATCAATCCAGTAACGCCGAGCGCGACTAGCAGCTCATCCGTAACAAGCTGGGAAAATTTAAAAAAGCTTGAGGCGGCATGGAAGAAAACAAATTCGAAGGCAGACGAAGCGGCTTATCGTGACGCTCTGGTTTCGTATAAAAAAGGCTAGGAGCAATAAATGGATCAAGTAATGAAAACAAGTGCTGAACTCTCTGTGCTCGTCCCAGAGGTTTGGTCACAAAAGTATTATGATGTTCTTTTGGCAGAGCTTCCGTTCAACTCGACGATCTCCCGCGACTATGAAGGCGAGATTCAAAACCTCGGCGACACCGTAAAGATCTCGAGCTTCCCAGAATTCGACGACGCTGCGGAACTTGCTGAAGACGCACGCTCGGATGCTTCGTCGATCACGGTGACTCAACAGTCGCTCGAGATTAACAAGCGTATTGCGAAGGACTTTATTATTACCAACACGGCGATGCTTCAATCCCTTCCTGCAATGGAAAAGCTTCGGGACCTTGCGATCTATTCGATCAATAAAAAGATCCAAGCTTTGATCATCGCAGCTACGGTTCCAAGCGCATCGGCTCCTGACCATACGATTGCGTATGACTCCGGCACCACGCTTGCTCTGGCCGACCTTCTTGAAGTGAAGGAACTCCTCGACGCTCAAGACGTTCCAATGGCTAACCGCCACATGGTCGTCGGAGCTGCTCAGCTTAACGACTTGTTCAACGTCTCGGGATTCACGTCCTCTGACTTCGGCGTGTCGAATGCTCCTCTCCTCAACGGCGGACTTCCAAGCCAAATCCTTGGGTTCATGCCTCACTTCACGAGCGTTGCTGGCAACACTTCGTACTACTACCACGCTTCGTATCAGACGATCGCTGCTCAACAGGGCATGTCGGTTTCTGAATACGACCTTGGAGTGGACGGCAAGCGTGCTCGCCGAATCAACTGCGATACCCTTATCGGTATCAAACAACTCGACAATACCCGCGTCGTAACGCTGGCTTAATCTCGAAAGGAAACGACAATGGGATTCAAAAAAGAACCTCTCTTGCATGTTAAGTATTTCTCGTTCGGAGCTTCTGGATCTGGCGCATCTGCGGCTGACCCAGCATCTCCAGTCGACGGTGACATCTTCGCCATCCCAGCCGGTGCAGTTATCACGGCTTGCGATGTGATCATCACTTCGGCTGTTACCGGATCGATCGACATCGGCGATGACGACGACGCTGACGGATTCGTAGCAACGGCTGGAGTAACCGAAGGTACTCCTGGATTGTATGTCGGAGCAGGTGCTTATTTAAGCTCTGGTGCTAAGAAGTATTACTCTGCAACTGGCAAAGAAGTGAAGCTCGACGCAACTACGATTAGCGCAGGGGCGTTTACCGTAGCTGTTCACGGTTATCACACCTAAAAGACTCCCACGATTAACCGTGTTTGGGCCGCTGTAGTTATCTGCGGCGGCCCATATTTTTTAAAGAAGGCGATATATGAGTGCCGGGTATAAAGACTTTAAAATTGAAGCGGGCACGACGTGGTCGGCTGTAATTGATTGGCAAGACTCTTCCGGCGTTGGAATAAATCTTACATCAAGAACGCTTACCGGTAAGATCAAGCGCAGAGTTTTAGACCCTACAGAAATCGTTTCGTTTACGATTACTAAGGCAGATCAGGGAACCAACCCTGGGAGATTTACTATCGCTTTATCAGCTACCGATACGGCGAAGTTTCCAGTCAAACAAACCTCGGATGGTAAAAAAGATACGCTCGAACTTTCTTACGACATCGAGTCTGCTTCCGGTGGGGTTGTAGACAGGATTTTAGAAGGACTTATTTTAGTGAGCCCGGAGGTTACTAAGTGACCCTTGTCATTACAGAGCAGACAAGAAATTCTGTAACTGTCATAGAGGGTTCGCCTGAAAGAATAGTAGTTACCGAATCAGGATCTACTGAAAGAATCGTAGTTTCTGGAGTTGGGGTTCAGGGACCAGCTGGACCAACCGGAGCCACTGGAGCCACTGGAGCAACCGGTGCGACTGGACCACAGGGAGACCCAGGTCCTCAAGGTGACCCGGGTCCATCAGATCACACTCTTCTAAGTAACATAGGGACTAATACACACTCGCAAATTGATACACACATCGCGAGCATATCTAACCCGCACTCTGTTACGGCGTCACAAGTAGGTCTTGGGAACGTCGACAATACCAGTGACCTAAACAAACCCATAAGCACAGCGACTCAAACTGCGCTTGATCTTAAGGTCGACGAGAACGCTGCGATCACCGGAGCTACGAAGACAAAGATTACTTACGATGCCAAAGGTCTCGTGACAGCAGGTACAGACGCAACGACTGCGGACATCGCTGATTCAAGCAACAAGCGTTACGTCACTGACGCTCATCTCACTGTTCTTGGAAACACGTCCGGAACGAACTCTGGAAACGTAACTCTCGGAGCCATTGGATCTACTCCAAATTCAAACGGAGCGACTCTAACGGGACAGGTTTTAAACCTAGAGCCAGCAAGCTCTACTTTCGGTGGTGTTCTAACCGTCTCCGCTCAAAGTATTAAGGGTTCTAAGACTTTCGAATCTGATGCCATTGGTAGCGCAACGGTAATTTCAAAGGCTATCGCTTCCCAGACCGCGAATCTTTTCTCAGGGCAAAGCTCTGCCGGAGTAAACATCGGCGGTATTTTAGTAGACGGAAAAAGTTTTGCCCCACTTGGGACTGCGGCTCTTCCAAGTTACACTTTTATTTCCGCGGGTACGCTCGACTCAGATACCGGCATGTGGTCGTCGGGCGCTAACTCTGTTTCGTTTTCTACGTCCGGCGCTGAGAGAATTCGTATCGGAGTTTTTAACTCCGGCTTCATAAACATCGGCGGTAACTATACGACAAGCACGCACTCAGTTGGCGTGACTTGTATAGCTTCAAACATAAAGGGTGTAGGGATTAAGGCCGCCAACGGACAAAGCGCTAACCTTTTCGATTACCTTTCTTTCGCTGGGACTGTCCTTGGCGGCATTACGTCTGCGGGAGGAACATTCGCAGGGGATACCGCTGCGACGGCAAACAAGTCACACATCTTTAAGTCGATAGCCACTACGAGTTCATCGTTTGCGATCAAGGCGATTACTTCTCAGACTCCAAACTTGCTCGATCTCGTAAACTCCGCCGGAACTACGATCGCCGGAGTCACTGTGGGCGGGCAGATTTACGCGATCAGCGGATCAAGCGGAACTCCTGGATTCGCCTTCGCAACGTCTGGAACATTGGACTCAAACACTGGATTCTATACCCCTGGCGCTGACAGAATCGCGTTTACTAACAACTCCGCACAGAGCTTAGAAGTTTCTGCTCTCGGAAGAACGCATCTAGGCGCTAACTTCACTGCGAACACACATCAATTGTTGGTATCCAGTACAGTTACGACTATACCGACGCTTGGTTTAAGATCTATTTCGGCTCAAACCGCAGACTTTCTTCAGTGGGTTGATTTTGCGGGAACGGGTGTTTACGGGCGAATTACTAATGAAGGTAAAATTCGTGTTCCTAGCGGTACTGTGGGGACCGGAGCTTACGCCTACGGTTTCGAAAGCGACACTGACACAGGAATTTATCAGGACGCATCCGACAGCATTGACCTCGCGACCGCTGGAGTAAGAACGCTTAGCTTAGACCGCAATGGAAACTTAAGGGCGTACACCCTCCATAACAATGCCACGGCTAATGGAGACGCGGCAGAGCAGGACATAAGGTCCGGGTCTGAGGCCGTGGTTGTAGGCTCAACAGAGAACGTGGAAACATACACAGCTGACAATCTTCAATGGTTGAGGGTCGGGAACGTGGTAACAGTTTCAGGGTCTCTTAGTGATGTTGCGGTACAGAATGGCGGGACACTAACAATCCTTGAAATTGATCTTCCTGTACCCACGGCAGCAACGTCATCATCTTCAATTTCAGGAACAGCGGCACTGAAGGATGACTCAACAAAGTCGTTATGGGCTGGATGTATAACTAATAACGGATCTGGTTCCGCCAGAATTACTTTTTGGCCGTCGACGGGAACCTCCGGGTCTCCTCTAACATTCCACTTCACCTACGAGGTTCAATAATGGCACTTCAAAAATCTAAAACACTACCAAATGGAGTTGTAGGAAATTACTGGAAGATTACGTCGCTCGTAGTCGACAGAATCAGAATGATTGCAACGTATGAGATCGAGCTTTTTCTAGGCTCAGGAATCTCAGCATCTCTAGGCGAGAAGAAGACATTCCGTTTCTCAGTTACATCACAAGAGCTTGGATGCGACCTAGCAGAGCTTGGATACACTAAAATTAAAGCCGAGGCTTCTAGGGTTGTTCGACCTGCGGTGGCGGAAGTTCAAGCCGTAGCAGAGGAGTTGGATAACGAAGGAAATGTGGTGGTTCCTGCCGTCGCTTACGTTGCTCCAGTTCAAGCTAAGTACGGTGATGAAGATTTGAATGACGCAGCGGATGTTTAAATTATGGTATCTGGAATCATGGAAAAACTAAAAGCACAGGCCTACGATTTAATAGCTATGATCGAACACCATTCATTACAGATTGAAGCCATCAAGAAGAGTCTTGCGCAAATAAACGACCAGATCAGGGCCGAGGCTTCGAAAGAACAAGATCAACCAAAAACGGACTCAAAGACGGATTAATATATGGCGTTATTCCCGGTAGTAATTGCAGAAAATGAACTCCAGATAAACGATAAAACTCGTCTAGACTGCTCGATGTCTTTTTCTTCAAAGGGTTCTCCGGAGATTTCTAACGTAACCGTCACGCCGTTTTCAGGTGGAACAGCCGTTAGCGTATTCGACTCCGACAAAGAGAACTGGTTCCTAGACTGGAGCTACTCGGATTTTAAAGTAGACGTGAACGCGGATAACGACGACGTTGTTTTCGAAGTCGGAGGAACTGAGTACTCAGCGAATCTAACTGCCGGTGCTTACACGCTTGCGAACTACGCAACTGAAGTAGCAAGCAAGATGACCACGGCTCACGGCGGGACGTTCTCGGCTTCTACGAGCGGATACAATGTAACTATTACAGGGCCAGCGTCATTTTCTTTTAAAGCCTCGAGCGTGTCGACTCAGCTACTTGCTAAGCTCGATGAGCCTAAGATCATCCACGGGCCTAAGTTAATCGAATATGGACAGCGCCTGGTTACTTGTACGGTGAGCGACTCAGAAGGAAACTCGGCAAGCTCGACGCAGTTTGTAAACGTCTACTCTCAAGAGGGCGATAAGTTATTCTGCACAGACCAAGACCTAGTGAGTCACGAAACGGATATTCTAAAGTGGGTCGCTCCAGGTCGGGCGTCGTTCAAAAACATCATTAGACGCTCACAGAAGCTCATCATTGCGTGGATGGATGAAAAGGGCTACGTCGACGCATACGGGTACAAATACACCAAGGCGGCGTTTGTAGACATCGAAGAAGTCCGTCAATGGTCAATCTTTATGTCGCTGCGTATTATCTTCGAATCGATGTCAAATTCAGTCGACGACGTATTCTCGGTTAAGTCGAAGAAGTATGAGGCGCTCGAGCAGGGCGCTAGGCAGCGAGCGGTCTTGCGGGTCGACTTCGACAACGACGGCGTGGTGGATCTAAACGAAGGCGTAGGCATTTCGTCCGGGAGTCTATTCCGCCGATGAGCATGGTAAACGCCAGAGAATACATAAGATCTAGGGCCAAGGGACTTGGCCTATCTGAGTGGAAGGACGGCTTTGACTCCTCAAACCTTCCAGACACGATTCTAGATAAGTCCTTCTGGCTAGACATGAGCGACGTCGCCTCTGGTATTCGTAGAGACCAAATCGATTATGAGATTAATTTTCCAATTTCGGTTCGTATGTTCCGCAAGGGATACCGAACTCCAGCCGATGCGATTGACGATTCGATCGCTCTGATTGAGAATCTTATAAAAGCAGTATGCGCACCGGCTCAGGCTAATGCGCAGAAAAACGGGATTATTGGCGTGACCTTCGACACTTCCCGGATAGAGCCGATTTCGGCGAGTAATAATAACAGCGTGGTTTCCACGGTTACATTTAATTTCTTTGTTATCCTAAACGTCTAAGGGGGCTCTATGGCAGCGGATCGTCTTAATATTAAAATTGAACCAGTCGTCGTTAACTGGGGTGAGTCTGTAATGCAGGTTCAAACCATCACCTGTGTGGCCGACGTTGCGAGTTCTTTGAATAATAAATACTTTGTTTTCTACGACGCAGCCGGAGCTAAGCACTATGCTTGGTTTGACGTCAACTCCGCTGGAACGGACCCAGCTGTTTCTGGAGCAACTGGCCACGAGATTAACTTAGGCGTTAGTGACTCGGCGTCCGCAGTCGCAACCGCAGCTGCGGCAGTTCTTACGCTGGCTACGGGCTTCGACTGTACGGCTTCGTCTAACGTGTTAACTCTTACGGCTACGGGCGCTGGTCGTGCTAAGCCAGCTCATGACGGCGCAGCTCCAACGGCTTTCACTTTCGTGGTGGACGTCTACGGAGACGTGGCAGCGGACGTCGGTTACACTGACGGCGCTATTGAGATGACCTTTGAACAGAACCTCGTAGACATCGTGGCAAACCAAACCGGGTCCGAGATTCTTTCGCACATCAACACTGGGAATAACCTTTCCGTGACGGTGACGTTCAAGGAAACCTCGTATAACCAACTCCGTAAGATCTTCGGAGATATGGCAGACGCTCACATGCCAGCCGGTACGGGCGCATCTGCTACCGAAGGCTTTGGTTTCGGCACGAGTCGTCAATTCAAGCAAACCTTTGGACGAGCAAAGAAGCTTGTTTTCCACCCAAAGGTTCTTGCTACGAACGACTACTCCCGCGACTGGTGCTTTTGGAAGGCTATCGCAATGCCTGAGTCGTTAGCATTCAGCGGTGAAGAAATCATGAACATCCCAGTGGCGTTTATGGTCTATATCGACACCACCAAGTCCGAACGCGCGTCGAAGTTCTACTACGGCGACCACACGCAATCGATTACTTAATTGACTAATGTTTATCGTCTGCGATGATTGGTCGCATGACGCTTAAACTTGAAAGATCGAAAGTCATCGTAGACGCATACGGTGAAATGGTTGAGTTGACTAAGCCATCGCTTTTTGAAGTGATGGAGCTCGAAGAGAAAATCAAATCTCTGTCGGAGCAACCAACGGAACTAGTCAAAGAAATGATCGCGTTTCTCGTTCGTCGTGGATTCCCAGAATCGTTGATTAAATCGATGGAAGCCGGACACGTTATGGAAGTGTGTCAGGCGCTCTCTGGAAAAAAAAACGATTAACGTACCGCGGTCTGGCAATGGCTAGGCTTGCTCGTTTTTACTCCATGGACCCTATGCGGATCATGGAGCTTGATTCTGAAATAATGTGGGAGCTTGTCGACGCGATTCCTGTTCTTACGGCAAGAGAGCAGTTAGACCGTTTGGCTGTTGTGGACTATCCTTACATGAAACCTGAAAAGAGGAATCGTGTAGTGTCGGCCTTGAAACGAGAGGCAAACCCGTCAATAATTGAGGAACAAGCCGTCGAGATGACACCGGAACAAATGATGGCAGTTTTAAACGGGGGTTAAGTGGCAGAACCAGAAGTCATTGCAAAACTAAGGCTAGATGACTCTGAGGCAAAAAAGGACGCCGAGGCTTTCGGAGCTTCACTCTCGAAGATGGGCGCAGCGGTTGGGGTTGCCGTCGCCGCTTCGATCGCCGCGATTGCCGTAGGGATTAAGAAGTCTATCGACGCTGCCGTAGAGGCGGAGCTTGCCGTTAAGGCTTTTAACCAGGCTCTCGTTAGCTCTGGGACATACTCCAAAGAAGCATCGGACAGCTTTCAGGACTACGCTGCAAGTCTTCAGAAGACGACTGGAGTGTCTGACGAGATTATTTTAAAGAACGCTTCCCTATTGGTCTCACTCGGGAAGCTCTCAGGCGATGGTTTAAAGACCGCGACTCAGGCAGCTCTTGACCTTGCTGCTAGACTTCAGATCGACGTAGGAACAGCTTTTGATATTGTTACGAAGGCGGCAAACGGCAACGTAGGAATGCTCGCTAAGTATGGCTTAGAAGTCAGAGCCGGGGCTTCAGACTCCGAGAAGTTTGCAAAAGCTCTTGAGTTTATTCAAAGACAAGCCGGAGGAGCTTCTGCGCTAACAGGATTTACGGGATCTGTTACCAGTCTTTCAAATTCATTCGGAGACATCTTCGAAGAGACTGGTAAAATCTTCACGAACTCAAAGACTCTAAGGGTTCTAATCGACTTAGTTGCAAAGTCTTTCGACGGCGTGTCTAAGTCGATCGCTGAATTGGGTAAGTCAGGAGATCTTCTCCAGCCAGTTTTCAACGGGTTCATAAAACTTGGAAAGATTATTCTTGAGTATGTAATCGCACCACTTGAGTTAATCGGGTCGGTTGTCGCCACTGCTTTTGCAACAATAGCTACCGGTGTGTCTGCTGTTCTGGTTCCAGTGGCGGCGATATTAGATAAAATTTTAGGAACAGACCTAAAGGCTCAAGCTGAGTCGGTGCGTGATACCTGGGGAACGATTACGACCGGACTTGCGCAAGACACACTAGACAGCGGAACTCAAATATCAACCGGGTTGTCGCAACAGCTCACTGACTTTCAAACCACAGTCACTGCACAGGCCGCTTTAGTTAATGACGAGGTGAAAAAGACTCCCGTCATAATTCAAGAATCAATGTCTTCTTGGGATGAGTTGAAACAGGGAATGGGAGAAGGACTCCTTGCCCTTGGATCAGACTTTAAAGCTTTGGGTAGGCAGATTTCGCAGACATTTGTTACCGGATTTGGAAACGCCTTTGCGGCATTCGGTAAAGCCCTTGTTACTGGAGAGAATGCGTTCGGGGCTTTTGGAAAGGCCGTGCTGGGTACTCTCGGACAAGTCGCAATTCAAATGGGTACGTTCTACATCGCGGCAGGTACTGCGGCTTTGTTCGGAATAGGAACACAAGCTAACGGCGCTGGAATGATCGCAGGTGGTATCGGACTTACGATCTTAGGCGGTGTTTTAAGCGCTCTCGCAGGTGGTGGCGGAGGTGCGTCTGGTGCGTCTGGTGCGGCTACTCCAGGAGCACAGACTGGCGGAACTATGGGCGGTTCTGGTTTCGATTCTAGTCTAGCCTCCGAAGAAGAACGAATCCGACCTAACACCGGAGTAACGGTGAACATTCAAGGCAACGTGCTCGACCGCCGTCAGACGGGTCTTGAGATCGCGCAAATCATTAACGAGAGCTTCGACACGGACGGCGTTACGACTCGCGCAGTCTCGGGGGTTGTGTGATTACGACTCACTCTAAGTTTCTATTTGGGATTGAGGTAGACGCGGACACTAGCTTTATAGACTTCGACGACGGGACGACTACATACGCAGTTGAGATTTCTTCTGGGGCTAAAACCCCGGATGATCTAATCGACGAGATTGAAGAGAAAATGAACGAGGTCGGAAGTACGGTTTCGTTTACCTGCTCGTTTAACCGATCTACAAGAATCTTTACCATCTCTGGTAGCGCCGCATTTGACCTGCTTGCAAACTCAGGGGCTAACGCAGCGTCTGGAATTTATTCGGTTTTAGGAATCTCTGGCGCCGCTGACTTTACGGCAGTTACTAGCGTTGTAGGTACAACGGCAATAGGAACGGTCTACTCTACACAGTTTAAACTCCAGGACTACGTTCCGGGTTCTTATAATCAAATGCAAAGATTCTCCGAGGTCAATAAAGCCGCAAGCGGAAAGACCACGATTGTTACCTACGGGACGGACGAGATTTTCGAGATGTCTTTTAAGTGGCTAACGGATCTTAGTCAGCCATCCGGTGGGCCAATTAGAAACGGGACAGTTTCAAGTTTCGCAACTATGATGCGTTACATGACACTAAAAAAGCCATTCGAGTTCTACCCGGACGAGAGTGACTCGAGCACATACTATAAGTTAATTTTGGACAGCTCTTCTGAGAGCGGGTCTGGAACTGGCTTTAAGATTAATCCTAAATATGGATCTAACCTCGTCGGCTACTATGAGACCGGCGTAATGAGAATGAGGGTGGT
>Ga0075163_10002885_pt1 | contig 23139 bp, 19 predicted proteins | sample JI1023141ADNA_FD_71478 | JGI IMG/M metagenome (GOLD analysis project Ga0075163, IMG submission 71478) | Wastewater effluent complex algal communities from Wisconsin, to seasonally profile nutrient transformation and Carbon sequestration -... | ecosystem: Engineered > WWTP > Effluent > Algae... | reverse complement strand
TCTTTTTTTTAGTGCGATGACGGGCTTGCAGAAAAGTTTTGTGAGTGAAGAGGAGCGCGGTACGTCGCTGATGCTCAGTCTTCATGCGCCTTCGCTGGCTATTTACTTTGGCAAACTGCTCTTTAATATGGCGCTGACGCTGTTGCTCTATGGCTTGGCAACGATTGCATTTTTTGTGTTTATCAATGATGTCGAAATTCGTTCACCACTGCTTTTCTGGACAAGTTTTGTGCTCGGAAGCCTTGCTACGGCAAGCGCGACGACGATTATTGCGGCTATTATTGCAAAGGCAAACACCAAAGCGGCACTTTTTCCGGTGCTATCGTTTCCGGTGCTTCTGCCGCTTATCCTTTCCGGCGTAGAAACCACCTACCAAGCGCTTTCCGGGGTTGCTTTCGCCGAGGCACGGAATAATTTTCAAATTATCGGCGCGTATATGGTCGTGGTGATTGCCGTCTCCTTTATGCTTTTTGATTTTGTCTGGAAAGAGTAATCAACAATGGAGGCAACGATGAAGGGCGATATACTGTCAACAGTAAGCAAGCCGATGATAAGTATTCAATCACTTGCTGAGGCGCTCTGCTCCGGCAATCGTCGTGCCCTAGCAAAGGCGATTACGCTCGTGGAAAGTGCTCGGGTGGAGGATGCGGACAAAGCGCAAGAACTCTTGAACATGATTCTGCCGCACACGGGGAAGTCAAGGAGAATCGGGATTACCGGCGTGCCGGGCGTGGGAAAAAGCACGTTTATTGAGGCATTCGGACTCATGCTCATTCAGGCAAATAAAAAAGTAGCAGTGCTGGCAATAGACCCGTCGAGCGAGCGAACGGGCGGCAGTATTCTGGGCGATAAGACCCGTATGATGGAGCTTTCGCGTTCTCTGAGCGCCTTTATTCGCCCTTCGCCCGCAGGCAGTACGCTAGGCGGTGTTGCAAGGCGCACCCGCGAAACGATGCTGCTCTGCGAGGCAGCAGGATTTGATATTGTGCTTGTCGAAACGGTCGGTGTGGGGCAGTCGGAAACAGCGGTTGCGCAGATGGTAGATTTTTTTCTTGTGCTGGCGCTTGCCGGTGCCGGAGACGAATTGCAAGGAATGAAGCGAGGCATTATGGAACTTGCCGACGGTATCGCTATCAATAAAGCGGAAGCTGCGAACCGTGAAGCAGCCGAGCGTGCAGCGCAGCATATTCGGAACGGGTTGCACTTCGCAACGCCAAAATACGAGGATTGGCAAGTGCCTGTCGTGTTGTGCAGCGCAGTGGAGCGGAGCGGTTTGGAAGAAATTTGGGGAACCATTACGCAGTTTGCCGAGGAGAATCCCGAACGAATCAAGCAATTACGACGCTCACAAGCAGTCCGCTGGATGCGCGAAGCGGTGAATAACGGTCTTCAGCGCTTGGTGGAGCGTGAGCCGGAGCTTCGCGTTCTCAAGAGCGCACTAGAGCAAAGCGTGTTCGAGGAAACGCTCTCGCCAACATCAGCGGCGGCGAAGTTTCTGGGGGCGCTGGAAACGGTGTGGAGAAAGGGACGGTAACGGAACTTTTTAGTACACTTCCCCTGCTGCCGAGCGATACGTGTTCAGCATGAGCATCGCAATCGTCATTGGTCCCACACCGCCCGGCACGGGAGTAATAGCAGAGGCTTTTGCTGCCGCGCTCTCGAAATGCACATCACCCACCAAGCGTGTTCCCTTCGGGGCTGTGGGGTCGTCAATACGATTTATGCCGACATCAATCACGACCACGCCGTCCTTGAGGTCGCGCCCGTGAATTGCTTCCGGTGCGCCGACCGCTGCCACTAAAATATCCGCATCGCGGGTGTAGCGCGTTATGTCTGGCGCGGCGGTGTGGCAAATTGTTACGATAGCGTTTGCGTGAGGAGTTTTTTGATAGAGTAGGTTTGCCATTGGCTTGCCGACGATATTGCTTCTACCGACTACTACGGCGTGTTTGCCTTTAATATCAATCTGTGCCCGCTTCAGAATTTCCATTACGCCTGCGGGCGTACAGGGCGCATAGCAGGGCAGCCCAGCCACCAGACGACCGACATTTTCAGGATGAAAGCCATCCACGTCTTTCGAGGGGTGAATTGTCAAGAGTACACGTTGTTCGTCGATGTGGTCAGGAAGTGGTAGCTGCACGAGAATCCCGTGAATACGTGGGTCTGCGTTCCACGCTTTTACTTGTGCCAGCACATCGGCTTCGGTGATGGTAGCGGGTTTTTCCAGCACAACGGAATAGAAACCAAGCTCTTCGCAGGCTTTTGCTTTGGAGCGCACATAAACGTGCGAAGCGGGATTCTCGCCCACAAGCAGCACCGCCAATCCCGGCTGAATACCGTGCGATTGCATAAGCGCTTGCGTTTTTACGCCAACTTCTGTGCGGACATCCTGAGCGATTGCTTTGCCGTCGAGAATCTGTGTCATTGTGCGGTGCTTTTTGAGGGTGTGAGAAAAGTGAGAGGATAAAAACATCAGCCGACAGCACGCTTACTTGCGGTCTTCCGGTTTGTGTTCTTCCAGCTTGCGCTCTTCAAGTTTGTGTTCTTGCATGAGCAAACTCTGTTCAGTTTCCGAAGAATTGGACGCATCTTGGCGAGGCGTACCGCCGGGGCGTTGCTCAGATTTGGAAGGCTGCTTGCCGATTGGCTTAGTGATGAGTTTGCGCTTGGGCTGAAGGCGCTCAGCGCTAGGGTCTTGCTGCACAATACCCAAAGCCATAGAAACAGGGCGTGTGCCGCCGATTGAACTATTCACCGAACCACGCACGACCATTGATGCCGATGCGCCACCGTCCAGATTTACTGCGTGATACGCGCCAATTTGCTTCATGCCTTCGGCAAGTTCTTGGAGCGTCATTCCGGTTGTGCCGGCTTCCGTATCGGTGGGGTCGGTTGTAACGAGGTAGAGCATCGTACCGCTCGAATTTGTGCCAATTGCGGTTCGCGGTAGCTTTTGTGTGATAAAGTTTCGCCCTGTTGTACTTTCCTCCGTTGCTTCATGCCGCGCAATACCGCTTCGCACCAAACGCGGAGTACCGGAAACCGCATGAACAAAGGGAACGCTGGAATAGGCATTGGTTTTGAACATGAGGGTTACTTTGTCGCCCGGGCGCGGTAATTCGCTCTCGTCAATATTTCTGCCGAAGGAAATAACAACACCATTCTGAGGCACTGCCACTGCGCCGGTGTCAATTTCTACTACTCGGCACACTACTTCTTCGTTTATCATTGGCGTAGAGGCGTAGAGCAGTGTTGCTTTATAGAGCGGGCGCTCGGCAGCATAGATACGGCGCTGTGTTTCAAGCGATTTCTGAAGTTGACTTTGTGTGAGCTTCTCGTCAATTGGAAAGCCATTGTCGCTTGTTTTGGTTTTTCCCGCGCTGGTTTTGCTCACGCTTGATGTTCCCTGCTCTACGTTACCGACGGGGAGCGTAGGAGCAATCGGGACTTCTTTTCCAGCAAAGTGGTTGTAGAGCACAACACCGTTTGGATTCAGGCGAGCATTGACCGTCTCGACAGGAAAACTTGTTTCGCGGGTGCGCAGCGTGGCGCTAATACTGAAGCGATCAATGTACATTCGATTTTGACGGTCAAAAAAGCACGATGACCACCCTTTGTACTGTCCCATCTCGAGCACTTCACCATTCACAACAGCCGGTCCGAGCGGGGTATTATAGTAACTACGCCAGAAGTTAGCATTGACCATGCCTTGCAATGTACCTGCCTTGCCGGAATCCGCACGGTTGGCGATAGCGGGAAGGCTTTCCAAGCCATTTGCCAGATTCTCTGCTTTCCAGAGCGAAACGCCCACCTCCGGCTTGGTTCTATCTACTTCCAAAACATGGATAGAGTGCTTGCTGCCGGTGCTGATGATGTAATGCTTATAGCGTACACCGGGCATGAGTTCTTCATCCTGCAGGGTTTCATGCCACGTCTCAGCAAAGGATGCTTGTGCTTTGAGAACTCTTTCGGAAACAGTGCGTGTGGGCGCAACTGCATACCGCGAGGAAGACTTTTTGGAACGGTAACGAGAACTATAATACTTGCGTGAATGTCTTTTTCCCGTTGCGCGAGCGTATTTTTTAGACGACGATTTTGCTGAGGAGCGGTAACGACTGGAATATTTTTTCTTGCTTGATGTGGTATAGCGGTTCGTCGCCTTGGTCGTAAGCGTTTTGCTTACAGAGGCTTTGCTTACAGAGGTTTTGCTGGCAATTGAACTTGATGGACGCTGCGTGTATCGTTTTGCGGAGGCTTTTCGTACGACGGCTCGTTTTGCCCCACTTTTGCTGACGGTGCTTTTGGTCGCCGTCGTTTTTTTGAGCGTACTTTTGGAAGCCGTATTTCTTGCTGAAGAAGATCTGAACTTCTTCGCACGTGATTTTCGTGTCTGGGGCTGTGCAGGGCTTGTTTTTGCCGAGGTGCTTGCGCTGCCGCGTTGGGAAACGCTTTGCGCCGTTATCGCGCTTGGCATTGTGAGAATGGGCACTGCCGCTTCGAGAGCGTCAGCAGAGATGAGGCAGCCACAGGCAATAAGCGCAAAGGCGCGTAGGGAGGCTTGATGCTTCATAGACAGAACCTTATAGTCGAACCGTTGAGAGATTCAGGAAGAAGAGGATCCAGAACCGTCGCGGAAAGGCGGACGCTTGAAGGATGCAGTTTTTGAGGATGTATCGCGCAAGATGCTGCGCAGATACCGCAAATTGTACGGAAAAATGACCGAGCGGTTGAGGTTGATAACGTAATTGATTTTGTGTTTGAGGTCGTATCGCGGAAAAACACGACTCGCCCACCACATTTCACCGATAAAAGAGCCAAGAAAATACGCCAGTATTGCCATCGAAAGGTAGGTCATCGCTATGCCCACACCAACGGTAAACCAACGCGATCCGATGACCAAAAGCGCCATCATTGCTGCAATGCTGAACGATTCTATCGTATCACCCATGAGACGTTTGGTATCGTGCTGCCCAAGCGTACGACGTTTCTCTCGCATTTGCGCAAGTAGCCATGCGGCTCCAAAGACAAGCGGCATAGCGCCAAATGATGCCGTCAAATTTGTTGCATGGAGAAGTCCCGCAGCGAGAAAACCCTGCATTGCTGACAATCCGACGTATTCCACATACCGTTGGCGGCGCTTCATCTCGTGAAGGCGATCGACATCGCGGGCATTTAGGAGCGGCGACTCGGCATTGGTGCTGGTGCCGAGGGTGCTTGGATTGATTTGGTCAGGGTGCGACAAGGTGCGAAACTTCAGCAAAATGAGAAAAACGTCGAACCATAGTATTTCGAGTACCGTATCGAATACCTTGATGCGAAATATATGATTTTCTTGCAACTAAGCAAGCCGCAAAATTACACAGAATACTTGGGATGACAAAAAATATTTCCAGTCCCGGAAAGCGCATCATATCAGCGACTTGCCATAAAAAAGCCCGCTTTAGCGCATCATTCCAAAGTTCTTGTTGTTCACTTTCTTAAAATTTCATAACTTTTCACTTCCGACTTGCAATCCACTAAGCACGATATAGACTTCTTTCTCACGCCTTTTCCTCGCGGAAACGTAATATGGCAAAAACTTCAACGTCAACGTCCAAACGTACAAAATCTGTTGCGAAGTCAACATCGAAAATAACATCAAAACCAACATCAAAAGCAGCGCCGAAGGCTGCCACGAAAATGAAAGCCCTGACTAAACCTGCATTCCAAGCCGCACCAGTGCCCGTGGTAGCAGACGCAGCCCAGTCGAGTGCGCCTACGCTGCCGATAACGGTGTCTTTCAAAGACATTGAAACAGCCCGCGATGCCATTCGCCGCTATGTCTATGAAACGCCCTGCGCCGCATCGGAGCGGCTCTCAAACCTGACGGGTTGCACACTTAGTCTGAAGTTGGAAAATCTTCAAATGACGGGTTCGTACAAAGAGCGTGGTTCGCTGAACAAGATTCTTCGCCTCACCGAGAAAGAACGCAAAGCGGGCGTTATTGCTGCTTCGGCAGGCAATCATGCGCAGGGCGTGGCGTATGCAGCGCAGCGCAACGGCATCAAAGCAACGATTGTCATGCCCGAAACTACACCCCTTGCCAAAGTACGCGGGACACAGGAATTTAACGCTGAGGTAATTCTGCATGGCAGCAGCTACGATGACGCATTTGCGCGGGCTATGGAGCTTCAGCGCGAGCATGGTTACTCCTTTATTCATGCCTTCGATGACCCGCTTATTATTGCCGGACAAGGTACAGTCGGGCTGGAGCTTTTGGAGCAGAATCCCTATTTGGATGCCGTTATTGTGCCCATTGGCGGCGGTGGTTTGATTGCCGGGATTGCGATTGCGATGAAAGAAATTAACCCGAAAATACGGATTATCGGCGTGGAAGCAGAGCAGGTGCCCAGCATGAAAGCAAGCGTTGCCGCCGGAAAAATTACCGAAGTCGAGCGAGCAAGCACGATTGCGGACGGTATCGCGGTGGCAAAGGTCGGTAAACACACGTTTCCTATCGTGCAAAAATACGTGGACGATATTGTGACCGTGAACGAAGAAGAGATTGCTAACGCAATTATGGTGCTGCTGGAGCGCGAAAAAACGCTCGTCGAAGGCTCCGGTGCTGCAGGATTTGCAGCGGTGTACAATCACAAAATTTCGGGTATTGACGGCAAGCGCGTGGCTGTGGTAGTAACAGGTGGCAACATTGATATTACCATTTTGGCAAAAATTCTGGAGCGCGGCTTGGCAAAAGATGGTCGCTTGGCGAGTCTGAAAATCATTGTTCCCGACAAACCCGGCAGTATTGCCGAAATTGCTGCGATTGTGGCAAAACACCGCGCTAATGTGCTGAATATCGCGCACGACCGTGTGTTCACAGCAGCCAGTCTGCGGGAAACGGAAGTAGAATTTTTACTGGAAACGAAAGGGAAGCACCACGTCCAAGAAATTGTCCGCGATATTGCGAAACATAATTTTCATGTCAAACTTGAAAAGCCCGCATAACGTGAATCGGCTCGCCGTGAATGCCCGCGCCTTTGAGCTTGCCTAAGTTTGCCTTTGTCATTTTTTCCTTTATCATTTTTTCCTTTATCTTTGCGAGCCGCAATACATCGGTTACTACCAAACGATTGCTCCCGCAATAGGGGTGTTTGAGCGCTCCATTACGAATGTTGTACAACACACAAGAAGGAAGAATGCTGTTATGATGACCTTTCTTCGACGGTTCACGCTTTTTCGGAAAATTTTTGCACTGACACTGTTGGTCTTGGTACTAGCGGCAGTGGTCGTGGGCTTCATGGTGCTTCGCGCTGAGGCTATGCGCGAGGCAAAAGACTACGTTACGCTCAGGATGCTTCTTGTGCAGATGCGGCGCGGCGAGAAGAATTTTCTTTTTTATCGAAAAATGGTGTACGTGAAGCGCTCCGACGACAACGCTCGAGCCTTTGATTCGCTGCTAACCCGTTATGGCGGCAACAGCGAAACGCCTGCAATTCAAGCAGCAATGGATGTCTATTATCGGCAAATTCTCAAGCGTATTGTTGACCAGATGACCGCCTACGGTGTGGACGACAAACCGGGACTGGAGCTAACGCTGAATGACCTCTCGAAGCAGTTCGACAAAGCTGTGAGTGCGACTAACAACAGCCGTTTGGAGGCACAGATGCTCCGAATGCAAAAAAGTGAGCGCGAATTTCTGCTGAAGCAAAACCAAACCTCGCGCAACCGCTCCGTGGCTGCTTCCAAGAGTGAGCAGCAAGCCAACGAGGAGTTGGTGAAATTTGCGGAAACCTACGCCCAGTTCCGTCAAACTGTGCAGTCAAGCAATTTGCCTGCAAACGTTTCTGATGAACTTCAAACAGTTGCTGAAAAATATTCACAAGCCTTCGATGCCGCTGTGTCCAGATACGATGCTATTGCGCAGGATATTTTGCGTCTCAGCGATGCCGCGCATGATTTGGAAGCACTTATCGAAAAAGCAGTTCCCGAAAAAGAAGCATTTTCCGTGCGAAGTGGTCAGATAGCGCTGGTGGTGGGATTGGTGTCACTGGTGGCAAGTCTTTGGGTAGCATATACGATGGCAAGGCGCATCGTAAAGCCTGTGCGCGATTTGCAGCAGACTGCCGAGCGCGTCGCAAACGGTGAATTGCTGGCGAATGTGAGTGTGGACACCAACGATGAAATTAGCAGTTTGGCGGATTCTTTTAATGCGATGGTCGAGAGTATTCGCAAGGGAATGAACGATTTGCAGCAGGAAAAAACCGGGGTAGAGCAAAAAGTCCACGAAGCCGTTGCCACAATTGAGCACGAGAAAGAATATCTCGCCGAGAGCGTCAATGCAATGCTTGCAGGAATGGACAAGTTTATCGAAGGAAATTTGACCGTGAGCATGACCGTCGGCAAGATGGATGCTATTGCGGGATTGTACATGGGATTCAATCACGTCGTCGAGACGATGAATACCCTTGTAACCAATCTCAAAGATTCCGTAAATGCGACGGCGCAAACAAGCATTGAAATCGCCGAGTATGCAAGCAATATCGCCGCTGCCACGCAAGAACAACAAGAGCAGATGAGCAGCATTGGTGGGATTGTCCGCCAAAGCACGACCATTGTTGCCGAAAACAACCACCTTGCTACGCAGGCTGCCGAAGAAGCGCATCGTGCGGGCGAAGCCGCCGAAATGAGCGGTGCAGTGGTGCAGGCGACGATTGAGGAGATGAATCGTATCACGGAGTATGTCGGCAATCTGGCTGAGACACTGCACGGGCTGAAGTCTAGCAGCGACAGCATTGGCGAGATGACGGATGTTATTCGGGAAATTGCCGACCAAACGAATCTGCTGGCATTGAACGCCTCCATCGAAGCGGCACGCGCGGGTGAGCATGGGCGCGGCTTTGCGGTTGTTGCCGATGAAGTCCGCAAACTTGCCGAGCGCACTGCTAAGTCCACAAAAGAAGTTGCCGGCATGGTCGCGTCTATTCAGCGCAACACGGAGTCAGCGACGGGTGCAATCACCGAGGCTACGCGCCAAGTAGATAAAGGCAGGGCGCTTGCGGTGAAAGCAGGCGAGGCGCTTGGGCAAATTTTGGGTGAGACGAAAAATGTTGCAAGCCGCATTAATTCTGTGGCAGACGCAAACAAGCAGCAACTCGAAACCAGTCAGCAAATTGCCTTGGGTGTTGGAGAAATGGGACTGATTAGCCGCCAGACGGCAAAAGATATTACAGCGATTGCGAATTATGCCGAGAATTTGCGTGATATGTCCGAACATCTCAGAACAATGGTGCAGCACTTCCGAACCGCGCAACTCAACGCTTCTGAGCAAAGTATCGGCAACGGGGCAGCGCAAAGTCTTTCCGGCAGTACGGCGCATCAAAAGCGACTTGGGTAAATAAACAAACAAACGATAGTGTTAGAACCGTAGGTGTTGAGTTTTGAGTGCCTCATGCCGAAAGACGCTTCGTTATTGACGTGGTAGGCTCTTGAACTCAACACTCAGCATCCCAACTTAACACTATCCGACGAATTATGGTTTCAACAACGAAATGCACTCTTCGTAAAAATGCAGAGGCGGTAGCGCGAAGTATCGGCTACCGTTTTTTGCGTCTGATTTTTCGTAATAAACCATCGGCTACCACGCTTCATGCCGCATCGTGCCGGAAAATTCTGCTCTGCCGCTATGACCGCATTGGTGATATGATTGTAACGACTCCCGTTATCAATCTTTTGCGGGAAATGCTGCCGGATGCGGAAATCCACGTGCTTGCCTCGCCGCGCAATTCCTCGCTTTTGGCGTATGACCGTCGTGTGGCGAAAGTCTATGAATTTGATGGAACGCAGAAGCCGCTTGCTGCCTTGCGCTCGCTCTTTGCCCGACCACTCCGTACCGCAATGCGGAAAGAACGCTATGATGCGGTCTTTGCGCTGGTGTTTCATAAGACAACGATGGCGGGCTTGGTGGCGAATATCCTTACGGGCGCAAAATCCGTTAAAATCGGCATTGCGCATCCGACGCGCACAGCGCTGTATTCCACGCTGTTCAATCTTTTGGTGCCCATAGAATTTGAACGCGAAACGATGGCAGAGCTTCAAGTGCGGCTTCTTTGTGCTGCATTTGGCTGGGAATATAGCAAGGCGCTTGTTCGCTACGGCGTGGAACTCTCGGAAGCGCATACAGCCTGTGCTAAAGAAATACTCCGAGCATTTCATCACCATCAGCAAGCAGATTCTGCACAAAAAATCGTTTTTTACAACTGCTCGGCAGGTGCTCCCGTGCGTCAATGGTCGCTTCGGCGCAATGAAGAATGTTTGCACCTTCTCACGGAACGTTTTCCCAACGCCCATTTTTTGCTGAATACTGCACCGCATGACCGCTCACTCGGCGAAGCGCTCCATGCAGTCTTTTCGATAAAAACCACGCTGCTCCCCGCAAGCCGCGACCTCTTGGACGTGTGCGCGCTTGTACAGCACGTGGATGCTGTCTTTACGCCGGAAACCTCCATTGTCCATATTGCCACGATGTACCGCAAGCCGCTTGTGGCGCTCTATTCGCAGCTTTCATATGCGGTAGAATGGTTGCCCTTTGGTGATTTCCCATTTCGGATTGTGTTGACCGAAGGGGAAGAGCCGATAGAAAGTATTATGCCGGAGAAGGCGGTGGGGGCGTTTGGTGAACTGTTTGGCTAGAGAACACTTGAATGCACCGTTAGGATTTTCTTCGGTGTAGTTTTTTTTGGACACAACAAAAAATCCTCGTATATTTGCCGTTCTGTAACAAAAATGTTGCTCCTGCTTTTCATCCAGCGATATGGTATTAAAAACATTATCGCGAAAGAATTCCAGTCCTTCTGTTGTTCTTGCTTGTGGGAAGCTGTTTTTTTTCTAAACACCCAAAGGAGTTGTAGGTTCATATGAATCCTAAACACACTTACGAAACGACGTTTATCGTCAACGCCGCGCTCGAAGACGCAAATATCGAGCCGATTGTCAACAGCACAATTGAGTTTATTCAAAACAACGGTGGTTCCATTACCACTCTTGACAAATGGGGTCGCCGCCGTCTTGCTTACCCGATTCAGAAAAAGCACAACGGTTATTATGTGTACGCTATGTATGATGCGCCGCCGACACTGATTCCGCAATTGGAGCGCTACTTCCAACTGGAAGAAAATATTTTGCGCCATTTGACCTTGAAAATGAACGCTCCTGCAATTGAATTCCGCAAGCAGTTTCTTATCAACCGTCAAGAGCGTATGAATCTTGAGGCAGCCGCAGCCGCAGCGCCGGCTGAAGCAGCCGATGTGGATAACGCAGAAGAAGTAGCCGCATAATTTTTCACTACCGAACATATTCCATTTGAAGGACTCAATATCATGAAAATCATTCTCCGTGAAAACGTCGAGCATCTGGGCGCGGTAGGCGAAATTACAAACGTCCGCGACGGCTATGCTCGTAATTTTCTCATCCCGCGTGGTCTTGCGTACTACGCATCGCCAAAGGCTATCCGTGTTCTCGAAGGTGAAAAGAAACACTACGAAGCACGTATGTCAAAACTCAAAACCGAAGCTGAACTTATCGCCGCCAGACTCGCCGATACGCAAGTATCCATTGCTATGCAGGTCGGTGAAGAAGGTCGCCTCTTCGGTAGTGTGACCAACCAAATGATCGCGCAAGAACTTGCCGATAAAGGCTTCTCTATTGACCGCCGCGCTATTGTGCTGGATGAGCCGATTAGAAGCATTGGCGAGTTTGAAGTGATTATTAAACTTCACACTGAAGTTCATGCACCCCTTAAAGTCTGGGTTACAAGCGCAGCATAAGGCTAAAGCATATAAGCACCAGTTATAGTTTTCAGCAAGGCACCTGTCCGTTATTTGGGCAAGTGCCTTGCTCTTTTTTTATGTTTTATCGTGGCTTTGAAGATTTTATTATGTACTAAGGATTTTTTTTTGTTTTTTACCCCGTACACAATCCACAGCAGCACTGTCACCTCTCTCGTTAGTTGGTGAATTATGAATCTTGCACATCGTCTGCCCCAAGTACTGGTTATCGTTCTGGGGGTTATTGCTTCTCAGCTTGCAGCATATAGCCTTTCTGCACAAAATAAATCGGTGATTGATAGTCTGAAGCGCGAACTATCCTTTGCGCAGGGCATGAAGCGCGTTCAAACGCTGAATAATCTTTGCTGGGAATATCGAACGTTCGACCAAAATAAATCCATCGAGTACGGCTTGCAAGCGCTAGGGCTGGCAGAACAGCTCCAATTCAAGCGCGGTATGGCACGTGCACTGAGCAATCTCGGCATAGTCTATCGCCGTCGGGGAAATTATCCGCAGGCACTGGATTATCATTTCAAGGCACTCAAAATTAGTGAGGAAACAAAGGATTCTGCCGATATTGGTGAGGCACTGAATCGCATCGGCTTAATTTATCAGGGGCAGGGCAATTTCAATGCGGCATTGGAGTATTTTCAGCGTTCACGCCAAGTCTATGAAAAAATTGGTGGTTTGCATGGCGTGGGCAACGCAATGACGAATATAGGCGAGGTGTACTCACGGCAGGCGAATTATTCCCTTGCCTTGGAGTATCTCGTCAAAAGTCAGGCAATTCACGAAGAAACCAATGACCTCGATGGTGTTGCAGAATCAGGCTTGGAAATCGGCATGGTGTACGGAAAACAGGGAAACGCTCTGCTTGCGCTGGAGTATTTCCAAAAAGCGCTCAAAATTTATGAGCAGATTGGCAATCGCTCCGGCATTGCGCAAACACTGAGTTCTATCGGTGCAGGGTATCTACAAATGGACAGTATTGCCCTTGCGGAAGAATTTACGATGCGCTCCTATAACTACGCTCGCGCCATTGGTGAAATTGAATGGATGAAGCAATCCAGCCGGACGCTCTCTTCGATATTTGCCGCGAAAAATAATTTTCGCAAAGCGCTTGACTACCAGCTTACCTACTCACGTCTGAAGGATTCCACGACGGGCGAGGAAAGCGTTCGCAAAATCGCGGACTTGGAGGCGATGCTTGCCTCCGAAAAACGGCAGGCGCAAATTGAATTGCTCACCAAAGAAAATGAAATTCAGCAGCTCATTCGGAATAGCTTGGCAGTGGGATTGGTACTCGTGTTCGTGATTGCCTACGTGCTCTTCCGCAGCAATCATCAGCAGAAGAAAGCCAACAAGCAACTATCGCGCAAGAACGAAGAAATTCTGCGCCAGCAAAAACTGCTTGAGGAACAGGCGGGCGAAATTCAACTTGCAAATACCGAACTTCACGAAGCAAATATTAATCTCAAGCGTCAGCAAGAGGTCTTGGAGGAGCAAACACGCGAGATTGAACTGGCAAATAATGAACTGCTCGAACTCAATGTTAATCTGGAACACAAGCAGAAAATTCTCGAAGACCAAGCCCGTCAAATCGAACTGACAAATAATGAACTGCAAGAGCGCAACTCTCAAATGAATGAAGTCAACGAGCAGTTGAACGAATTTTTGGGTATTGCCGCGCACGACTTGAAGAACCCGCTTGCTTCGATTGTGATGTCCTCCAGCGCTATCAAGCGCTACTACGACCGTATGAGCAAAGAAGAGATGCTCGAGACGCTTGGTGGGATTGAGTCCGTCGCAGAACGAATGCGCCTTATCATCCACAATTTGCTTGAGTTGAATAGTATCGAATCGGGAAATTTACGTGTTGCCTCCGAGCCTGTCTCGCCGGGTGAGATTGCCGAGCAGGTTGTTCAAGATTGGACTCCCAAAGCCGCTCATAAAGCCATCAGCTTGACATTTGACAATCAAGCGCCAGATAAATTTTTCATGGGCGACCCGAATATCTTATACCAAATTTTGGAGAATCTTGTCTCCAATGCGGTGAAATACTCACCGCCATCGCGCTCTGTGTGGGTGCGCGTGTTGGGGTCGGAAGTGTCGGCACTGGGTGGTTCGCCGCAGAATGGGACTCAGCAGTATATTCGCATTGAGGTGAAGGACGAGGGACCCGGACTGAGCGCGGAGGACAAAGCAAAACTCTTCAGCAAATTTGCCAAACTTTCGGCACAGCCCACCGCCGGCGAACATTCGACGGGCTTGGGGCTTTCGATTGTGAAGAAATTAGTCGAAGCGATGAAGGGGCGTGTTTGGTGCGACAGTAAATTGGGCAAAGGCTCGACCTTTATTGTCGAAATGCCCTCGGCATCAGTCTGACACTTCTTCGATAAAAAAATGGCATTCTGCGAGATTGCAAAATGCCCATGCGAGCAGAGAAGCTATAATGATGCAGAGACGCTATCTATTTTACAAATCGCCCAACTGCGGGCGGAGTACGATTTCTTCCGGCATCATTCGCTGCGGGAGTTCGAGTGCCGAGACGAGTGCTGCGGCAATATCTTCAGGCTGCATCATGCGCAGGCGAAACTCGTCGCGGGCAGCAGGACTCCAAATATCGGTCTCGGTAGCGCCGACCAGCAAATCAATCACTTTCACGCCTTTGCCGCGTAATTCCTCGCGTATAACGCGGTTCGCCGCCAAGAGTGCCGCCTTAGATGCCGCATAAATACTGGAATTGGCAAAGGTTTTTTGGGCAGCAACGGAATTGAGGCTCACAATCGCGCCCGCACCGCGCTCTGCCATGCCCCTAGCGGCTGCTTGAGCGCAGAGAAATGCACCTTTGATATTTGCATCCAGTGAAAGTTCGATGTCCGTCAGCGTCAAGTCCAGAAATGGCTTAAATACACCGATTCCGGCGTTGTTGATGAGAATATCTACGCCGCCAAACTGCTCTTGAATGAGGCGCCACGCACTTTCTACCGAGGTTGCATTCGTTACATCGCACGGCACAATAAGCGGCTCGGTGGTGCTGCCGCTAAGGGTGCGCACGGTCTGCGCCGCCTTTCGCAAATCCTCTTCGCTGCGCGAGGAAAGAATAAGACGTACTCCCTTCGTGGCAAGTGAGACAGCGCTTGCCAAGCCGATACCACGACTTGCGCCGGTTATCCACACAATTTTATTCAGCAATGGTGTCATTTATTCAACTCCCATAAATATTCGTTGAGCGGCATAGACACTGCGTCCTGCCTCAAATTCGTGTCCAACCTTTTGCAAGGCGTATTCGATAGAACCCAGCACCGCCAGCATATCGGCTTCGTCGTAATAGCCCAGATGCGATGTGCGAAAGACCACATCCTTGAGTGCGTCTTGCCCGCCAATGACCGTCACACCGAAGTCATTTTTGAGCAATTTGATAAAATCTTTTCTGCCTTTTTCGGGCAAATAAGCCACTGTTACGGCGTGCGACGGCGAAGAGCCAAAGAGCGGAAGATTCACGGCTTGGAGTCCTGCCCGTAAACCCCGCGAAAGCAGCGCGTGGCGCTTCCAGACGTTTTCTACGCCTTCTTGCATCATCATTTCCAGCGCAGGCTCTAAGCCGATGAACAGCGTTACGGCAGGAGTCCACGGCGTAGAATTTTCTTGCCATGCCTCCCGGGCTTTGCGAAGGTCGAAGTAGAAATTGCGCGGCTTGTGAGCATCTGCTCTCTCCCATGCCCGCTCGGAAAGCGCCACAAACGCCAGTCCGGGCGGAATCATCAAGCCTTTTTGCGAACCTGTTATCACCACGTCCAAACCCCACTCATCCATGCGGCACTCGTGCGCCCCGATAGACGTGATACCGTCTATGCACACCAGAGCATTGGAATTATCACGAATAAGCCGCGCCATTGTGCGAATGTCGGTATATGTTCCCGTCGATGTTTCGCTGTGCACAAGCCATACGCAAGCAGCGTCAGGGTGTTCTTTCAGCACTGCCACAAGTTGCTCTTCGTTTATGGCACTGCCCCATTCCACCGACACATCCACGACATTCATACCATAGACCTTCATCATTTTTCCCCACCGCTCAGCGAACTTGCCGTTATTGATGTTAATCCCCTTTTCTCCCGCCTGAAAAAGCGTTGAAATAGCCGCTTCCGCCGCACCCGTGCCGGATGCCGTCAGCGACAGAACGGGCTGCTTTGTGCAAAAAAGCGTTTGGAGATTCGCATTGATGCGCCCCATGAGCGCAACAAACTCCGCGTGGCGGTGATGGATAATCGGCTCTGCCATGCGCAGCATCACGTGTTCGGGGATGGGCGTGGGTCCGGGCGTGAAAAGACGGGGTTTTCGCATTGCGTGGAATGATTGATAAAAAAAAGGTACTGAGTTACGCTTTTAAGAAAATTCCCCTTCATTTATGCAGGGGTGGCAGTCTAGCGAAGCGTAGACTGACGGGGTAGTGTCTCCGTGCGAGGCAACACAAAAACGCACAGTGCTCATGCATCTATCCCTTAACCAACATCACAATCAGATAAATCACCACACCAACTGTGCCACCCACAAGCGTTCCATTGATGCGGATGAATTGCAAGTCCCGCCCGATGTAGAGTTCCACTCGGTCGGACATTGTGTCTGCATCCCACTTCTTGACAGTATCGCTGATGATGGCAGTGATTTCGCTTTTGCGGTTGATGATGATACTGAGCAGAACCTGCTGCAACCACGTATTGATGCGGTTCCGGACGGTCTCGTCAGTCAACAGCGCATTCGAGAGCGAGAGCAGGCTTGTGTTGATTTGGGTACGAATATTGGAATCAGGACGCTCCGCGTCAGCAATGATGCGGTATTTCACATCTGCCCAGAGCGAGGAAAAATACTGACGCACGACGGGATTTTCAAGCAAGTCTTCCTTGAGCGATTCCACCTTTTGTTTGTAGTCGTCGGAATGGCGCAGGTTCAGGATAAAATCTTGTGTGGCAATGTTGAATTTTTGCCGTAACTCGTGGTCGCCGTCCAAATTCACCTCGCGCAAGGTTTGTTCCGCCTTCGTGATGATGAGGTCGTAAATGCGATTATCCACAAACTTCGGCACATACCACGGTGTTTCTTCTTCGATTTTGCGGCGAATGAAATCTTTATTGTCGTTCAAAATGCGCTCGGCGAGTTTTAAGCCTTCATCCAGCAAAAACTGATGGCGATTGCTCGTCGTCAGCGCTGAGAGCAAATTACCCGCAAGCGGCGCTACTTCCAGCGCTCGCACCCGCGCAGCAATATTTTCCTCCAAAAAACGCTGCACGTCGTCATGCCGGAGCGCGTTCAAAAATTCAGGAATAACAGCCGTGATGCGATGCGCAATCTCTTCCGCGTTCTCCGGTTGCGCCAGCCAGTCCGCCACGCGATGCGGGATGTCCATCGTTTCCAGTTTGCTGGCAATCACTTCCGGCGTGAGGAAATTATTTTCCACAAAATTCCCCAAGCTAGCCCCGATGCGGTCTTTGTTGCGGCGGATAATGGCAGTGTGCGGAATTGGTACGCCCATCGGGTGACGAAAAAGCGCCGTTACCGCAAACCAATCCGCCAAAGCGCCTACCATTGCTGCTTCAGCGAATGCCCTGAGAAAACCCGCCCACGCAAAATCACGCTCCAAATAGAGCGCTAGTGCAAAAAGGCACACCATCCCCAGCAGTAAGGCGGTGGCAAACTGCTTCATCCGCGCAAGGTCGCGGCGCATGGCGGGTTCGTTGGCAAGGGGAAGGTTCATACGTCATTCATACGAGGCAGTGGGCAAAAAGTTCGCACAGTCTCACGGAAAAGTGCTTGCAAAAAGTTCGTCAACCGTTATGGAAAAATCCGATAGCACTGGCTCTGCCGAACAAGGCATATCGGCAGAACAGACAGTAATATGGATAGTGTCGTGGAATATCCACACTTGGCGGAGCTGCGGATAGATTTGCCAGACAACTTCAACACCTGCTCGCAAGTATTCATGCACTTTCAGATGAGTGCGCTCACCGGCGTCAAACGGGGAAATGATTTCCACCACCCAACGCGGCACAATTTCTTGCTTCGCCGCAGCATCTATCTCAGCAGCAGAATAGAAGGAAACGTCCGACACACGGACTTGTTTTGATGAAGTGCGGCAGCCGAACTCCGTGTACAAATCTGCACCCTCAGTAAATGCCGATGTACGATAGAACGCTTGCTTGAGGTTGCGAACGATGCTAAACTCTTCTTGCTTTATCATCTGGCGTTGCTCCAAAACACCATCGTTCCATTCATACTTGTGCCCATCCTCCGGCTTCCAGTTCATGTATGCCGCAAGCGACATTTTACGACCCTTCGTGCGCCGCTCCACGAGCGAGACGATAGGAACTTGCTGGCGTTTGTGGGAAATGGTCATGGTTGTTTCTCCTAAGGTAAGACAGCAATTTTGTACAACTACCAAACACCAAGTCCGCGTCCCAAAAAGAACAGACTTGTTCCCGCACTAAAAACTCCCAAAATAACCTGCCAGAGCTGACTGGTTTTCTGCAATTCCAAGCTCTCTTTTTGGTAGGCCGCCGAAATCCGCTTGAGAGCAAGGTCGGTGTTCGTGTCCGGCACACGCGGCACGTAGATTTGGTCGCCGGCTTCGAGTGTGATACTTGCTCCTTTGGTAGCACCCGCTACAACTTTGGGGTCGAGCCACAAGCGATTTTTCGCCTTGATGACCCGCACCCGCGCTGTGTCGGCGTTGGGAGCGTAGTTTCCGGCAGCATTGACGTACCACTCAGCAGTTTTGCCCTCTGCTGCTTCGACAAATCCGGGCTTATTAACTTGCCCAAAGACAAAGATGTTACGCGGGTTCGTCGCAACGGTTATCACGTCGCCGTCTTGCAGCGGAACATTATCGGCATCGGAGTTTTTCTCCAGTGCGGCAGTAAAATCACACGCTACCACAGGGCGGCGCAAGGATTCATCAAGTTTGTAGCGGAGCGTGTCTTCGGGGGTAAGCGTAGTGTATTGGGCGTTACGCGACAATTCAGCATCACTCACGCGGAACGCAAGCGAGCGCATTTCGCGGCGCGTGATGCTGGAAAGCGGCAAGTGCGCTGCTTTGGTGAGACCGCCCGCTTGCTGCACAATGTTCGCAAGGCGCGTCACGCCTGTTTCGATGGCATATACGCCCGGCGAAGTAACCTCGCCCAACACCGAGACTGTGCCACGGCGTTTTGTGGTTTGTTCTTTTTCGCGCACGACCACGCTTGCTCCTGCGGGAAGTTCGATGTCGTCTGCTCCTCCGGCTAGGATTCGTGCCGCACTAAGGGTTTTTGCGATAGTGCCTGAGCCACCAGCCGAAACAACTTCAAGCAATTCCACGCGGGCAGAGTCGGCATTTTCTGTCAAACCAAATGCTGCTTTGAGTAATAAGGAAATGCGGTCGCCCTTGCGGTACGGCATAAGGCACGGGCGCTGCACCGCTCCGGCAATGGAGAGCATCACGCCGTCGCGCACGGATTCGTATTCAAAAGGAACGTAGATTTCATCAGCTTCGCGGATGGTCGGGTCGGCTGCCGGGTCGTCCATGTAGCGCGAGCGCAGAGCGTCAGCGATGTCCGTCGTGCCGTTGCGGTGCTGCACTTTCACATTGCGCTGGGCATAACTGACGGCATACTGACCGCTTGGAGCGTTATCGGAGGGAGCGCCTGCCATAGAGCGATTTGCAGCAAAGCGGTCTTTGGATGAGGGAAGAGTTTCTTGATTCGCAATCGCTACCGCCGAGGAAACGCGCATTGTAGCCGGAAGCGTGTACAAGCCGGGTGCAGTCACGTTGCCGCTGACACGCACATAGACGGTGCGCGGACGCTGAAGCGTGAGATAGGCGCGGTTGTTAGGGTTGCGGCTCTGCACGAGGCGTTGAATTTCGGCTTTCACTTGCGAAAGCGTTTTACCCGTAACGTTGATTTCGCCTAAACGCGGCACAAGCATAATATTTTCCGGCGAAACAGTCAGCGGAATGGTCAGCGAAAGAGGACCAACAATTTCTAACGCAAGCACGTCGCCTGCGCCCACAAAATAATGGTCAGGGCTAAGAATATTATCCGTCGCAAAGCCTGTTCCGGCGGGCATAGCAGACGACATCTGTGCTGAAGCATCTGCCTGAAGGAGTTTTTCGGCATCGCCGCCGGGAATATTTGTGCGCCCTTGCGCAAGGGCAACAACTGCTGCCGAGCTAAACACAGCAAACGCACAGCAAGCAAATATCAAGCATTGACGGGCAACTGAAGGGAAATTCATACGGAAAAGATTGTTGAGAAAATGAGAAACAAGTTCAAATATATGCTAAAATTTGGAGATAGACAGCATCTCGCTTGCCAGCAGAGTACAGAGGAGAAATAAAAAAACGCTTCCAAGCGAGAAGGTATAAGGCTTGTAAGCGTTGAGGAGAGTTTCGCAGCAGTCATGCACTTTAGTCATGTATTTTTGTACACTTTCAGCAGCATACCCACAAGAACTGATTCTGCTTGGATGGCACGATGGATATTGGTTGCCAAGCGCTTAAAATCATCATCTTTGGTGCAGACAATAATTCCTGCGTGTGTTGCACCTGCCTCGTGGTAGTTCTTGTGCAAATCAATAAAATCTTTGCGATTAATTGTCAAAACAGCCCGTGCTTCCTGCGTGGCAAAAGCCAGAACATCACTGTCAGGAATTGCGGCATTAGCATATTACGCAAGCGCTCAACAACGGGCTGGGGAAAGTTTTCATTGCTGTACAATCGCGCCATTACGCCTCTTGGTTCTCACGAATTGCTTCGTCAATTTCGGAGGCGTTGTGTTTGTAGTAGAGTTCCGCACTCAGAAGGTCGGAAGCGGTCAGAGTAGGATATATTTTCAAAATTTTAGCAGTAGAAACTCCCATTTGTTGCCATTCGATAATTGACCACACAGGGATACGTGTTCGCATAATACAAGCATTACCGCCACAAACCCCCTCAATTTTCACAATTCCCGGAGAAAGCGGCTTGTGTGTGCGGGATGTAGTCGTGGTCGAGGCTTTTGCGGACGATGTACGCTTTCCGGCAAGAGTGCTTACAGATTTGGCGACTGTGGGCATATCTTTTCTCTGCAACAATGAACATTTTGTATTGATTCAAAATTTATTCCAAATTATCGTTTTTTCGCCGTAAAACCAAGACTCTCTGTCAGGACTACTCCGGCACTATCGGCGTTTCGACAATAATCGTTACCGTGCGGCAGTAGAAGCGCCCTTCAGGGATTTCAGTATCGTAAAGCAGGACGGTTTTGCCAAGCCCGCGTACTTCTGCTTTTTTTATCAAGTCCAGTGCCGATGCGGTTTCGCGGGCGCGAGCTTTAGAAAGGCGTAAGGAATAATCAAGCGGATTCGTGTAGTCGGTGTAGCCCGAAATTCTTACGGTCGCCTCCGGCTGAATCTGCGTTTTGATGAAGGAAGCAATGCGGTTTTGGGTTGTGGTCAGATTCGATTTGTCAAAATCAAACAGAATGAGACTGTAACGGTCAACCTCGCGGTCTTTCAGGCGTTCGCGGCGTTTGCGCTGAATCGTTATCTGCTCCACCGGAGAAGCGCCCTGTGCCGAGAGACGGTTGCCCGTGTCGTCCACGACGCTCAAGGTGTATTCAAGCGGCGTAGGAGCACGCGGGATGGTTGCTTGGTTTTCGGCAAGATTCCAGTCGAGAATTGCGGGGATACTTCCCGTTCCCCAGAACTCTTTCAGCTTTTGCCCGTCCTGCCGGATGGTAATGCGCCATTCCTTGACGTTGCCCTGAGGCAGCATCACGCGCGGGCGGAAGCGGATAATCGGCGGCGAGACCGTTCGCACGGTATCGGTGGTTTTGATTGGCTCAAGAATTTCCCACGTATCGGAAGAAAATTCGGTGCGGCGGTTTTCCTGCACGACTTCGTTGTCGTAGAGTTTGGTATTCGATACGGTCGGCGTGGCGGGCAGATTGCGGATTTGAATCGGCATCCGTGCGGTGTCTATGTTCCAGACATTCGAGAGGTAATCCCGCACCGCTTTCGCTCGGCGGTAGGAAAGAGACGTGTTACCGCGTTCTCCCGGAGCGGTGTTGTCGTTGCAGCCCGTGATGGTCAGCTTTGCACGTGGGTGCGACCGCATCCGTCGCCCGACGATGTTCATAATGTGGTGATAGGTTTCCAGCATTTCGTAATTGTGCAATTTGTCCACCTGAAAATCGTTCACATCCCGCATGGAAAGGCGGTCGTAGCGTTCGGGGATATTATCACTGCCTTGCTCAAAAAAGACATACGGGAGAAGCGGACGCAAATTCGTGGATAAAAATTCTTCCACACGGAAAGTTACATCGGGAAGTTCCTTGCCGTCGCGCTCCACGCCAACGGCGGTGAGCGTTGCCGACAGTTCTTTGCCGCCTGTTTCTACGCCTGTTTCGGGCGGACGCTTGTTTTCTACTTTTGTTGGCGGTGTCCCGACAACGACTGGCGGGCTGTCCGGCGGCGTTTGTGGCGGTGTGCTGTTTGTATCAATCACCTTGCGTTCCGGCGCAAACTTCAGCGCAATACCCGCGCGAATCTGATGCACACTCCACGCGCCATTCAACGCCGACGACGGAATGACGGGTGTGAGCGGGAAGGAATAGAACACTTCGGGCGTGATATAGACCGTGCGCTTGGAGTTCAGCGGGATTTCCCATGCCAAGCCGCCCATGAGGGAGACTGTATAAGGAGTAACGGAAGGAAGAGCGCCCGAAAAAATGTTGCGGGTTGGTCCAATGTCCTTTCCTGTCGCTGGATCGGCAAAGCTAATAGAGTCATGGGGGGTCTTTTCCTTCTGGTCGTAATCACTATGTAGCACATATCCTGCTCTCGCTCCAAGAAGTATCGTTAGACCGTCATCTGTCCGTGTAGAACCCGTCAGTGGTTTGATGGTGAAGTACGCTTCAAGACCTGCGCTGCCAACATTTGAAGTTAAAAAGTGTCGCAATACGGTTCGTATTGGTTCTCCCCTAACGTTCAGAGTTGTAGAATCTTCTGCATAAAATGATGCCGGAGTAGGCGTATAGCCAAGTCGAAGCGAAAACCCAAAGACGTTATTCAGGGGAATATCAAAGAGTGCGCCCAAAGCATAACTATTGCTCACCGCGTCGGTGAACTGCGGGCAGCAATTCGGCACACCCGGCAGTTTTGCAAAGGCGGCGCGGTGCATATTATACGCGAACTGCCCGAACACGCCGAAGCGCGTACGAGCGGAGGAATCTACTTTTTGTGCGGAGAGAGGAAGAGCGAAGATGAGGAGCGCACAGAACAACATGATGGCTGTCTTTCCCACCGTAGCACTAATCTTTCC
>Ga0075163_10002884_pt1 | contig 23144 bp, 32 predicted proteins | sample JI1023141ADNA_FD_71478 | JGI IMG/M metagenome (GOLD analysis project Ga0075163, IMG submission 71478) | Wastewater effluent complex algal communities from Wisconsin, to seasonally profile nutrient transformation and Carbon sequestration -... | ecosystem: Engineered > WWTP > Effluent > Algae... | reverse complement strand
TTCAGTAAGTCTAAAATCTCGTTCATCGGGGCTTTGGTCAAACACTTACTTGATTTACGTGCTAAATGGAAAGCTCAAGTGAAGCACATGGACCGCGATGCTCCTGAATATATCAACATTCAGCAGTCTCAAGGTATTGTGAAAGAGATGGCTAACTCTATGTACGGAATCACTGGAGATAAGACAAGTCGTTACTTCGATCAGTACGTGGCTGAAGCCATCACGCTAACAGGTCAATTCCTTAACAAAATATCAAGTCATTACGCTGCTGAACTTGGACATACAACAATCTATGGAGATACTGACTCAATCTTCCTTCCAGTAGATAGTGATGAAGACATGGACAAGTGTATTGACCACATCAACAAATCACTTGCTGAGTATCTTGAAAATAAAGTAGGAGTTGTAGATAACATTGTGCTCCTACAATATGAAAAGAAGTTTAGTAAGTTGATTATGCTAGACAAGAAACGTTACACTGGGCGAATGGTTATCTATGACGGTAAACCAACAAACAAATTGTTTTCTCGTGGTACTGAGAATGTTAAGAAAAACACAATCAAGATTGCTAGAACTGCAATCATCGAACTTATAAATATGATTATTGATGGAGACATGACAAAGCAACAAGCTAAGTTGTGGGTGGAAACACTCAAGAACAAGCTGTTCTATGGCACGATTACTCCTGACGATATCATAACGATGATTAAAGTATCGAAACCAACTGACAAATATGTAGCGAAACCAGTACATGTCAGACTGGCTGAAAGATTGATTGCTGAAGGAAAACTTCTCCCTATTGTGGAAGGCAAACGTACGTGGGGCACTAGATTGGACTACATCATTGTGAAAGACCATGCAACAGGCAAGCAAGAAGGTGTACTACTTGAGGAGTTCAATGGCAACTGGGACAAGGACTATTACTGGGACGTTCAAGTGTTTGCACCAATTCAACGAATCCTAGATGTTGCTTGGCCAGATGAAGATTGGTCTGTGTACGAAGTAGGTCTATCTGAAAAACGAGAAGCTGACATGCAGAAGAAAGAAAAGAAGATTGTCAAGATATTAGATTCAGAACGTGAGTGTAGAGAAAAGATTGAAGCAACTAGACTTAGCAAAGAAGAAAAACTTGCCAAGACTGCTGCAGGTATAGAAGCAAAACGTGAAGCAAAGCGTGCTAAAATTGCGAAGGTTATTAACATCTAACGTATGTACATAGTTGATTCTATGTGATATAATTTAAGTATGACAAAACAAACAATAATAATTATGGAGGGTCATGATATGGTTGGAAAAACTCATATCGCAGCAGCATTATCAGATAAGTTAAGTGTGCCAATCGTTAAAATATCTCGCCACGAAAAGTGGTTCGATCCAATGATTGACCTAGTGTATGCAGGTGAAACTCACTGCCAAATTGCAGAACAGACTGGATATAGTTTTATCTACGATAGACTTTACCCAAGTGAATATGCATACAGTCGAGCATACAATCGTATGACTTCACATGAGAAGATTCTCAACCTTGATGAACGTTACGCTAAAATGGGAGCGTTGATTGTTGTCTGTTACAAGAAACCAACTGCATTCCAGGAAGATGACAAGGGCATCATTGAAGTATCTAAGTATGAAGCTCTTACAAAGTGGTACCGTGAATTCAAAAAATTCAGTAAGTGTAAAGTACTTATGCTTGACACAACTGAAGAAAATCTAGAAGCTCAATTGGCAAAGATCGATGCCGCAATGAATGGAGCAGCAGACCTTGAATAATATGACACACACTCGTCCAGACTGGGACACCTACTTCATGACAATAACAGAAGCGGCAAGTTCCCGGGCAACCTGTGACAGAGGTAGAACTGCTTGTATAGCAGTGGTCAATAGACAAATTCTTGCTACTGGGTATGTGGGTGCCCCGATGGGTATAGAGGATTGTGACACAGTAGGTCATGAACTCCATACTGTCAAAAACCCAGACGGAAGTGAATCGATTCATTGTATTAGAACAGTGCATGCTGAGCAAAACGTAATTGCACAAGCTGCAAAGACTGGAGTAAGATTAGAGGGTGCTACTCTCTATTGTAAACTTGCTCCATGCTATACATGTGCTAAGCTGATAATCAATGCAGGAATCAAACGAGTAGTTGCGGCTAATGCTTATCAGCAAGGAAGTGTTGCCGTGGAGCTTTTAAAGAAAGCAAATGTGCAGGTTGACTTGCTATCTAATGAAATACAAACATATGACAAAACTAACTAGTATTATTACAACAGACGTGATATTCGATCACCAGGAATTGAAAAATAAAGACGGGTCAACAACTATACGAAACACTGTGCGTGACATGCAAAACAAGCATTCACGACCTATCTTTGTGTATGCATTCGGCAGTAGAAGTTTGTCCCGCTCATACAAAGTGGGAGACAAGCTTGGCGAAAAACTACAAGCACAATGGATGAAACAGCTTAGACAGTTTTGGAAAAGTGTACAGAACAGTGCTGAGTTCATGACTAACAACAACATGGTCGATCATTTTGAAGCTGACAAAGGCAGAAAGGGTGTGACATATAAGAGAAGAGTGCCGAACTCCTCACTAATGAATGCTTGTATAAAAGCTGTAGTAAAGTAATATGAAATCTCTTTTGAATGATGATACCGCCAAGTATCTCTCCGAAATTGACTACACGTCAACGTGGAGTGTGGCCCACCACATGCGCTTCCTAATGTTCGCACATTACGTTGTGCACAATCAAATCACTACTGTATTAGATGTAGGATTCGGTCAAGACATGTTAGTGAAATACTTGCACAATGCAGGCTTCACTGGAAAATATGTAGGAATTGACATGAACGAACAGTATGTTGAAGATGCAATTGACAGACAGAAGTCTCGTGACTATCTTAAGTTTAGTGTTGAATACAGACTAGGCGATTTGCGTACAGCAACAAGAGCAGGTGAATTGTTCGATTGTATAATCTTAGGAGAAGTAGTAGAGCATGTGCCATTAGCAGAAATCAATGACTTCATGAGAACATGCAGAGAAACACTGTCATGGCCATATGGTTCTATACTATTGACAACACCTAACAAACAAAATGATACAATTACTTGGCCAGACGACCATGACCACGAATTCTCGTTGGCTGAGTTGACTAAGCTATGTGATGACACAGGCCTTAGAATTGCAGACACGTTCGGACTTTGGAACAACTCAGAAAATACATTCAGTTCCTTAAGAAACCATGAGAAGAAAGTGTATACTCACCTAGAAATGTGTATACCCAACTCAATGCTAAACGTTTTCTACAACTTGATGAATCCAGAAAAATCAAGAGCATTATTATTAGTGTTAACCTGTAAAATATAGTTATGAACATAGCGATATACAAACCTCTAAAGAAAGTTTACTTCCACGATGACTCAGAAGATAACGCAGCATGGTCTTACGAAATAGCACACGTTGCTAAGATACTAGCAAAGAACGGGCACGATGTGTACATGATTAGTGAGTCAGATTTGAATGACAACCCACGAATTGAGGGCATCGGACAAGGTTCAATTGAAAGTACATACGACAGAATAATTATCTGGAGTGGTACATTCAAAGATGATGTCAATGGTGAGGCAATCATTGCAACACTTCGCAAGCAAACTCCACGTCTTGATTTTATGCTAACAGACTTGCGTCTAGTTCCACAAGACAAGGAACTCTACAAGCTGTTTGATAATGTATACACCCAGGCTACTCGCAATATTGCTAGTGTGCCAGTTGAAAATCAAATCTATGCAGGTGTTGCTGAATTCCTCCCATTCGGACATGAATACAAGCAGACAGTAGAACAAGCGATGGAAAACAAGCGAGTTGACTACTACTTCGGTGGTACAGAACGCGGACGACTCATGGACTTCCTAGAATATGTCTGGAGACCAGAATGTCTCATCACGACTAAGTCAGCATTCTTGAAAGTGGAGAATCGTGTCAACCGCAAAGAATACATGGCTCTATTGGACGCCACAAAATACAGTATTGTTATTGCAGATGTTGATTATAATGACAACTACTTTATCACTCCGCGACCATACGAGTACTACATGCATGACATCATTTGTTTTGTAGATAATAAATTCGACAGAGATGGTCATATCATTCCTTTGGATTCTTGGCTACGAGTTAACAACTTCAAGGAACTTAAAGAAAAGATGGGAATGATTGATTCTATGCCAGAACTCCATCAGCAATGGTTGATGTGGCAACGAGAACAAATGACTCCTGATTTGATTGATGGTTCTTACGTGTATAATCTCATTAAGTAGTGTGATATAATGTTATTATGAAAACAACATCACACAACCATAATAACACAGAAAAGTGGAAGCAATCAATGCTCACACCACAAGAAAAAAACAGACGCAGCATTGCAATGAAGAAGTTGAATGCAAACAAAGAACACAACAAAACATGTTCAATCTGCAAACAGCCGTTCATCGGAGGGTTAACACAAAAGATATGTAGCAAACAATGCTTGCATGAAAGCTGGTTGCTACGTAAGTATGGCATTACAAGCAAGGATCGTGCTGAATTGTTTAACAAACAGCAAGGTCGTTGTGCGATATGTGACAGACAGAAGAAATTAGTAATTGACCATTGCCATATCACTGGAAGAGTAAGAGGACTGTTATGCAGAGTGTGCAACTCATCATTATATTTTTTTGAAAATCCAGAAATACTTAGCAGAGGTATAATGTATACAACAAATGAAATTAAGAAATAACTTCTCAGAAGAAACAAGGATGTTGTATTTTTATCACTATGAGTGCTGTTGGTGTCAGCAGAACGGCTGGGACGCTATTCATCATATCTTAGGTAGAGTGTCTAGTTCTCCACTGAACAGTGCGCCGATTCATAACTTAAAATGTCATATTGGCAACTCGTTACTTGATACTTTTGAAAACCGTGCTATGTTACTCAAGAAAACACGAAACATTCTGTTGTTAACAGGTTACGTGTTTACAACTGAGGACAAGCAATTTATAATTAAGAATAAGAAATACTATGACTACAACTCCTGACGATTACTTCTTCCAACGACGCCCATGGGGATGGATGATAAAATTAGTGCATACTCATAAGCTATGGATTAAGCTAATTCGTGTTCACACTCGTACAAGTTTGCAATCACATCGATACAGAACAGAATGGCATATCAGTTTCTTCAAGATTAAGAAAGTTGAAATAGAGCAAGTTCACAGAATGACAAGAGGGTGGTACATCGAAATTGCTACCGGTATGCCTGCAGAGGAAGACATTACTAGATTCCACGACGACTATGGACGAAAATAAAAAATACGACATCTTCTTCTTTGACATGGACGGTACCCTTACTAAGAGTAAGACTGAAATTGACGACAAGCACATCAAACTACTGTTGAAACTAGCTTTCAAATATCCAGTAGTTATCGTGTCAGGTGCTACACTTGGACAGATGGTAAAACAATTGATTGTTAGTAACATTTCGTACTTGTCTCAGAATGGTAATCTAGCAATGGACAGTACTGGACAAATGATATGGGAGCATGACTTGTCTCCATCAGAAATTGAAGACATCACTGAGCATGTGAATACTATTTCCAGAGCAACTAGAGTGCCTGCAGATGATATTCATGTGCAATACCGTGGTTGTCAAGTGTCATACAGTTTAGTAGGGCATGACGCTCCACAAGAAGACAAGGAAAAATATGACCCAACTCGTTCAAGACGACAGACAATGCTTAGAGTGTTTCCATTCGAGCACGATACATGCACTGTTGCTATTGGAGGTACTACATGTCTGGACTATACTAGCAAAGAAGGGACTAAGGGCAAGAACGTTCAGAAGTATCTGGAATATACTGGGTACAAGAATGCAGTGTATGTAGGTGATGCATTGTTTGAAGGTGGTAACGATGCGACAGTAATTGGAGTGTGTGATACATTATCAGTGTCGTCTGTTGAAGAAACGTACGACTTTATCAAGAAATACATATGAAACGAGTAGCAGTAAGTGGTGGATTCGACCCAGTGCATGTAGGTCATTTGAGAATGTTTCAAGAAGCAAAGAAGTTAGGTGACTACTTAACTGTTATCTTGAATTGTGATGACTGGCTAGTTAGAAAGAAAGGCAAATTCTTCATGACAGAAACAGAAAGAGCAGAGATAATCATGGGATTCGCTTGTGTTGACGAAGTCTATATTCACCAGAGTGATAAAGATGATGTGAGTGATGCACTTCGTGTTATCAAACCACACATTTTTGCTAATGGTGGCGATAGAAAGGAAGGAAACACACCAGAAGGTGATGTATGCAAAGAACTCGGAATTGAAATGGTGTTTAGTGTAGGTGGAGAAAAGGTCCAAAGCAGTTCAGAGTTAACAAAGAAATATGGCGAAAAGTAGATAGGCGGGGTGTTATGATATAATAGATATATCATTATGAAAAAAGGAAGTAAAATGACAGTAGAACAAAAACGAAATGTTTCACTTGGTGTTAAGCAAGGTTTGCAAAACATGTCTGTTGAAGACAAGTTATTGATGAGACAACGACTAGGTAACAAATCAAAAGAAGCCTGGCAACGACAGGAGTATAAAGATAAGATGCATAAGAGAAATACTGAACGATGGTCTGCACCTACAGCAAAACAAGATTTTTCTAGTAAAATATCTGGAGCAAACAACTATCAGTGGAGAAATGGCAAAACAGTAGGTGCAATACCAGGCTATCAGGCAGTGCATAAATGGGTCAAGCAGACAGCAGGACCTGCTACTTTGTGTGTACATTGCAAAATGACAGATAAGAAGAGATATGAATGGGCAAACGTGAGTGGTACATATTTATACGACATGACAGACTGGATGCAACTATGCAGAGGTTGTCATATGAAATACGACAACAAATGAAACAAAACATAATTATTGGAATAGATGGTGGATTGAATGGCGCAATTACTGTGATAGAGGGTAAAGACATAATAGAGTGTGTTGTTATGCCAGTTATGCCCAGTGGGAATGGCAAGAATGAGTATGACTCTGCAGCAATTTGCAAACTGTTGCAGAAATATCCCACAGCTACAGTTGTTTTAGAAAAGGCGCACGCAATGCCAAAACTTGGAACTGTACAAGCATTTAACTTTGGTAAAGGGTATGGCACAATGCTAGGCATACTAACAGCACTACAAATGCGATATCATATTATTCATGCCAAAACATGGCAGACAATGCTGTTACGTGACGAGCCTCATGAGAATACGAAAGATGCTAGTGTGATAGTAGCTAGACGATTGTTTCCAGAACATGATTTTAGAGCAACTGCTAAAAGCAAGAAGATGCATGATGGCAAGACAGATTCAATACTGCTGTGTGTGTATGCACAACGTTCAAACTTATAAATCGTGGATATAAGATTGTATTAGATTATATGGAAGAGGAAAAGATATTGGAGAGATGTGAGAAGTGTTTTCATGCAAAGTGGACCAAAGACGAATGCAAAATATGTAGAGATGGGATTCCAATTCCTGTACCATACAAACCGTTTGTTATTATAGACACAGAAAGAAGAACATTGCGAGATGGCAAAAACATAAGGCGAGGTGGACAGTTAACTCGAATGTTGAAGAAGATTACAATCGTGCGCACAAAACGACCCAAAAACAAAAGTTATTAACAGGTTCGCTATGTACACATTTGTATATGTATAGTATAATATAAACATATGGCAAAATATAACACACCAACAACAAACACAACAACAAATCACGAAGGAGCAGTTGCATATAGTATGAGTGCAGAGCTTGAACTATATTCATTAGCTGTAACTTCGATGATGGCTGATTCGTTTTATGAAAAGGAAAGTGAAAAACTCGCAAGACTACGTTCACTTATCAAACAAGTAAGACCTGAATTCGTTGCAAAGCTTGCAATTTATGCAAGAGAACAAATGTATTTGCGAACACTACCAATCGTGTTAGTTGTTGAACTTGCCAAAGTACACAGTGGAGACTCACTAGTAAGTACTACTCTAGCAAGAGTTATTCAGAGAGTTGATGAAATTACTGAAACTCTAGCGTACCATGCAATTGCAAATGAAAGAACTGGAACTAAGAAATTGAATGGTCGTTCTAAGCAAATTAGAAAGGGTCTATCACTTGCATTCAACAAGTTTGATGAATATCAGTTCGGCAAATACGACAGAGCAGGTGCAGTAACACTAAAAGATGCTATCTTTGATGTACACCCTATTCCAAAGGACCAACCACAGCAAGACTTGTTCAATAAGATAATCACAGGAACACTAGCAATTCCTTTCACATGGGAAACAGAAGTATCAGCAAAAGGCAATGTAGCAGCAGTATGGGAAAATCTAATTGACTCAGGCAAGCTTCCATACATGGCAACTCTTAGAAATTTGAGAAACATGCTTAATGCAAATGTCAAATTCGATGCAATCAACAAAGTATGTGAAATGCTTCAAGCTCCAGAACAAGTTAAGAAAAGTAAGCAGCTTCCATTCAGATACTTCTCAGCTTACAAGGAACTTGCAGACGTAGCAAAACCACTTACAGCAGTAGTTCTAGATGCACTGGAATCAGCAGTTAAAGAATCAGTGGCTAACATCAAAGGATTCGGTCCAGAAGTAGTAGTAGCTATAGCATCAGACGTTTCAAGTTCAATGGAAGACCCAGTGTCACCTAAGAGTAAGGTTGAAAGATACGACATTGGATTATTGCTAAGTATGATACTACATTCAAAGTGCAAGGCTGTGGTTGCAGGAATCTTCGGTGATACATTCAAAATCGTTGGATTGCCACAATCAAACATCTTGGCAAACGCAATGGATTTGCACAAGAGAGAAGGTGAAGTTGGCTACTCAACAAACGGTCATCTAGTATTGAGAAATCTAGAGGCAAACAACATTAAAGCCGATAAAGTTATGATGTTCACTGATTGCCAGATGTGGAATTCATCAAACAGTGGAGACAGTATGCAGAAGGCATGGATTTCGTACAAGAAATTCAATCCAACTGCTAAACTGTACTTGTTCGATCTTGCTGGGTACGGTACAACACCGGTAACAGTGCATGGCAGTGATGTGTACGTTATTGCAGGTTGGTCAGACAGAATCTTCGATATGTTACATGCCTATGAAAATGGAAGTACAGCATTGAAAGAGATCGAGTCAATTGTTATTTAACAACAGAATATTGTATAATGTGTTTGAAGGTGTCGTAGATTAGAGTTACTTCGGCTTTATAAGTCTCTTATCGCTTGTTGCCCTTCAATATGGTGTTTGTAGTGTAACGGTTAGCACATCTGTTTGTGAAACAGCCAGAGTGGGTTCAACTCCCATCTTTCACCCCACAGAGTAAGGTGTTACGGTAGCATCGGCGCCTTGGATGCGTCTGGCAGAGGTTCAACTCCTCTTACTCTGACCAAGGGTCTATAGTTCAGTGGCAGAATGAGTGATTCCAAACCACTAGACTAAGGTTCGATTCCTTGTGGACCCGCAGTTGTACAATGTTCTAAAATATGCTAGGTGTCGTAGAAAACAGTTACTTCGACTTTAATCGAGTGGTCATTGGTTCGAATCCAATCATTAGAGCAATCTAATGTAGCTCAGTTGGTAGAGCACTAACATCTCTGTTTTCGCCTGTTGCCCTAGCAAATAGCGGGTTGGTGTAATGGTTAACACGCCGGTTTCATAAGCCGTAGAAGACAGTTCGATTCTGTCACCCGCTACCAATATAAATTATGCCACGTCGCCCTCATACAATCAACAAAAAATTAGACAAGCAGCATTTTATTTCAAAGAAAGACATGTTGATGTTTGCCATCACTTCCAGTCAGATTGAAAGAGAGTACTCAGATGAAGCATATGCAGACCACTTAGAAGCATTTGAATATCTACTGACTCAGTCTAAACTAACAATCGACAACGTATTACATTGTCACTCCATTTTACAGAAGCGCTTACGCCCAGACATAGCGGGTAAGTTGCGAGATTGTAATGTAAGAGTAGGAAACAGAATATGTCCAGACTGGACGTTAGTAAGTGGATTGCTCAATGAGTGGCTTCGTTTAAGTGATACTCCAGAGAAAATCACAACAGAAGAGATGACAAAGCTAGCACACATTGCATTTGAAGGTGTGCACCCATTTGAAGACGGAAATGGGAGAGTGGGCCGCTGTATTTTGAATTGGCATAGAGTATTACTTGATTTGCCAATTCTGATTATAGAACCTGGTGAAGAACAGTTCGCATATTATCAATGGTTTGGAGAATAATTTTTATATGGCTAAAAAAGTAGAAGGGAAGATGACAATTAGAGAAGCATTGCTTGCTCTAGAAAAGAAACACGGCGAGGGTACGGTTATGAAATTAGCCAAGGGTGCACAAGTAGTTAAGGTTCCGGTTCTCACAACAGGTATATATTCTATAGACAAGGTACTAGGAGGAGGCCTCCCGCGAGGTCGTGTGATTGAACTCTATGGGAATGAGGCATCAGGAAAAACTTCGTTCGCTTTGCAAGTAATTGTTGAAGCTCAGAAGTCTGGATTGAAAGCAGCGTACATAGACATTGAACATGCATTCAGTATGGAGTATGCTCGTTCGCTAGGTGTGAATGTTGAGGAATTGTATTTCTCACAACCAGACTCAGCGGAGGCAGCATTCGATATTTTAAGTACATTAGCGCAAACAGGTGAGTTCGCTATCATTGTCCTAGACTCTGTAGCAGCACTTGTACCTGCTACTGAATTAGAAGGTGAGATTGGCTCATCACAAATAGGAAGACTTGCTCGTTTCTTGAGTTCAGCGTTGAAGCAAGTACTTAACACGTTTGCACAGCATGACACAACTCTCATTCTAGTCAATCAACTTAGAACAAAGATTGGTATTGCATACGGTAACCCAGAATACACAACAGGTGGTTCTGCACTTAAGTATTATGCATCACAGCGTATTGCTCTAAGACGCGGTACTAAGATCGAAGACAAAGAAGGTAACAATATTGGTTACATGACGATGATTAGAATAGAAAAGAACAAGATTGCAATGCCGTTCCAGACTACTCAAGTTCCTTTCTTAAATGGTCGAGGGTTTGACAAGATTGCAGACATCTTCAACATCGGGCAGAAGATGGGCATCATTACTAAAGAGAAAATCTCATACTATATTGACAAGACAAAACTAGGTGTAGGTGAACAAGCATCTCTAACAACTCTTCGTGAAAACGCTGAGATACAAGAAATGCTACGAAACAAGATTATCAGCAATACAGACACGTCAAAAGTGGTAGAGACAGATGATGCAATAGAATCAATACCAGAAAATGACGCAGCATGATATTTTAAAGTTGGACCCAGTATACAAAGAATTAAAGACGCAAGACCAACGTCGCAATGAAGGCATCTACAGTGACACAGAGTGTAAACATCATTTTTGGTCTAAGAGGTGTGGATTCTGTAATGTTGTGCTGGAATCAGAATGTCAGCACAATCTAACAATAGGCGAATCTTCTAGAGTATCTTACGGAGAACTAGACATGATAGTGTGTACATATGCTGTTGCTCAAAAACTACAACAAGCAAGAATCACTCAGAGAAGCAAACTCTACTGGGTGTATCAAACGGAAAACGATATATTGAGTCTGCGTTGTAAAAGCAATGTGACGTTGAAAAATACAAGAGTAGTTGCAGCGTTCACATCATCTGAACTTGTAAAATGTCTCTATCGTTTGCCAGAACATATACTCACAGCAGAGGTGTTTGAATACATGGGTAGACAAGCACACGACCCAAACAGACTTGGCAGATTATTATTAAAGTATGCTAAACATTTGAAGGAAGACAGAGATGTCTACACAGAGATTGAAGCACACGCAGAAGAACTAGACGCATTAAGCTATGACAAAACAACTACAGATAGCATTTGACATTGATGACACACTATGGAAGATTGTACCAAGTGATATGCCACCTCTAGATGGTCGCACAAGATACAAACAAGTACCTGATTATGACTTAATCCAAGTTTTGAAATGGTTTCATGCTAATGGCACGAAAGTGTATGTATGGAGTGCTGGTGGTGTAGATTATGCTAAGGTCATTATTGACAAGCTAGGTCTTGAACAGTATGTCACAGTCATTCCAAAGAAAGGCTGGGACGAAGACACTATAGAACGTGGAGAAATTGACATTGCATTCGATGACGAAGATGTCACCCTAGGAAAGGTGAATGTTCAAATCAAACGCGATGCCAGAGAAGAATACTAGTTGTTAACAGGTTCAATATGTACATACGTAGATGAGTATGTTATAATATACTAGTTAGTTTACCGATGACGGTGTCGTAGAAAAGGGATACTTCAAATCAACAATCTAATTCGATTATTCAACAGTTTGATAGCAATATCAAAATCTGAACTATCTAGTAGCAATACTAAACAAACCCTCCCTTTTCGATTGTTGCCCGTCTAACTGGGTCATTTGCATAATGGCAGTGCATTTGATTGTCTATCAAAACGCGGGAGTTCGATTCTCCCATGACCCGCCCTATGACAACCATAGATACATACAAAAAAATAGATGCGACTATCTGCACCGAGGCAAAGGTAACTGCCCTCGCGAAGGTACTTGGATATGATGAGATTGGAGAACCAATTGAAATTGTATACGACTTAGCCGAGAATGGCTACGCATTTCATGTAGGCGGTTGTCGACGATGCGATGTTTCTGATGAGCTGGCGGTAATACTGTTTGAACAGAAGGTTCAACAATAATTACAATATTAGCTAGTCGTCAAGTGGTAAGACAGCAGGCTTTGAACCTGATATCGGTGGTTCGATCCCATCCTAGCTAGCCAGTGAGTTCGTTACAATTCAATAATATGCGGGGCAGATGTTATGGCTGCATGGCTGACTTCCAATCAGTTCGTTAGGGTCCGATTCCCTAGCTCCGCACCAACCTACGGTGGTGAAGTGGTTAACACGACAGTTTGCAAAACTGTTATGCACTGGTTCAACTCCAGTTCGTAGGTCAAGTTAAGATGGGCCGCCATGTTCCAAGGCTGGCGAAGCATACTTGCACTATGTTTGAGTAGAGTTCAATTCTCTAGCGGTCCACTCATATGAAAATATGTGAAAACATAAAATGTAATATGACTCATGATGGCAAATTTGCAAGTGGCAGATTTTGCAGTATTGAGTGTGCTAACTCTAGAGTACATTCGCTAGAAACAAAAAGAAAGATAGGGCTTGGCGTTAAATTACCAAGAGAAACGAGAAGATGTAAACAATGTACAATCGAGTATTCTACATATTATGATAGCACAAGACAGTATTGCTCTAGTAGATGTATGCATTTACATCGTAAAATAGAGTTTAGAAAAAACTGGAGTAGTAAGCGAGAATACAAAGCAAATTGTCAATTTAGATTTTCATTGAATGAATACTCGACAATAGAAGGTCATTCTCTTCTTGCAAAGCTTGGAATGTATCATCCAGTTAAGAATCCAGTTGGTGTTAGTAGAGACCATATGTTGTCAATAACTGATGGCTACTTACAAAATATACCTGCATCAATAATAGCACACCCCTGTAATTGCAGATTGATTCAACACATCGACAATCAGTTGAAAAACTCTAAAAGTAGTATTACATTGAAAGAATTGACAAATAAGATAAACGCTTCGGTAGCTCAATAGTAGAGTGCTGGCTTGAAACACCAGAGACGTGTGAGCATTACACACCCGGAGCACCACGGCCTTGTCGTCTAAACGGTTAGGACACGTCCCTTTCACGGATGAAATCCGGGTTCGATTCCCGGTGAGGTCACAGTTACTTGTTAACTAAATATGCCACGATGACGGAAATGGTATACGTACTTGCCTTAGAAGCAAGGTCCTGAGAGTTCGAGTCTCTCTCGTGGTACTAACTGTTTATAACTATATGTACTTACATTCCAGTACATGTTATTATGAATAAGTAAAGAACATTGAAAATTAAATGTGACTCGGTGATGAAATTGGCAAACATGCTGCTTTCAAACAGCAGATTCTGTGGGTTCGAGTCCCACCCGAGTTACTGAATGCATTGCTGGCGAAATCGGTATACGCAATCGACTTAAAATCGTAAAGTTGAAGGTTCGAGTCCTTCGCAATGCACCACCCTCGATTAGTGAAATCGGATATCACAAGAGTCTTCGAAACTTTTATTGCTGGTTCGAATCCAGTGTCGGGGACAAACATCTACTAAGTTAGCTCAACGGCTAGAGCAATCGTCTTATACACGATTAGATGTAGGTTCGAATCCTACACTTAGTACCATGTCTTTATAGCTCAGTCGGTAGAGCAGCTCCCTCTTAAGGAGACGGTCGTAAGTTCGAATCTTACTGGAGACACCAAGGGTGATTAGCTCAATTGGTAGAGCAACTCTTTTACACAGAGAAGGTTGGAGGTTCGAGTCCTCCATCGCCCACCACCCCTTTGTAGGTCAATGGTAGACCACTGGACTTTTAATCCAAGAACGATAGTTCGATTCTATCCGGAGGGACTGTGAATAAATATACTTATGTCGTTCAATGGTAGGACAATGCTCTGATACGGCATTAACGAATGTTCGATTCATTCCATAAGTACCCATAGATGTCTAGTATCGTGAGAACTAGAGAGAATTTCGTAATAATTGGACACATCTATGTTCCAGGGTGTATATGCCGTATGGACCGGCGGCGGACTGTAAATTCGCTGTACATAGTGCTGGGTAAGTTCGATTCTTACTACACTCACAATCATAAGCTATTGTATGATATAATGTAGCTATGAGGAAATGTATAAATTGTGAAACTGACACGTTGAATACCAAATACTGTTCTAACAAATGTCAAGCACTATATTTAAGTGCAGACAAAATTAGAATGTGGTTAGCAGGTGAATTATCTGGAAACGGTGTTCAGGGTGCAGCACACTTTGTAAAACGTTTCTTGTTTAGAAAGCACAATTCATGTTGTCAAGAGTGCGGTTGGAATTCAGTGAATGTCTCTACAGGTAAAGTACCATTAGAAATACATCACATCGATAGCAATCCATACAACAACGAGTTGTCAAACATCATGCTACTGTGTCCAAACTGTCATGCACTTACTAATAATTTTAAGCGCAGAGGTGGTGGAGCACGTAGCACGTATAGAAGCCGCTCTAGCTCATCCGGTAGAGCAGTACTTTTGTAAAGTACAGGTGCCCTGTTCGAGACAGGGGAGCGGCTCCATGGTAAAACATGAACATTGGCTAGTAGTTCAGTGGTAGAACGCTACGCTGTTAACGTACGAGGTCGTTGGTTCGAATCCAACCTAGCCAGCATGAAAGCAGAAAGACGAGAAAAGAAAAGAAACAACAATCGTAAGATGGGAGTGTCTGGACGCAGTATTTTCAATTTGCTCAGAATTAGACTCAATCGTATTCTGAAGAAGTAGCATGATATAATGTACTAGTTATTAACTAATTCATCAAACATATATATATGTCAGACGTATTTTCAAATGTATTGAGTAAAGTGTCTGTTCGCCCACAGACCTCTACAGGCGGCGCAATCAACGGTGTTGCGATCGATACAACTGGATTCGACAATCTTATGGTTGCTGTTGAAGTTGGTGCCGTAACAGGTACACCTGCTTCATTCACAGTAGCAGCAAAGGTTCAAGAATCTAACGACGGGTCAACATCTTGGACAGATGTTACAGGTGCAGCAATCACTACGATTACTGCTATCGACAAATCAGCGCAAATCTCTGTTGTTAACACAGACGGAGCTACACGTAAAGTGTGGTACCGTGTAGTTGTTACTCCAGCTTTCGTTGGTGGTACAACTCCTACTGTAGCAGTTGCAGCAATTGCATTGCTTGGAGGAGCTGAACGAGGCCCTGTAGCTAACTCAACTGTTGGTGCTTAATAAGCAAGTAATCGAATAGAACTATAAAGTACGAGTGATCGTACTTTTTTAGTGTGTGAGTATTGTGATATAATAAACTAGTTGATGGTTTTTGGTTTTTCCATCATCAATTTTTTATTAGCACTCTAAGTGGTGCAAACTCTCTTGTTTACGGTCATTGCTTTCCCGGCAAACTCATCCTCTTCGCGAAAGAACAGAGCTCAACTCTGTTTTTTTGTTGCTTGTTAACAGGTCATGTATGTACAACTAGCAGACTGAGTGTTATAATTACTACATGCAATGAAGGGGACAGAGTTGCTTACTACTAACTAATTTTTATATATGACAGAATTACTACATACAGCGTTCGACACAGTACTTATTATTCTTATGGCATTAGCAGCAGTGATGGTTATTATATTCACTGTAGCAATCCTTAGAGCAGCTTGGCAAATGGTGACTGCTAAGAAACCAATTCCTAATTTTGACAATTCACCAATGGTAGTAGATGCAGGAGCTATGCACAAAGCAGCGAAGAAAGCAGTGAAGAAAGTAGCTAAGAAGAAAGCTAAATAGCATGACTGACAAACACTATACACTTGATGAACTTAAGACTGAGTGGGACAGACACGAACTCTGGATGAAAGAACATTTTGTACTTGCATTCTTCGTCAACACATGGGAGTATTTATATTATCGTGTTCCAGCACAGTTGTCAGAATCAAGACTTAGAATCAAGTGGGCATACCAACGAGTAGTCAGGGGGTATGATGATACATTTGTGTGGTCAATGTATAGTGAACACTGTAAGTTGATGATAGCAGCGCTAACTCAACTACGTAACGAGCATGTCGGTTCTCCAATAGCTGATGAAATAGATTACGATAAAACACCAGACTGTGACATTCACAAGTTGTGGGAGTCTCAATTAGATGAGATGATTGACGGATTCAAAGCTATGCAAGAGATGGAAGATTTAACTTGGTCTGATGCATTCAACAAAACAAAACAGAAAGCACTTGATGTTAGATTCACCAAGGGCATGAAATTATTCACTAAACACTATCGATCCCTGTGGGACTAATAATATGGAAGAACTAATAGAAGGTGCTGAAGGTGGTGCAATCATGGGAGCTGGCTTGTCAGTAGCATCACAGCTGTTCTCTGATGGCGACTTAGACTTATCAGAAGTAGCAGAAGACACAATAGCAGGGGCAATGACTGGGGGCATTGTTGGCTTGGGTCTTGGAATAATCGACGACATTTTTTAACAATATGACATTACATCACGAAGACCCTGTAATTGCTATGACTCTCAATGCAGAGAAACAAAGGCAATTACATAGCATTGAACTCATACCATCTGAGAATTATGTATCAGGTGCAGTGCTTGAAGCACTAGGCAGTGTATTCACAAACAAGTATTCTGAAGGCTACCCAGGCAAACGATATTACGGTGGTCAGCAAAACACAGACATCATCGAAATCAAAGCAATTCAGCGAGCATGTGAATTGTTTCATTGTAGATATGCAAACGTCCAGCCACTTTCAGGAGCAATGGCAAACATTGGAGTATACTTAGGTGTACTACAACCGGGAGATACTATCTTAGGAATGGACCTTTCACATGGTGGACACCTCACCCACGGTCACCCAGTTACTCACATGACTAAGATTTTCAACTTCATCAGATATAAGATGAAAGATATTGAGACTGGAGAAATAGATTACGATGCTTTGGAAGCAACAGCAATGCGAGAAAAACCGAAGCTAATCCTAGTAGGCTTTAGTGCATACACCCGTACTCCAGATTTTGCTAGAGTAGTTGAGATTGCAAAGAAATGTGGAGCTATGACAATGGCAGACATGGCACACGTTGCAGGACTAATTGCAGGTGATGCATATGTCAATCCACTCGACATTGGTTTTGACATTATGACAATGACTACACACAAGACATTGCGTGGTCCAAGAGGCGGAATGATTTTGACTAACAATCAAGAACTTGCTAAGAAAATTGACAAATCAATCTTCCCAGGACTGCAAGGTGGACCTCACATGCATGTTATCGCAGCGAAAGCAGTTGCCTTCCAAGAAGCTAAGCAACCTGCCTTCAAGAAGTACGCTAAGAACATCTTACTTAATGCAAAGGCAGTGGAATCTGTATTCATTTCCAGAGGACTCTCATTGGTCGCAGGCGGTACTGATAATCACATGCTACTAGTAAACACCCTTAAGTCTCCGACTATCAAGAAAACAGGAAAAGAAGCCGAAGAATTGCTCGATGCACAGGGCATTACAGTCAACAAGAATGCGGTGCCTGATGATGAGAGAGGACCACTCGATCCATCTGGAATAAGACTAGGCACACCTGCTATTACAACTCGTGGATTCACAGAATTAGCAACTAAAGAGCTTGCTCATTATCTTGTAGACATTCTTGAAGGTCAAGATCGAAGTGAAGAGATTCAATCACTAGCTGCACAATTTTCAATACCTGTGACGCTAGTATAGATACACGTTAAGGTACGAGAAACGCAGTTCGGAGTTATAATGTAATACGTGGCTATTTTTATTTTCAACTATCGAAAGGGTGAGTATGAGCAGAAATAATGTCAAAGGACCTGTTCCTGACTACACCCCTCGAAAGAAGGCTGAAACTCAGGAAATAGTGTTGCAATTCCAGCCATGTGTTAACTGCGGCAAGAAAATTGTCGAAGGCTACTATGGCAGATTAGGAGAGAATCATGAAGTGTGTAGCATGTGGACATGAAATAAGTGGTGGTCATTTCGTAACCAGCATTTGCAACGTTGAGATGAGCTTCCATGTTCATCACCAGCCGAAGTTCTTTTACAAGGAGAAACCAGATGATGCAAGACAAGACGATCGAACGGTTGGTGGCTCTGGTAAAACAGAGCGTAAAGCCAATTCAGATGGACGGACAGACGTGGTATGACGTTGCTAATGAAGGACTCGAGGCGGAAGTCAAGATTCTTCGTTGCGGTGGACATATTGCACATCACCCGCTCATTCACACGCTGATTCGCTTCGGTGAAGATGCACAACCCTTTGGACATGTAACCGACTGCTACGGCGAGTTGGACTGAAGGAGGGAGTATGCATAACATTTGCCATACATGTAATCAGCCAATCACTGCAAAGCAAGAGCCCAAGCGGCTGGAACTGAGCAGTGGCATACTGCATTTTCATGATGGCAAATGCTATACAGACTATGTATGCAAATGCTATCACGACTATGCCAACAGTCTCTGCAATTGTGCAGGAGAAAGGAGTAAACATGTGGCACTTTAGTTTTTGGTTCGGTTGGTATTACCAGCCGATCAAGCGAGTGGTGATATATGTTGACTTCAAGCGAAAGGAGGTGATTTCATCTAGCAACCCACAGTAACAAGTGGACGCTTACGTGACACCCAAATTGAACCACAGAAATGTGGTTCTTATTTTCCAAAACTTACGGAGGAGTTATGAAGAAATTGCAACCAGTTTACTGCATTTATTGCGGTGACCCTGACCCTACTGAGAAAGTCAAATCCCAGCATGGAAAGGAATTTCTAGTGCATTGGCATTGTGTCGATGGCTATAACGAGCGAGAAAGGAGAAGGAAATGTGCACCTGTGCCGGTTGTAACAAAGAAATTCCCACGACAGTAGCATACTGGGAAGTGGATGTGAATAGACCGGGCATGTGGTCTGTTCCGAATCCAAATGCGAAGATACTGTTCTTTCATGGCAAACAGTGTTATGAACTGTATGTCAAAGCCCAAGCACCCTGACTAATAATCAGGGTGTTTTTTCGTAAAAGAAAACCACCCTTGTGAGGTGGTTTGAAATTAGTTGATAGCGAAGATAGGTCGCTGACCAACTATGCCGTACTTGGAGTGAACTAAAAAATAAGCCTGTGCCGGTGGTTCTGCTCCGAAAGAGATGCTATAAGGGCTAACCCCTACAGTACTCCCGTTACAGATATACGGACGGCCCAAAGAAGCTGGAGTGAGTTGATGGTAATGGCCAAAGCAGGTGAGGTCTGCTCTGATTTGCTTGTCCCAGCGTTGTGAAATTGCTTTCCACGCAGGTCCATGCAAACCACCAAGTCCATCGTTATAACGCCAGCCAATGTGACCATGATTGAAACGAATGGTCTTTTCATAACACTTCACGTAACTGTGGTATGAATTGTCGAATTGAAAGGTGATGCGTTTCTCATGGGCAAATATTGCTTTCACCGCATGGTACATCATCCATTCCAACGAGTGTTCCTGCTCACTTGACTGATTCACCGGCTTGGCTGAACCCGACAGGCGAGAATGGTTACCGACAGACCCGACAACATGGATTTTCAGCTTAGGTTCATTTTGCAGCAGGAATGTTAGTCCTGACACAATCAAATCCTGAGCGAACATACATGCAGTAAAATGCAACTGACGCATCATGCATGGTTGAAGAAGTGAAGAAGTCACCGCCCAACCAGACGACCATGTCATTCACAACCGTTTCCTGTCTGTCAACTCGCAGGAACCTCAGCGCTCGATCAAAGACTGTCATAACACGCTTCCTGGAAATCTCAGGTGTGTGCTCGTTCAATCCGTTGACTTTGTGCTTCGGAACCAGTTCGTCGCAGTGGACATCTGACAGCAAGAGAAACGCTGTCGCATTGCCTGTTTTGACGCTAGGAGAATGTTTCATCTCATAGATTGTTGGCACATACGACATTACCTGAAGAGCATTTGACAATGCAGTATTTGCTTTTTCAAGCTCGTCCTGCAACGCCCGATACTTCATATCGGTATTTTTAAGCTCGTTTGCTTTGGCGCGGAGTTGGCTGTCAAGCCGAGCTTCAGCTTTCACGCTTTTGCTAGGCTTTGTGGCCATGATTTTCTCCTATGAAAGTTAATGAACTACCTATATAATTATATCACCTCAAAAGTTGTTAACATATCACCTATTTACATATACATATACATATGGTATAATAAGAATAGGTAGCAAAGTACATTGACAAGTGAATAGAGAAAAGTTTTTTTCAGGTATGCTGTGTGCAGGAGTGGTCCGAAAAGAAAGGCAACGAAGCATGGTTTTCTTATTTTGTTCGACTGGCGTGTTACCATGCACTGTTCGCCAGTGTGTGAGGTGACTATACTAATAAGCTTGGTGGCGTATTAGACAACTCCTCGCCTCCTGCGTTCAGCATATCTGATGTTATTAACATACAAACGCCATGCTTTCAACAAGAGAACAAAACACGTTAGTATACTTTAAAGAAAGAGGTCATGTTTTACTTGATGAATACATCACATATGACATGAGGACTAAAAAAAGATACGAAAAACGATCAAACGCATATGCAGTACTGGCAACAAAAATGTGCACAGACATTGCATCAGCACATTTTACGAATATGACCACAATAGATGAGGTGCAATATGCAATAAAATGTATAGAGCAAATGATTGTAGACATTAAGCAAGCAAATGATGACAGACTGAAATATGCATGTGCCCCTAGAGAGGTAGTGCAAGCAGAATTAACAAAAATAAAAGAAAGTCGCATTCCGACTTTCACACCTATACAACAATCTATGAAACAACGATTAAGCAAGAGAGAAGCAGACCCAATGGTTGCATTGCGTAACGAAAAAATAGTTAAAGACTATTTAGCAGGTAGACCAATTGATGAAATATGTGCTGAGTATTATGTGTCTGAACATACAGTAAACACAGTTACACGCACTGCAAGACAAAACAGAGTACAAGTCAAAGAGACAGTACAGACAGTTGTAGAAAAACTGATAGAAAAGAAACAGTCAGATTATACTATAGTCAAATCAACGACATTGTCAAACTTGATGAATACAGTAAACACATCACTTGCAGCAGGGTATACTGCTATTGGCGGTGTGTTTCAGTTTTCAGAAAAAGATATAGTGCACTCAGGTGTAATCAATTATTATTTTGCACAAACACTTGTAAAATAATCAACTGAGGTGTGTTGTCATAACAGGTGAATACATCACCTGTTAAAGTCAGCACATCTCAAATTCTAGTTCTCGCAGTCAAACTTAATAATAATTAGCCCAGTTTGTCGAAGATAATATCTTCAACATCAACAGGTTCAGGCATCTCGTCTTCAGATAGACCGTCAACTTGTTCATTAGCTATCTTGCACCACTCGTCAATTTTCTTACGAGAGTACATCATATCAGTAACACGTTCCATTTCTTCTGAGAACATGCCTTTGACCAAATCCTTTTGAGCTTTACGTTGCTCCTTATCGGAGACAGTAGCTTCAATCATGGTTAACATTAGCCCAGTCGTTCGTTTAAGAACGTCTAGTACAAATGAATGGTCAGCCGCTGATACATCTGGCTGGTGAATAGTATTTCCGTCCAAGTCTGCCCATCGGTATGACTTGTATTTAGTAGACGTCCCTACGGAGAGAACGCCATCATATTTTATGTTTGACATTTAGTTTCTTGACTTAACTTGACTGCGAGAAGCAGGATTCAAGATAGTATAATTATAACACTTATGTACACACAAAAACAACAAATCCGCAATGGTCTTATAGTTTCGTTCTGTATGACAGTGCTTGCAGTATTCGTGATGTCAGATTCAAAACCAGAGACAGTAGTTACTGAGCCGACTGATGTTACGATCTGTGCTCAAGCGTATATGACAGTAGAGTTAGCACTCAAATCTCCAAGCACAGCAGACTTTCCAACATGTAGAGAAAACAGAATCATGAGAATGGGAGACAGGTATGTCGTCACTTCTTATGTTGACTCTCAGAATTCATTTGGAGCACAAGTCCGTACTCCGTTTCAAGTGTATTTACACAAGACTGGAGATAATAGTGTTGCAGCAGACGACATCGTTTTCTCAAACTAGCACATGAGTGCAGTTGCATCTGTAGCACAATTGGATAGTGTGCGATGGTTCTAACATCGTGGATGAAGGTTCAACTCCTTCCGGATGCACAAGTGATATGTAAGTGGGCAGTTAACACCCTCCGACTGTACTCAGAACCCCCTCAGAGACATAGAAAAGGCCCAGTTACAATAATTGTTAGCTGGGCCATTTTCTATTTAAGACTGTAATTGCAGAGTCCTTTCTTTCGAATGGGTTACTTGATATAATAATAGCATGCCTACTGGAAAATACATACGCACAGACA
>Ga0075163_10002881_pt1 | contig 23154 bp, 24 predicted proteins | sample JI1023141ADNA_FD_71478 | JGI IMG/M metagenome (GOLD analysis project Ga0075163, IMG submission 71478) | Wastewater effluent complex algal communities from Wisconsin, to seasonally profile nutrient transformation and Carbon sequestration -... | ecosystem: Engineered > WWTP > Effluent > Algae... | reverse complement strand
GGCGGCGAGCAGTTGATTTGCAGGTTTGTTGCCTCGGAAGAATTTGATGCCTACATAGGCACCGATGATGAGGCAGGCGGGCACCAAGATAGCTTCTGGACCTAGAGACGCGCCAGCTACGAGAGCGAGGAATCCGATACTGAGGACTTTGATAAGGTTGAGGAGCGTTGGCGGCGGTGCGTTGCCCATGCCGTGCTCCTCGACGTTTTCTTTCATGGGATCGAGGTAATGCACTGAGGCGAAGTAGGCGATGGAGAGGATGATACCAATTGGGATGATGAGAAGTCGCTGCTCGTCGGTGTTGAATAGGTGCTCCCAGATGAAATCAATTGCGATGTCGACGGCGCCTTCGAACACATAGTACGTTAGCGCGACTAGTATACCCACAAACACGGTCGCTAGTAGGAGGTATACCTTCCCCATATGTTCAGTATGGCTCAGATATAGTTGTTTTGTCACCCTCTGGTAAACAGGGGCGCCAAATGGTATAATCTGTGATTGTAACCACGCTATATTGGGGATTGGCCAAGTGGTAAGGCAACGGGTTCTGGTCCCGTGATCGGGGGTTCGAATCCCTCATCCCCAGCCAAGAAAAAAGTCCCAGGTCTTCTGACCTGGGACTTTTTTCTTTGCAGGCGGACGGGGATCCGAACCCCCGCCTTTGCCTTGGCAAAAGATCGGGGAGTTCGGCGTAGTGAACGAAGCGAAGAAAAGCACGAAGTATTTTTCTGAGCGAGAGAACGGAGGAGGCTTTAGCCGATATCCCTCATCCCCACCAATGTAATTGCCTTTTCATTACTTTTATGCTATAATTTATTATTAGAAGCACCTACCCATCCTCGAGAAACTACCAAGGAGATCCATGCTTACCGTTGAAGTTCTCGACACCAAGGCTGTTTGCGCAGATCACTTCACAAACACACCTCCGGGTGAATCGGCAAAGCTTGTCACAAACGGTGTTGTGCTCCACCCGGAGCTCGCAGGCATGATGCCCAAGACAACAAAGCTCATACCTCTCACTAGTATTGGTGATGAGCATGTCTACCATGTGCTGGTTCGCGACTACACCGTAGAAGAGTTCAGGGCGATCGTGATCGCCCTTATGAACAAAGAGTTTGAGAAGGCCGAAGAGCTGATCAACACACTTCGTCCTAAGCTGGAATGGAGCTAAACAGGACTGAGCAGACCTACTGCTTAACCCGCCATACCGAAAGGTCACTGGCGGGTTTTTGCTTTCCGTCACCCATGTTACTATCTCCTTAAGCTTAATTGAACAAATTCTAGGAGCGGAATATGAGCAAGTCAAAAAAGACCAGCCTGAAAATAAGCAAATCAAAAATATATTTTCTGATAAGCGCAGCCGTACTGCTAGCTGGTGTGCTGTCATATACATTCATCGTACCCAAACTCTCTCACGAACAGACGGGGCAGACGACAAACCAGGCCGAAAAGAAGGACTACGATGCGTATGAAGGCATCAACAAGGACGATATTGAGAGTATCGGTCTGTTGTGGGAGATCGGGTTCGATTACGGCAAGATTCCAATTGTGGCATTAGTACGGATTGACTCGATAGACGGCGGCCGAAACTATAGTCCGATTTACGAGCGGTATGGGGTTGCGGAGACCTACGGCAAAATGACCGTACTTGATGTGTACAGGGGTAATGTGCGATCTGGCCAAGAATTGAAATACTCTCGTGGCGGTGGAATAATCACTGCTCGGGAGTATCTAAATGCCTTGAACGCACCCGGGAGTGAAGAAACCTATCTACGCGGACACAGACCTTCGGAGAAAAAATATGTCAAAGAATACGTCGTAGATGATATCGACGTCGAGGTGGGAAAAAATTATCTCGCTTTTCTTACGCCTCAATCTTCGAAAGATGGAAGGTACCATGAATATGCCATACGAGGAGCACAGTTTGGATTTAGAGAAGCGAGAGGCTCAGGTGCTGAGGCGACAGTTCTCGACTATGGAACAGGAAAGTGGGTAGGCGTGAGTAGTATGGCAGAGCTAAATTAGTTCATGGCGGGGATACCCCTCATCCCCACCCACAAAATGAAATTGATTCTCAAGTTCCAGGGATAATGCTATAGTATTAAGCAATCAATAAGGAGGGGTGTATGCAGAATAAACCATGGAACTTTTTTGCCGGTAGTCAAGGAAAGAAACGAATCATCTTTGTTGTGGTTGTTATTGTTGCTTTGATTGGTTTATTAACTGGCGTACGCCAAGTCGGTACTGGTCAGATTGGCGTCGTGACACAGTATGGCAAAGTTAGCGGACGCGAATTGACTGAGGGCCTCAGCTTGGTTGCTCCATACGGTCTCAACGATGTATCTGTGTATGACATTAAGGTGCAAAAAGAAGTTGCCGATACTCAAGCTGCAACGAAAGATTTGCAAGACGTAACAGCCGAAGTCGTTCTGAACTATCGCCTCAACCGCGGTGAGGTAAGTAAGGTTCATCAGACAGTCGGTGAATTCTACAAAGATAAGGTCATCACCCCAGCGCTATCCGAGACATTCAAAGGCGCAAGCGCTAAATATAACGCCAGTGAGCTCATCACGGAACGTGCGATTTTGAAAAAGGATGTTTACGACCAATTACGCGAAAGACTAGGGAAATACGGCATTGTTGTCGATGACGTTAGTATTACAAACTTCAAGTTCTCGGATAGTTTTGCCAGTGCAATCGAAGACAAGCAAGTTGCGCAACAAAATGCTGAGCGTGCGAAGTTTAATCTAGAAGCGGCGCAAACTGACGCCCAGGCTCAGGCTGCTCAAGCCCAAACACTTAGTGATAATTATCTGCGCAAACTCGCTATCGACAAATGGGACGGCAAGATGCCATCAACAGTTGCTGGCGACGGCACAGTATTCAGCATCCCGACCCGTTAATTTAGTACCGAGCCCAAGAGAATAAGAGTCCAGATGGGCTCTTATTTTCTTGGCTGGGAGTATCGGGACCTAAACCTTAATAGGTAGCAACAGGCGCTCGAGCTAAACCAAGCAAAACAATGTTATTAATCATTTCGTCGTACTCAACTCCCTGGTTGAGCTTATAGGCTTTTGGAAAGGACCCATAACCACTAATAAGGCTAGGTATGAGGTTCGCTTCGAGGAAATGAGGCACTCCCTTGCCGTCGAAACGTATGTCAATACGGCCATAATCCCTGGCACCGAGCGCGCGAAATACATTGATCGCAAACGTGGCAATCATCTTTCGCTCCTCTGAGTCGTTCACGCCAATGACCTGCTCAAGATTTGATGTCTTGACCTGGTGGCCGAGCATGCGTGCTCCGTTGGCGTCCTCGGGTGCGATCAGTTCGAGCGGCATGGCGATGAGTTGGTCGGAAGTCTGATTCTTGATTACAGCAACACTAAATTCACGCCCATCAAGATATTGCTCGATGAGGATGCTTGAGTTGTATTTGGCACGAAGCGTAGAGACCTTGTCGTGCAGCTGCTCGGGCGTTCGTACGATCGAATGCTCGTCAACACCTTTGCCGCCTCCTTCGTTGGTAGGCTTAACAAATAGAGGAAAGCCGAGCTCTGCACCTTGTCCGATATAAGGTTGGTCGGCAGTCACGACGCAAAAACGTGCGGTTGCGAGTCCATGGTCTAGGACTCGCTGTTTCGCTCGGTCCTTGTGTCGCTCAAGCTCATGTGAAAAGTGAGTAGAACCAGTGTGGGGTATTGAGACTTGTTCGAGCTGCTCACTGAGCCAGATTTTCTTTGTTGAATCTGCCGGGTCTACGACATACATCATACCGAGGAATACCAAGTCAGGCTTTCGCTCGATGAGTGCGTCTAGGTCCTCGAGCGTGTCAACGTTTGTCAGAGCGACATCGCTGTACTGCTCGGATAGAGAAGCTACGATTGCTTGAGCTGATTTGTTGCTAAGCGAGTTGAGCCCTCTTGTGTTGGAACGAACAACTTCAATGTATGTGTTTGATTTGATAACAACGCCACCTTTTTAGAGAATAATGTAATTTGCCGATAAATAAGAGATTTTAGAGACTGCATATATTATATAACAGATACAAAAATTTCGCAAACTAGGGGTCGAAAGGGCCATGAAAAACGAGCCCGACGGGCTCGTTCTCGTTTTTATGTAAGACCTATGAGTCTTGATCGCGGTCTTCGATGTCGTTCAGGTGATCATCGTCACCTTCCTTGCCATCACCATCACCGAAATCGTATTTGTCTAGCTCTTTGCCGAGTTCTCTTTTGTTCACGGCGAGTAGCTCGGAAGGATCATCGTTTTCTTCGAGTGTAGCGCGGTCGAGCATATTGCTGTTGGTATCGAGATCGTCCTGGTAATCACGTGGGTCTAGGTAATCGTCGTCTAGGCTTGGGTCGGGATTTACTGTCATGCTGTGTTCTCCTTTAGCATAATCTTAATGAATCTATAATACAGTACCGGTAAATTTGCTACTATAAAGCAATGGAACATGTCTCAGAATTTTATGCCAAGGACCGCGCCGCGTGGCGTCAATGGCTGATGGAGCATCACGAGACCGAGACGGGAATCTGGCTGGTGTTTGATAAGGGGCCGGGCAGGAAACTCCAGTGGTCCGATGTCGTCCAGGAGGCCCTCTGTTTTGGTTGGATCGATGGACGCGCAAATAAAGTATCTGACACACAGTCGAAGATTTATGTCAGCAAGCGCAAACCAAAAGGCATGTGGTCTAAGGTCAATAAAGCGCATGTCGAGAACCTCGCTGCTGCTGGACTAATGACGCCTGCGGGTCACGCCGCAATAGAACGAGCCAAAGTAAACGGCGCGTGGGACATATTGAATAACTCCGACAACTTGATACTACCGCCCGAGCTTGAGTCGGAGTTTGCGAAGCATCCTGTCGCAAGGGAGAACTTCGAAGGATTCGCGCCAAGTAGCAAACGTCTGCTCCTGCAATGGATTTATGATGCCAAAACCGATGCCACTCGGCAAAAGCGCGTGACACAGACTGTCGAGAGTGCCGAACGTGGCGAAAAGGCCAGATAGATCTCCGGCGTAGAACCACCACCATGTATAACGCTATAAGTTGCTTTTTGATTAAATTTATTCTATAATTAGATCAATGATATCCCGATATGCTCTCTACGACATCGCCGGACTGAGCAATCGGTTCTTGGCTGCTGCAGGCCTGCCAAAAGGCGTGAAGCCTCATTACAACATTAGCCCTACTATCAGTGCGCCCGTGGTTGTGAGTGTAGACGGTGCTCCTGTCGTCAAACTCATGAAGTGGGGATTGCAACCAAAGGGTGCAAAGGATACTAACTCAGTCTTTCGCTACAAGACGCAGGTCATTCCTTCGGAAGATGTTTTCTCGAAACACAGCTGGCGACTAGCTGTACGTGAAAGCCGATGCTTGGTACCAGCCAATGGATTTTATGAATTGAACGAAGGCGACGAGAAGCGAGCATTCTATGCAGAACCAAAAGACAAGTCGCTTTGTGCGTATGCTGGTGTCTATAACTCCTGGCAAGACGAAGAAGGCGTGGAGCACGGTACGTTCTCAATCGTGACTACTATGCCGACCAGCGACATGCCTGATACCAGGATGCGCATGCCTATCATCCTCGCGCCCGAAGATGAAGCCCGCTGGCTTGATCCGACGATTACTGACGACAGCTCAATCTACTATATGCTGCGACCAAACCAGAGCAACCTCCTCAATGTGTATGAAGTACGTCCTGATGTACATTCACCAAAACAAAATCAACCGAGTTTAATCAATCCACTATAAAAAGAAACGAGTCCGTGAGGACTCGTTTCTTTAGCTCGATAGGTTATATCTACTGTTCGAGACCGGCGACGATTTCGTTGACCTGGTCTTGAGTCAACGGCTCCCATGGAGAGGCATTGGCGTCGGAGGTAACGGCGGCTGGGCTTGAACCACGGTTCCACCATTTTGCTTTGTATGGCACGCCCTGGAACAAGATACGCTGATCAGTTTCGTAAGCTGCATCGCCAGACCACTCTGGGTAAGTACCCGCAGGTAGCTCCGCTTGCTTGACCGGCTTTTCGCCAGGTAGCACTGGACCGATGAGTTCCCATGGAGTCTCCCATGATTGCAGCACTGGGTTGTCAGGAGTTTCGCCCTTGGTCCACCATTTTGCTTGGTAAACGTTACGGTGCCAGACGACCTTTGCCCCTTGAAGGTACATACCTTCTTTGGACCAGATAGGGTACGGGCTATTGTCAGGTGTATCGGTGAGATCTTTCGCGCTTGGCTTGTTTTCGGTAACGGTCACATTGCTTGCGCTGCCAACAATATTGCCGGTGAACTCGTCGCCAAGGGCGAGAGTAAATTCGTACTTGTCTTGTTTGACGCCGCTACATGAATCAGACACTGTCTTGATATCAACATAGTTAGTGCCACACTCGACATCGCGGTTAACTGACCACATAGACATACGACCAACGCCGTTGTCTCGGGCAAATTTATTGAGTCGATGTGCGTCGTTTACTGTAAAGATTTCACCCTTTACATTGTTCTGACCAATCATTGGGGTCACGCCAATCTTGCGCCACAGTGACGCACTGTTTAGGTGAGTACCTGCTTGGTCGTAGAGAATGCCAAGCTGACGTTTCGTGTCATTGAGCGAGCCAATGGCAATTTCTGACATGTCTTTGCCGGCCACTTCTTTCTCGTTGTAATTCATCGCCATGATGTTTACACCAGAGATGTCGACGCCTGCTCCGAGGAATGCTTCGATGACATTGGTTCCGTCTTTGTTGAGACCCTGTGAAGTAACGGGAAGGGTGATCCAAATGGCAAGTGGCTTACCTTGTGAACGACGTTCATCCTGTAGCTGGGCAACGGCCTGTGCACGACGTGCATTGACTACCATGTCGGTGAGACTTTCCTTTTCAAGATCAAGATCCATCGTGCTCAAATCGTAATGATTAACAACTTTACGGTAAGCATCGAGCAACTTCGCTTCGTTATCACACTTCATAGCTAGTTCGTGGTTTTTGAGTCCGCCAAATGATACGGCGATACTACCGCCTTGTTGTTTCAAACGTGCGATACGTCGATCAAGATCGAGTTCGGTTGCGGCCTGGTTGACCGTGTATTCACCACCCCAAGCTGGAGTACAGCCATCGTCTTTGGATGCGACGACAAATGATAGTACGGCATCTTTGTGAGTTCCAGATCCCATTTGTTCAAAGTCGAACTGCGGCGTAGCGGTCACATCAACATATGGTGCATACCAAGGCTTGTTCGACATGATCGTTGGATCTGAGCGCCATTCGCGCCAGCCAAAGGCTGCGGTAGAAGCGAGGGCAACGACGATGAGAACACCGAGTAGAACGCGCCAAGGTGAAAGACGACGGGTCTTCACTGGTTTCAATCGTGCTTCGACTACCATGATGTTGCTCCTTCTAGTTCGAGATCTCGATCGGTACTTGCGAGTCCAAGTGGCAAGTGCTTGTCAGTGTCACCGTGGTACAGGACAGCGCGCCAGTCAAGTGAAGGATCTGCTTTTTTAACCACAGGTGCTGCCGTGACAACATCGACGTACATCCAGTTAGTGAGGCCCTGCCATATATCGACTAGGGCATTTTTGATGCCGATGTAAGATACGAATGCCCAGGTTGCGACAAACGCGTTGAATCCAGCAAATGCTGCGTTGGCCCAGTTCTCTGCCAAGAAGTCGCGGTAGCCAGTGAATACCGAGAAGGCAATAATCGCAATTGGTGTAGCCACATAAATGAGTGGTGCAACGGTGCGGTTTTTGACTTTAGGTGTACGTGCAAATGGAATCTTATTGCCAGTGAGTGACTGCTGAATTGATTTCAGTACGCCGGCTAAGTTGACAGGCAGAAGGATGAGATTGAAGCCGTAGATGCGGAATACATCGGAGCGCTTGTAGCCGCAGTAGTGTAGGTCGCTCGCCATGGCGAGGAAATACGGGAGGGCTGCAAGAACGATGAGTGGACTAAGGAGACGGCTGTCATATGGATAGGCGAGGATGAAGATTAGTCCGAAGCTTGCCCAGGCAATTGATGTCATGTAGTTCGCACGGAGCATGAACTCAATATAGGATACTGGTTCGCGCATGCGTTTGTGCTCACGGTGACGTCGCATGAGTTTAGGCATGATCAGTAATCCGCCGTTTGCCCATCGTCGTCGCTGGACGATCAATGAACCGAAGTCTGGAGGTGTTGCGCTGTAGCTAAGTCGCTCTGGATAGTTCACAAGCTTCCAGCCGTGTGATGCCAAGTCGATGCTTGATTCGGTATCTTCGATGACTGTCCGGTCTTGGACGTAGCGCTTTACTTCAAAGCCACCAATCCATTCCTTCTCAACGATGTCTTCAAGAGCGGGTTTGCGGATAATTGCGTTGGCACCAACCCAGAAGGTTGCGTCATAGAATGTCTTGCCTTGGTGAAGAATATGCTGCAAGTCAGTCGTTGCGCCAGCGAGTCGTTCGATACGAGTTGTTGCGCCGCGGAATGATGAGTAAGGTGTCTGCACGACAGCAACACGTTCGTTGCCTGACTGCTGAAGGTAGTATACGAGGCGTAGGCAGTAGTCGCGCAGAAGCACTGAGTCGGCATCAAGTGTCAGAATGAAATCGCTATCGGGCACGACAACATCGGCTTTGCGGCCAGCTGCTACGGGTACAAGGATAGGTCCTTCTGGTGTTTCCTGTGTGCGGTATGAACCACCCATGAGGCCAATGTATGAGTTGATGTTCATAGCCTTGTTGGCTTCGTGTGATAGGGAAACGTACTTTTTACGTTCAAATATTTCTAGCTCTGCAGCGAAGATACGATCGAGACGACTGTAGAGTTGCAAGGCACGGCTGCGAGGCAGCGTGTTCTTTTCTGTAGCAGAAGCTTTAAGAGCATCGGCAGTAAGTCGTAGTTCGTCAGCGAGGGCACGAAGTACTTGGTCTCTAAAGAATACGTCAACATGGTCGGCAACGTCCATCTTCTCGGCTTGATGGTTCAACCAATCAGCAGCCCATACGTACTCACCAGCAAGTTTCTTGATCTGTGGTGCCGTGACCTTTTTGGCCTTTGATTTCTGGAATTGGACAAGAGCTGTATGGAAACGCTTTGACGGGCTTTTCAGTAGTTTTTCGATTCGCTTCGCGAGGGCACGGGTTTCGTTCATCTTTGCAACGACGGCCTTATCGGTCGCGTTTGGATTGTCATCCATGAGCAACACAACGCGTAGGCTAGGGTATTCCTGCAAGGCTGCGCTCAAGAGTGTTTTGTAGACAACTTCAACTTCTTCGTTATATGACGGGACGAGGACAGTGATAGAAGATTTATTCTTGTCGAAGTGTCGATCAAGTTGGGCTCGTGGGGGACGGACATGTTTGCTAAAGCGCTGCAATGCGCCTTGGCGAGCAGTGAGATACATAAGAGCAGAGAACGTCAGGAGGGACATGACGATCAAGTATCCAGTTGATTCAAGGATGAACTGATACGTCTGTGCATCTTCGAAGTACTGACGAATAATAGTAGAGATCACATAAACACACCATAGTAGGAATGTTACGACAATCGCAATACGACTGAGTGCGATTTTACGAGCTGAAGGTACCTCATGCATGATACCAAGTGGTGTGGTATCGCGTTCGGTGCCCCATTGGCGTTTTGGCGCGTCGGTTTTAGGGTCACGCTTGAAGACCCGTTTGAATAGTTCTCTCATTTCGATATATTATAGCACAAACTTGTTAAATATTCAAGTATAATACATTAATAACTATCTTGGCAGAAGAGACAACACGTAATTAACAGGTCAGATGTTATTTATTTTCGTAGAATCTTGTCCATCGCTTTGCCCTTGGCGAGCTCATCAATGAGTCTGTCGAGGTAGCGGATTTCCTGCATGATAGGTTCCTGGATCTCCTCTACACGCACACCACAGATGACACCAGTGATGAGCGAACGTGACGGATTCATAGGAGCCTCTGAATAGAATGTTTCTAGATCGTTCTGGTTCGCAAGTCGAGACTCAAACTCCTGCTGGCTATAGCCTGTGAGCCAGAGGATGATTTCATCAACTTCGGCTTTGGTTCGACCCTTTTTCTCGGCCTTTTGGATGTAAAGAGGGTAAAGGCTAGCAAAGCTCATCCGGTAGACACGAGGTTTTGCGGTACTGTCGGCTTGCTTCATAAATTCATTCTATCATGGCGTATATCAGATCAACGTCTTCGATTAATGTGGAGAGTAGCGAACCGGCGCTAGGGTTCGATTAGCTTGGGTCTGGTGTTTTTTGTTTAAGCCAAATATACTGATGTTATTAAACAAGGATAAGCAATATGGCAAAAAGTGATAAATCGGCAAAAGAATATGTAAATCATGCTCCAATGGGCTGGGTGGCATTCGTTGCATTCGTCGGTGCATTCGTTTATTTCGCAAAGAATGCGAATGATTTCGTTGACTTCGTAAACGCATTCTTCCAGGCGCTAGTATGGCCGGGTATTCTGCTATACAACGTTCTAACTCTGTTGCACGCGTAAGAACTTTACGCAAACTAAAACCCCTCTGAATCATCAGAGGGGTTTTGATGCGGCCAGGTTCGGCCAAAGGATTTGCGCGACATAGAACTTATTGATCGTTACATGGCCGAGCATGGCTAGGTATAAGGATGGAAGTGCTCTGTTATACTGATGGTATGAATACACAGGAGGGACGGCCGCGTCCATATATCGGCGTCAGTGGGGTAGTGAAACAAGAGCATGTCGAACCGAGTGGTTTGGTATGGCATGAGTGGCAGCATCAGTTTTTGCAGGCGCATGCCGAGAAGGTTGGTCTGTACGACACTGGTCGTATGCTCGCGCTCGGAGTGAAGGCAACACATAAGACTCAGTTTGATGATATCGAAAATAAATATGGCAAGGATTGGTACCCTGTCGGTGAGAAGCAGTTCGAAGACGCAGTAAATCCAAAATTACTGAACAAAGATACTTTTGTCGTAGCGCAGACGTATCTGGACGTAGCGTATGTTGATGACGCTGACTATCGTAAACAATTCACTCGACAGATAGCGCATCGAGGGCGTAACTTCTTGCACGCTATTCAATTCGATATGTTGCCATGGCACCGGAATGATGAGATATTTGACTATCTCGAAAAGCTGAAAGCAAGTCATGATCTCAAAGTGCTGCTGCAAGTGCATGGCGAGGCTATGAATGAGCTTGGTCCGCAGGGTGTCGTGCAGAAGCTTGGTGCACACGCTGCGAGTATTGATTATCTGTTGTTTGATTCGTCACACGGCACTGGCAAGCGTATGGATGCTGATCGATTGAGTGAATTCCTGCAAGAAGCATATGAAGCATCTGCCCTCGACAATGTCGGTATGGGTGTAGCTGGCGGCTTGAACGCAGAACGAGTACGAGAAGACTTGCCGGCTATCGTCGCAAAATTCCCCAATGTGTCTTGGGACGCTGAAGGACAACTGCATCCTGTGAATAATGGTGGCAAGCGCCCGCTTCAGATGGGTATCGTTAAGAATTATCTCCAAGCATCAACAGATGCTTTACGAAGCTAATAAATTCTATACTTATGTTTTAAGCTAATTTATATAAAACTCACAGTTTTATATCAGAATAATTTGGCATTATTGAGTGTAGTACTTCAATGGTGAAGTGCATAAACGAAAGGATCAGTGTGAATACACTCAACAAAACACTTATTGTCGTATCGGTTATCGGAGCTGCTGGTATCAGTGCGCTTGTCGGTGATGCTGTCGTAAATGCGGAGTCGGGAGCTTCGTCCGACGGTCCGATGTCGGGACTCGTCGACAAGATAGCGTCGACATTCAACCTGGATAAGTCAAAGGTACAGGATGTGTTTGACGATCAACGAGCCGAGATGGAATCTCAGCGCGAACAGAAAATATCTGAGAGGCTAGACGCACTTGTGTCTGACGGGACGATAACCGAGTCGCAGAAAAGTGCGATAAAGACCAAGCATGCTGAGCTGAAAAAAGAGAGGGAAGCGAATAAGGGTGAGTTCAAGGAACTCTCGGACGAGGAGCGCAAAACAAAGATGGATGAAAAGCGAACCGAGCTGGAGAGCTGGGCAGAAGAGCAAGGGATTGATTTGACGAAAATCAAGGGTGTGTTCGGTGGTCCTGGTGGCCGTGGCGGTCTGGGCGGCCCACGCTAACCACGATAACGGCACCATTCTTCCACTAATCAAAACGCCCGGCATCTCCGGGCGTTTTAGTATTGTCGAGTTTTTCTATTCAGTATCTTGAAGAACTGCGTGTATATTGCCCGCAGGGTCTTTGAACCACGCGATTGATGGTCCTTCGGTTGCAGGATCGGTCGTGCGCAAAATTCCTTTTTCGTCTTGTAAGACGCCGGGGAATAGTTCGCCGTAGTTTTCGAACTGGACGTCCTTTGCCTTCAGTTCATCGACAGCCTCATCAATATCAGAAACAACAAAGTTCAGCACTGTGTATGACGCCGGTTTGTGGTCTGGTTTTTCGTAGACAAACACGGAACCGCCAAATGGCAGACGAAATTGTAGCCCCATGTTTTCACCGGCGAGATCGAGACCAAGCACACGAGTGTAAAAGTCTTTGGCTTCCTCAATGTTGTTAACCGAAAATCCGCTAAATGCTGCACTAGCTCTCATATTTGTTCTCCTTTAAGTCTTATTTATATTATACCTTGGATAACAAAAAGGCGCCCGGTTGGACGCCTTTTGCTTACTATTGAAACTATTTGTTTGAAAGGTTGCGACGATTTGCTAGGAAGAATGTTGCGCCGTAGGCCAATATGCCTGAAGTAACAATTGTTGCAAGTGCGACAAATGTATTAGGACTATTTGAACCTGTTTGTGGAAGTGATATACCGTCCGTTTTATCATCTGATGAGCCTTGTGAGTTACCGCCACCGGCACCACCCATGCCTGGAGTACAATTAAACTCTTTGTCGATCAACGGCTGCTGGTTGTTATCCTTAACAACTACGAATGCTTTGAAGAGATTGTATGGCACGGTAACAGAAACGTTACTTTTTGCAGGAACAGTGACAGAAGTGTTGTTTACTTCTGCAGTACCATCTGTGTCGCCATCATTTGTCAAAGTGACGATGACGCCAGCCTGGTCACAAACTGCAACGGCTTTTATATTTGCACACGAAACATCGGTGAAATCGTAAGTGTGGGTGGTAGGACCGGTTAGTTCGTAACCTGCAAGTGCTTCAGCAGTAACTGTTACAGATGAGGCGCCGTTAGCATTAATTGGAGTGCCGGTTGCGAGTAGGTTGCCATTACTGTCTTTGTAGATAACTCCAGTGACGGGGTTAAGAGTGAAAGCATCATTGGCAACTTCACATTCATCGTCCTTATCTGGACTTGGGAAAGCGTTATCAACACAAATGTTAGTGTTGAATGTCAATGTCCAGCTAGCTGCACCTTGGAGGATGTAGCCTGGTGCTGCTTCGGCGGTGATAGTAACTGAACTTGCGCCACCAGCAGATACTGTGCCGCTGACAACATTACCGTTGCCATCTTTGTAGATAACACCAGCTGTAGCTGGAATAAAGTACGTGTCGTTCGCTACGCCGCAGTCGTCAACGAGGACTGTAGGTATAGACGCAGTTGCACAGTTGTTTGTGCTGAAGCTATATTGCCAGCTATCGATAGTACGTAGGAGAGCGTCTTTTGCTTTGACAGTACCGCTGCCCGTGCCTGGGTATGTACCGTTAATAAGAGGCACATCAACTGATCCAAGATCAAGCCAGTAAATGTAGGGGTTGTTTTGGGCGTGTGTCTGAGGAATCACTGCGATATCATTTGCAGTTCCGCAGGCATCAGTAAATGTTGGTACTGTTGGGCAGGGAACATTTGTGAATGTGTGGGACTGGCTAGACCAGGTTACCCACCAAAGGGCAACTTTTGTTTGGTAGGCAATCGTAACAGTACCTGTTGCGTTTGGTGTTGTACCGGCACTTGCGGGTACGTTGTTAACGAGGTATCGTTCTTTGCTGTTTGGAACGCCGGGTACTGTATATGTATCGTTTACGGTGCCACATTCATCGGTGAAGAAGTTAGATGTGGCACTGGCGTTTTGGCTCATAATGCCAGATAAGTTAACTGAAAAAACAGCCAACATCAAGGCCAGCGTAAGGTTGGTGATTCTGCGCAGAACTTTGTGCATGGTGGATAATCCTTTACCTCTAGTCCCACCCAGAAATATTAAGATGCATTGTACATTAAAATGTACATAATGTCAAGTATATAATATAGCATTAGCACTATGAGACTATAAGTTCGACAGTAATTGGATGGTATGTATCGCTACCGAAAAAGTGAGTGAATAGCCAATTGTATCGAAGGTAGTGTGGGCGTATAGTGGATGTACATGGAAGCGCTTGTACGATTTATTGCAGATGGAACGGTTGTGCTGGTTGTATTGATTGGTATGTATGCGCTGATAGCTAAGGTTCCAGCCACTCGTCGCTATGAGTCATATTGTCGGATCTTGATGGCCGGGCTGACGGCGTTCCTCGTTGCGAAACTAATGGCAACTCTGTACCAGCCCATGGACGCGCGACCGTTCCAGCTGATGGGCGTAGAGCCGGGCGCTGCGTATCTCGACAACCCAGGATTTCCCTCTGATCATGCGCTGTTCGTGACGGCCATACTACTGGCTGTATGGTTTGAAACACGAGACAAAGTGTTATCGAGCATCCTTCTGATACTCACGATACTTGTCGGCATCGGGCGTGTCTGGGCGCTCGTACACACACCCGTTGATGTTATCGGTGGCATATTCGCCGCAAGTGTCGGCGGTCTTTGGTATTTGACCGCTCCTGAAACGAAGAAGATTCCTGCTAAAAAGTAACGATTGACCTCTATAATTTAACACCCTACGGTTTGTCCTCAGTTAGGAATAATGTTAAAATAAACTAAATAGAGGAGACCAAACGTGGACGAAGGCAGAAGTACAGAATCGTCGAGCCGGTGGGATAATTTTTTAATTGAGCTGCAACCGCAGCAATTGATTCAAATTGCCTTTACGGGTGCGGTTGTGGGTCTTGCGGCGTGGCTGCTCGCTATGTTGGTCCGACAGGTCATCGTGGTCCCACTGTTCTGCGGCGATCCAACTAATGCTGCTTGCGTCGGTGCGACTGATATATCTGGTATCGTCGCGACGATACTTGCTGGTGTTGTCGGTTTGATGGGACTCGTACGTATCGGCGTGTTCCGGCCGCTACTAATCGTCATTGCTGCCGCAATCTGTCTGTGGGGTCTTGGTAGCTGGGTCGGTGCACTGCAGTGGTATACGGCGCTTGCATGGTCGGTCATCCTGTATGGTCTCACCTATACGATGTTCGCTTGGATAGTACGCATCCGGGAGTTTATCCCTGCCGCAATCTGCGTGGTTGTGGTCATAGTGTTGGCACGTTGGCTCGCAATACTGTAGTGGTATTGGTATAATGAGCTTATGGAAATAATTGTCTTGGGGGTTGTTGCTGGCGCTGTCATCGTTGGAATGATGGTTGTTATCGTGATGTTGCTGATGCGGCAGCGCGAGGCGCAGAGTGGTGGGTCGGTTGATTTGATTAAAGCCGATGTGACTGAGCTAAACCGTTCGATCGTGAAGTTGCAGGAAAGTATGGGTGATCGAATGGAACGGAACAACTCGTCTATACAGACTGCTGTGCAGAGACAATTAACACAGAGCGCCAAACTGGTTGCGGACGTGACCGAACGATTAACGAAGCTGGATGAAACGAACAAGCGCGTCGTAGACGTTGCGACTGAACTCAAGACCCTGCAGAATGTCCTGCAGAACCCGAAGCAGCGCGGGGTCATCGGTGAATATTACCTGGAACAGATTCTCAAGAACACGTTGCCTCCTGGAGCATTCGCGCTTCAGCATAAATTGGGCGAGGGAATGATCGTCGATGCCGTCATACGCTACGAAGATAAGCTACTGCCACTTGATAGCAAGTTCTCACTCGAGAACTACAATCGCATGATCGAAGCGAAAGGTCCTGAGCGAGACGCCTACGAGAAGTTATTTAAGGCGGACATCAAAGGACGCATCGATGAGACGGCGAAGTACATCAAGCCTGGCAAAGGCACACTGGATCAAGCATTGATGTTTATCCCGTCGGAGACTATTTATTACGATATCTTGACCGAAAGAGTCGGAATTAATGGCAGGAATCTCCTGCAATACGCTGCCGAGAAACGAGTTACGATTGTCGGTCCGACGACACTCGCCGCAATGCTGCAGACTGTTGCGCATGGTCTGCGCTCAATCGAGATCCACAAAGACACCGAGAAGATTCGCAAGAATATTGAGCAGCTACAGAAGCACTTGATAGCCCATAACGGCTACATGCAAAAGCTTGGTGCTAGCCTAGGCACGACGGTTGGGCATTTCAACACGACGTACAAAGAACTTGGCAAGATCGATCGTGATATCGTGAAGATCGCCGACACTGATTCGACGGTAGAGCCGCTGCTTATTGACAGACCGTCACTAAGCGACGACTAAATATTGTTACTCCTTCGAGCCTAATTCTTTTTTGGAGTCGTCGTATGAACGTTTGATAAGTTGTTTGAGGACATCGAGATCGACGTCACTAAGCTTATTGATGTAGACGCAGGCTACGCTTGTTTTATGCTTGCCGAGCTTGCCTAGGAGATCGCTGTAATCATTGAGACTGGTCATGATATAGAGGGTTAAGTTCTGTTTGCGCGGGGAGAAGCCGGCAAGAGGCCAGTCGCCCTCCTGAGTGCTGCGGTCTGATTTGTAGTGGTACTGACCGAAACCTATGATAGCAGTGCCCCACAATTTGGCCTTTTCGCCAGTCGCTGCCGTGTACATTTCGAGAAGCTTGAAGGCATCGGCCCTTTTGGCGTCGCCATCGACTGAATTAATAAAGTCTTCAACGCTTGCGTCAGATACTTGGGTTTTGATAGCACTCATATCACTATTGTAGCAATAAGCTAAGCCAAAAATAAAATCTATATAGGTCGCTTATGCTTGCAAGTAGAGATATTTGTTTTCATAATTATGTCTCATGAACAGCACTGTGCTGTTTGAGCTCTAAACGAGTTGTACATTCACATGAGATGAAGGAGTTGACTGTGACTGCAGTTAAGGTTGATGATCCGGCTTTTATGCTGGAGAGAATGTTGATGGATGGCAAGACACCTGATATCTGGCAGATGCATAGACTGGGTCTCGATACTAAGTATCTGGAAAGAATCTACGGTATCGTCAAAAATCGAATCTATCGTTTGCAAGATTTTCGTCCACTACGAGAAATGTCGCATTCCGGGCGGACCGAGCAACACCAGCGAAAGTTCGCTGAAGCAACGCTTGCCGACATTCCTTGTCTTCGTATATCCCATCGTAGACGCGAAACCTTTTCTGGGTATATGCGTAGCGAATCTCTGCTGAAACTATATCCAAAGAATGATCTGTCAACATATGCCGGTAAAGATATAGATCTGTTCGTGACTGCAAGAGGCGAATGGATTGTCTATGATGGTCGGGATCTGTCGGATGACAGTTCTTTTGCTGTCTGTAGGTCTCTTGAGGAGCTCAATGCGTACTTCGATGCGCTTGAGGGCGAGAAGTATCAGTTGGGACCATCGAGAGATACTGTATATTTCGATATTGCCAACCGGCTCATCGGAATGCTTCGTGAGGACGTCGAGAGACTCAAGCAGGATCTCGCCTATCACGAAGCAACAGTTGCAGAGTGCGATCAGCTGCAGGATCGTATGAGACTCAAATAATTCATCTATGTGACATAAGGCGCGGAGTAAAACCCGCGCCTTATTCATTGGAAATAGTCAGGCCTAACAAATAAACCCCGCTTCGGGAGAAGCGGGGTTTATCAAGTAGAGTCTCGTAAAACTACTTTTCTGAGCTTGCTTCGACAACATCACGAAGTGCAAAACCTGCGATACCACCAAGGAGTGGGGCAACCAGGTAAACGGCGACTGTAAACCAGTCAACACTTGAGAAGTTAACTGCAGATGCCGCAAGTGCAATCGCAGGGTTCAATGCAACGTTCGCTTTCACGTAGCTAACAGCAACGCTTGCAATCAATGCTGCAACGAAGAGACCAAAACCGATAGTCAAAGCCTTAGCAACACGATCAGTCTTCTCACGACGTGCACCAGCTACTGCGAATGCAAAGATGGTAGCACCAAGAAGTTCTGCAGCAAAGACGTACCAATGTGTCGCGTCGTTGAGCGCTGCAAGTTTGAATACTTCAGGAGCCTGCGTGAATGCAGCTGCTGCTGATGTATCGACTGGGTTGGCGTGTACAAATGCATTCAATACGAGGAATGCTGCGCCTGCACCAAGTACCTGTGCAACAACGTAAGTCGCAGCACGTAGGTGGCTGACTTTACGAGTTACCCATGCACCAACAGTGAGGAGCGGGTTAAGGTGAGCGCCTGAAAGAACGCCTACCATGAGTACCAATGTAACGAGCACGAAGCCCATGTATAGTGGTTCACCACGTGTGACCAAGAAGGCGCTTGCCAAGATGAATGTACCAATGAACTCGCCAACTAGCGCTGATGCTAGAACGGTGCGGCGTTCAGTGAGCCATGATGTCTTTGACTTTGCAGCTTCGACGGCCTTTACGGTTGTTACTTTTGCTTTTGCGGGTTGGCTTTTGGCCCGTGTAGTCTTGTTGGTAGAGCCGGCTTTTTTAGTAGCCATGGAATTTCCCTCCTTTAAATAAAGAAATTATGAACATAGTATAACACGCATGGCAAGTTATAGCACAAGTTTTTTATCACTATATAAAATGTATAATAGGAGTATGGGAATAATGTATAACCAGCAAAATAATCGTACAGAGCTGCAGAAAAAAATTGCCGCGGAACTTTCTGACAAGGCGAAAAAGAAACATGATGCAACTCATGATTTGCCCGATGGAGTAGATGACTCTGCATTTATGCAAGGAACAAAGCGCACAACGAGTTTGGCGTGGGTCTGGATTTTGATTGTGACGGTGATCGTCGTCGGACTTGTCATCTTCTTTCTCACATCAAGTAATTAATAGTGCGATATGAGTTTTGTATTACGCCAGTTATCACTTATACTTAAGCACAGATGAACAGTACTGAAACCGTCCGCGAGGAGCTGCTCGCGCGTATCCAATCAAGTGAGAATCCGCATGAAGTCATGCGGTCTGTTGAGCTGAAGCAACTTGCCGGTGAGTTACAGTCACTCCCGGTTGAACAACGCGCAGATGCTGGACGAGCATTGAATGAGTTGAAGCAAGCCCTCCTGGCGGCGATCAATGAACGTGAAACAGCACTGGCTGATCAGTCCGTAGAGCCAATCGATGTGACAGCTCCTTGGGATGCTAACGGCAAACAGCCGGAACTCCTACCGACAGAATTTGGCACACAACATCCGCTAACGGTTGAGCTTGAGCGGATCGTCGATATTTTTACACGTATGGGCTTTGAAGCACACGAATCTCGCCAGCTTGATGATGACTGGAATATGTTCGGTGCGCTGAATTTCCCCGAAGGTCACCCTGCTCGGGATGGCTATGATACATTTCGCACCGAAGAAGGCTTGATACCGCCGGCGCATACGAGCACGATGCAAAATCGTGTTCTTGTTGAGGGTAAGGCTCAGTTAGAGGCAGGTGGCCAGATCGCAGGCATCAGTTATGGTCGCTGTTTCCGTAATGAAGATATTGATGCCACACATGAGCATACTTTTTATCAGGTAGAGGGCGTTTTTGTAAGCAAAGATGCAAACCTTGCCCAGATGCTCGGAGTATTGAGAGCCTTCTATCAGGAATATTTTGGCCAGCAACTCAACATTAAAACGCAACCAGCATATTTTCCATTTGTTGAGCCAGGGCTTGAATTTATGATTGAAAAACCATCGGTACTGGGTAGCAAGGGCGGAGATTGGCTGGAAGTACTCGGGTGCGGCATGATCCATCCGAATGTCCTGCAGGCTGCCGGTATTGACCCGACTGAATATCGCGGATTTGCATGGGGCGGTGGTGTTGAGCGTATCGTAATGTTGAAGTACGGCATTGAAGACATCCGTCATTTTGAATCTGGCAAATTAGCATTCTTGAGGAAATTCGCATGATCATATCTGTCAATTGGTTGAAGAAGTATGTTGATATCGATCTTCCTATCAATGGTTTGACGACGCTCATTGGTTCACGCCTTGTTGAAATCGAAGAAGTAATTGACCTCGGCAAGAAATACGAAGGCGTTGTTGTCGCGAAGGTTGTCGAATGCAAGCCCGTTGAGGGTAGTGATCATTTGAATGTGACAAAGATCGATGATGGCGGTGTGACTGAAAATATCGAACGTGATGAACATGGTTTTGTCCAGGTTGTTTGCGGTGCGCCAAATGTTCGCGAAGGCTTGATGGTTGCGTGGCTGCCACCTGGCAGTACAGTCCCAGAAACCTATGGCAAAGAACCATTTGTACTCGGCGCTCGCGAACTACGCGGCGTGATGAGTAACGGGATGCTCGCTAGTGCAAAAGAACTTGATCTATGGGATGACCATGCGGGCATCATCGAACTTGAGTACGACAGGACTGCAGGCGAGAGTTTCGCCAAAGTGTATGAACTTGACGATTATCTGCTCGACATCGAAAACAAATCACTGACTCACCGACCAGACACGTTTGGAATAATCGGTTTTGCCCGTGAAGTTGCTGGTATCCAAAACAAAGCCTTCAAAACACCTGAACGTATGACACTGAGCGGCATGACTTGGCGAGAAAAGACAGGCGACCTGCCTATGCCAAACGTCACGATTGATAATCCGGAACTATCGAGCCGCTACCAAGCAGTCGTGCTTGCGAATGTTGATTGCAAGATTCAACTGACGCCACTCGAAATCCAGACATACCTAGCGCGAGTTGGTGTACGTCCGCATAGCGCTGTCGTCGATGTGACGAATTACATGATGATGATTACAGGTCAGCCGCTGCATGCGTTTGACTACGACAAGCTCAAATCTGTGAACAACGGCGAGATTGATATCCATGTTCGTAGCGGACGTTCGGGTGAAAAGCTAGTACTCCTTGATGGTCGTGAAATCGAGCTAACCGAAAACGACATCGTGATTGCAAATGGCGAGACGGCCGTAGCTCTCGCTGGTGCGATGGGCGGTCGGGATACCGAGATCGATGAGAATACGACGAATGTTCTGCTTGAAAGTGCATCATTTAACCTCTATAACCTGCGCAATACCCAGATGCGTCATGGTATTTTCTCCGAAGCTATCACGAGATTTACGAAGGGTCAGCCGGCTGAGTTAACCGAACCCGTGCTAGCTGGTGCTGTGGATCTGCTTTGTGTGTCGGCGTCTGCAGAAGTTGCCAGTGATATCGCCGATGCCTATCCTGGACGCGCGGAACCATCAAAAGTACTTCTTATGGCGGATCACATGAACGCAGCCCTTGGGACAGAGTTCTCAACAGACGACATAGTTCGGACACTCGAGAACGTTGAGTTTGATGTATCGGTAAATGATGAAGGTGTCATCGCAGCCACTGCGCCATACTGGCGCACGGATATTCATATATCTGAGGATATTGATGAAGAGATTGGACGTCTGAACGGATTTGATGGTATCGCTCCGGCATCACCAATGCGTGACTTCACCGCCGTTTCTCCGAGTGAATTTGATAAGTTTCGAGCAAAGACTCGCCAGATTTTGACACGTGCTGGCGCCAATGAAGTGCTGACATATAGCTTTGTACACGGTGAGCTGCTACAAAAGGCAGGGCAGGATATCAGCCATGCCTATAGAATCGTGAATAGTCTCAGTCCTGATCTGCAATATTACCGTCTAACACTCACGCCAAGTCTGCTATCTCTCGTGCATCCAAACGGCAAGGCGGGTTACGACAAATTTGCACTGTTTGAAATGAATAAAACTCATTCGAAAGTTTTTGGCATGGACGATGATGGCACACCGACGGAAACCGACCTGCTATCGCTTGTCGTTACAGATAAGCACGACGGCACCACGTACTACCGTGCCAAAAGAATACTCGACTACCTGGGTCAGATGCTGCATGTTGAATTCGTCTACGCGCCAATCGTTGAAGATCCTGGCTATGACGAAACCGCACCGTTTGAATATCGACGTAGCGCAATGGTAAGCGACAAGAAAACTGGTGAATATGTCGGTATCGTTGGTGAGTACAAAACGGCCGTCAAAAAGGCATTTAAATTGTCCGACAATACGGCTGGTTTCGAACTTGATCCGAGAGCACTGCACAAAATTTCCGCTGCAGCTGAGCAGGACTATCGCTCAATTAGTCGTTATCCATCCACGCAGCGTGATGTGACTTTCAGGGTCTCCGGTGATGTTCTGTTTACTGATGTTTATAGTGCGGCAACCTCTGTTTCTAGTGAAGAGACAGTTATCACGGCAAAGCCACTGGGTATTTATGTGTCTGAAGACTCTCGCGACAAGAATATTACGCTTCGATTTACGATTGAGCCACAGTCAAAGACGTTGACGTCAGAGGAAGCGAATCAGCTTGTTGATCAGATTTCTCAAAAAGTAGTTACCGACGAAAAAATCGGTTGCGCTACAGTCGTATAACTGCTACTATATAACCATTAGCATGACAAAGAGGGGACGATCATTTTGGGGTGCGTGGCAATTAGCTATTGTCATGATTTTGGTACCAATTGTTGTTGGTGCTCTCGTATGGTTCATGTCCATCGATAAAAATGTAGCCGTATTGAATCCTCAGGGTCAGATTGCCGCCCAGGAAAAAGATTTGATCGTATTTACGTTGGTACTGAGCGCAGTCGTCGTGTTACCTGTTTTTGCCATGCTGGGCATATTCGCATGGAAATACCGCGAGACAAATCAAAAGGCTGCGTATACACCCGATGTCGAGGGGAACAGATGGCTCGAGGCGCTGTGGTGGGGGATTCCGATCATCATTATCGGTATTCTGAGCGTTATCACTTGGGTAACGACGCACCAATTAGATCCCTATAAACCACTTGATTCGAATGTAAAGCCCTTGAAGGTGCAAGTCGTTGCGCTGCAGTGGAAGTGGCTGTTCATATACCCTGAGTACGATATGGCGTCCGTGAACGAGCTGCGCATACCGGACAAGACGCCAATTAATTTTGAGATTACGGCCGATGCGCC
>Ga0075163_10002880_pt1 | contig 23155 bp, 21 predicted proteins | sample JI1023141ADNA_FD_71478 | JGI IMG/M metagenome (GOLD analysis project Ga0075163, IMG submission 71478) | Wastewater effluent complex algal communities from Wisconsin, to seasonally profile nutrient transformation and Carbon sequestration -... | ecosystem: Engineered > WWTP > Effluent > Algae... | reverse complement strand
GATCTCGAAGGTCACGCGCGCCGAGGCTTCGGAGGTGGTCGCCGCCACGTGATAGCGACCTCGCGGCAGGCCCTCGATGGTGAAGCGATTGCCGTCCAGCACCGCTGCGTGAAAGTCCCACTCGTAGCCCCGCTCGTGCCAGGCCATGATCGAAGGGGTGGGCGAAGCCGGAAAGCCCCGCAGCACGCCGCGCACCGACCCCACCTCCGGTAGCACCAGGCGCACTGTTTCCCGCGGGAGCGAGATGGCGGCGAGCTGCGCTTCGCTCCCGTTCACCGCGGTGGCCTTCACCGCGTACGGTCCGGTCCCCAGGTTGCGCAGCGAGAAGGTGCCGTCGTTGCCGGTGAAGGTCGTGGCCAGGGTGGCGGTGTGTCGCTCCGGGCGGGTCAACGTCACGCGCGCGTCGCGCACCGGGCCGCCTTGGGCGTCCACCACCACGCCCTCCAGCCGCTGCGCGAGCTTCTTCACCACCAGCTCGAGATCCGGCGCGGGGCCTTCCTTGGGCACCGTGAGCCGGGGAAACGCGCCCTTGGGCTCCAGCGGGAAGCCCGACCGCGTCACCCGCACTTCGTAGACGGCGGGGCCGCGCAAGGGGCCGCCCTGAAACGTGCCGTCGGGGCCGCTTGCCGCCGTCGCGCCCGCGTCCTCGGCGGTGCCTACGCGGGAAAAGGCGATGCGCGCTCCGTCCACCGGCGCTCCTTCTTCGTCCACCACGCGTCCGCGCACGGTGCGCCCGCGGTCCAGCTCCAGCGTCGCGCGATCGTTTCGTGTGCGTGTAACTTGCACATTCTCCGTGGTGGCAAAATCGCTCCCCTGCTCTCCCACCAGGCGATACGTCCCCGGCTCCAGCCCTCGAAAGGTCGCCACCCCGCTGGCGTTGCTGGTGCGGGTGGCGCTCACGTTGGTTCCGCGCAACGACACGGTGGCCTCCGGAACCGGGGCTCCCCCGCGCACCACCGTCACCGCCAGCACGCCCCGGCTCGCCACCTCCACCGTCAAGTCGTCGATGCCGGCCTCGGTCACCCGTACCGTGCGCGGCGTGCGCACTTCCCAATCGGGGACGTCGACCAGCACGTTGCCCACCGGCACGTCCCGGAGCACGAAGCGCCCGCTCGCATCAGTGCGCGCCGCGGTGGCCCACTCGTAGGTCGCGTGGAACCCCAGGTTCACCGAGGCGCCGCCCACCGGTCCTTCGGCGCTCGTCACCCGCCCACGAACCGTGGCACGGGGGTCGACCGCCACCACCACCGAAGCCCGTCCCGACGCGAACACCCGCACCTCCGCCGGCGCCTTGCTCTTGGCGTTCGCGGTGCGCGCCTCCACGCGATAGGCGCCCGGAGAGAGCGACGGGAACACGAAGCGTCCGCGCTCGTCGGCGCTCACCTCCACTGGTCCGTCGCCCTCCTGCCGTGCGCTCACGCGGGCATACGGTGCCGGGGCGCGGGTGGTGGCCAGCACCGCGGTGCCTTCCAGGCTGGCCTCCGGCATCAACACCACGTCTTGACGCACGGTCCCGCGGCTCGTGAGGTACTTCGCGTAGGGCCCGTACCCGCTCGCCGTCACCCGCACGGTTCCTCCGCCGGGCCCCATGCAGAGCGAGAAGCGACCGGCGGCGTCGCTGGTGGCCGCCACCTCCGGTACCTCGGCCACGGCGACGCGCGCGCCCGGCACCGGGCCACCGGATGCGTCGGAGACGTCCCCATAAATGTGCGCAGTACACGCATAGGTGCGAATCTCCAGATCGAGCTTCGACGTGTCGCCGGCGGCGGTGGCCCAGCTCGGCGTGCGATCTCCGTTGGTCGACGCCACCCGGAAGCTGCCGGCGATGCGCGGCACGGAGGCGAAGCGAAAGTGTCCGGATGCGTCGCTCACCGCCTCTCGGTGGACGAACGCGCGATGCTCGTCGTCGAGCACCACCCGCACCATCGGCGCCGGCGCGCCCTCGAACCACACCTGCCCCGCCATCTCCAGCGGCGGCGCGCTCCGGTCCACGTACCAGCGCGCAGCGCCGTCGTCGCTTCCGCCGGCCGCCATCGGAGCGTCTCCAGGCCTCTCGCCGGCCAAGGTGACGGTGGTGGTGCCCGCGGCGCCGTTGGGCGCAGCGCCATCGCCCGGCCGCGCCCCGGCCCGAAGTCCCAGGTACCCGAGCCATGTCGCGCCGGTCGCAAGCGCGACGACAAAAGCCACCCATGCCGCGCGGCGGCGGCCGACCCCAGTTGCGTTCATGTTGCTCCAAGGGGCATCGAGCGTCCGCGATCGGCTCAGCGATCAACGTGCATCATGCACGTGTCGTTCCCGCCGAACGCGACCCTCCCTCCCCAGGTGGTGCCACAATCGCGAAAACGCGGGCGTGGAGCCGTTCGGCGCTACACTGAGGCATGCTTTCGCGGCTCGCGGCCCCAGCGGCCTTGTCCGTTCTCCTGCTTGCCTGCTCCAGCCTCAAGCCCACCACCACGTCGGACCCCGATGCCGGCACCACGCCGGAGGGCGACGCCGGCACCGAGGCCGACGCTGCGGCTCCGCGCGACGGCGGAACCTGCAACTCCCCTTGCACCACCCCGCCGGTCGCGGTCTGCACCGGCGGCAACGCCATCACCTACCTGGGGCAGGGGAAGTGCGTGGACTACAAGTGCAAGTACACCGAGGTCGCGCGCGCCTGCAAGAACGGCAGCTGCAGCGGCGGCATCTGTCAGGAGCTCGACTGGCAGGCCGACGCACCCGCCGCCGGCAAGGGCATCTACTCGGTGTGGGGACCGGCGCCCGACGACGTGTGGGCGGTGGGCGACGGCGTGTACCACTTCAACGGGACCGGCTGGGTCCCGGAAGACATCGGCTTCGCTTTCGGGGCCTCCAAGAAAGCGTGGAGTGTGCACGGAACGAACGCCGACGACGTCACCATCATGGTGAGCGACACCGACGTCGGCCCCACCACGCTCTACCGCCGCGTCTCCGGCCGCTGGACCAACGTGGGCCGGATCACCGTGGCTGCCTACGGCGGCGCCATCCGCGGCATGGGCGCCAACCGCTTTCTCGTTCACCTGGGGAGCGACGGGCTCTTCCTCTCCACCCCCACTTCCATCGGCGAGGTGGTGCCCATGCAGCCGTTCATCGCCGGGCACCTGCGGTCGAACTCGCTCAGCAGCTTCCCCGGCAGCGACGTGCTGGTGGCCGGCTACGGTTCCCAGGGCACGCTCATGTACAAGAACAACGACGCCAAGGCCTACGCCGACCAGGCCACCGCGGTGGTGTACGTGCCCGACGCGGTGGGCGGCATCTACGCCGGCGATACGGTGTGGCTCTACGATCCGGGCACCGCCGCCGACGTGGGCACCGTCCAGCTGAGCGTGGTCTCCGGTGTGAGCGACGGCTACTGGCAAGCGCTCTCGGGCACCAGCCGCGCTCGCCTCTTCGCCGCGGGCACCAAGGGCATCGTCATGCGCCGCGACGCCACCGGGTGGATCAAGGAGCCCGCGCTGCCCTCGCCGGGAAGCATCGTGCACCTGTGGGCCACGCCGTGGGGCGACGTCTACGCCGCGGGCGCGACCCTCTGGCGCGGCAAGTAGGCACCCCTTGTCGCGCCAGCTTGCGTAGCCGGAGGAAGATCCCGGGGGAGGCCTCGCGTAGGAGCCCACCATGCACATCCTCCGCTCCCGCTCTCGCTTGCTTCCGCTCGCCTTCCTCGCCGCCCTCGCCGTTCCGCTGGCGCCGCTCGGCTGCGCCGTCGACGCCGCCGAGGACTTCGAAGACGGCAGCTCCGAGGACGAGCTCCGGGCGCTCAGCGCCGGCGAAATCGTGGGGACGTTGGCCTCGGGCGAGACGAAACATGTGGTCTACACCAAGAAGCCGACCTACCGCGCGCTGCGGCTCGATCTGGCCGCCGGCGCCAAGGTCGACCTCTGGGTGCGCTCCGCGAGCGGCGATCCCCAGGCCTGGCTCCTGGGCTCCAAGTTCCAGACGCTGAGCTCGAACCGCGACGCCAGCGCCACCGACCCGAGCGCGCACATCGTGCAGACGGTGCGCACCGGAGGCACCTACTACCTGGCCTTCCGCGACGAGAAATCGCGCAACGCCACCTTCGACGTGACCTTCGTGGGCGCGCCGCCTCCCCCGCCGCCGGCGCCCGAAGACGCCCTGCCCACGTCGTTCGACGCCACCGGCAAGGGCTACATCTATTCCATCAGCCCCTACGTCGGCAGCGACCACACCTGCCACGCCAACGGCAATCGCATGCCCGATACCTGCGTGCTCCACGTGGAGCGCACCGGCGCTACGCTCCGGGTCACCACCACCATGAGCCTCGGTGGCTACGTGCCCACCAACACCGTCACCCTGGTCGACGGCGCGGGGACCAGCGGGAGCACCACCTCGTACTTCCCCGGCGTCGGCTCCAACGGCATCGGCCTGGTGTGCCCCGAGCGCGGGAGCAAGATCGTCGCGCAGCTCGAGAACGGCACGCTCTCGCTCTCCACCCACAACATCGAAGGCGGCGGCAACACCTGCGCGGGAACCTTCACCATCGGAAGGTGATCACGCGGTACGGATGGGCACGAACCAGCGCATGCCCTGGTGCGTGCCCAGCGCCACTTCCGCGCCGAACACCTCGCGCACGCGCGCCTCGGTGAGCACTTCGTCGGCGGTGCCCTCGGCCTGGATGGTCCCCTGCGCGAAGAGCACGATGCGGGTGGCGAAGCGGGCAGCGATGGCCAGATCGTGGGTCACCGCCACGCACGCCACCTTGCGCGCCTGCACCTCGCTCGCGATGTGCTCGTGCAGCGAGATCGTCTGGCGCAGATCGAGGGAGCTGCCCGGCTCGTCGAGCAGCATCACCTCGGTGGCCTGCGCGAAGATGCGTGCAAGAGCCACGCGTTTTTGCTCGCCGCCACTCAGCGTCGCCACCGCACGAGACGCCAGCGCTTCGAGCTCCCAGCGGGCGAGGGCTGCGTCCACCGCGCGCTCGTCCTCTGCGCGCATGCGGAGCCACGTGTCTTGATGCGGCGCGCGTCCCATGGCCACCACTTCGCGCACCGTGTACTCGAACACCGGTGGAGCGAATTGCGACAACAGTGACACGTGACTCGCGATTCTCGGGCGCTCCCACTCGCGCAAATTCCGTCCCAGCAGCAATATCTGTCCGCTGCTCGCCGGCAGCGCGCCCCCCAGAAGGCTCAGCAGGGTGCTCTTTCCTGCCCCGTTCGGACCCACGATACACACGAAATCACCGGGAAAAACGTCGAGTGAGACGTTTCCGACCAGCGGCGTCTCCACCGTCGCCACGCGAAAGGTGACATCGCGAGCGGAAAGCACACTTCCTGAACCCCGTGACTCCATGCGTTAGTGTATCTTTCAGATCGAGGCCGCGGCGACAAGCCCGCCCGGAGGAGGAGAGACCCCGTGGAAACCAATGAAGCGGCTGTGCGGCGTGTCATCAAGCGTTACTCGAATCGTAAGCTGTACGACACGAAGGACAGTCGATACGTGACGCTTCTGCAGATCGGGGAGCTCGTCCGCGGTGGCGAGGAAGTGCAGATCATCGACAACAACTCGAAGGAAGATCTCACCGAGGTCACGCTCGCGCAGATCATCTACGAGGAGCAGAAGGCGAACCAGAAGAGCCTGCCCCTCCAGACGCTGAAGGACCTCATCCACCAGCGCACCGAGAACGTCCTCACCAGCCTCCGCGAAGGCCCCATCGGGCGCCTCATCCCCGGCAACAAGCCGGGCGAGCCGGGCAAGGAGGGCGTCGTCGAGGTCAAAGAGGAGCCCGCCAAGGCAGCTCCCAAGCCCAGCCTGGTGGAGCAGGCCAAGGGCACCATCGAGGACATGCAGCACCGCATCGACGAGCGCGTGAAGGCGGTGCTCCCGACCATCCTCCCCTGGCAGCATCTGGAGCTGGAAGTGAAGCGCCTGTCGGCCCGGGTCGAGGAGCTGGAAGCCAAGCTCAAGGACAAGGCCTGAAAGGGCGGGCAGGGGCGCCCGAATCGCTCCCAAAAAATCTCAATGGTTTCGAGCCCCCGGAAACGGGGGCTGCCGTTTTGTCAAAGTGATTCCGCGGGAATAGTCGACGAGGGCGTCTTGTTGGTTACGTTGAAAAGGACGAGCCGATGACCGACGCAAACCAAACCAAGACCTTCGAAGACGACGCCGCGAGTCATCTGGACGCCCTGTACGGCGTGGCCTGTCGCCTGACGCGGAACCCGACCGAGGCCGAAGATCTGGTGCAGGACTCGCTGGTCAAGGCCATGCGCGCCAAGGACCAGTTCCGTCCGGGGACCAACCTCAAGGCCTGGCTCTTCCGCATTCTCACCAACACGTTCATCAACAAGTACCGGCGCGGCGGTCTCGAGCGGAACCTCTTCGAGGGACCCGATGCCGATCCGTTGGTCGATGGCTGGGTCAGCGCTTCCACCATGCGCCAGCTCCGGGATCCGGAGCAGGTCGCCCTGCTTCCGATCGTCGAAGGCGAGGTGCGCAATGCCCTCGACGCGCTGCCGGCGGAGTTCCGGCTGGCGGTCATCCTGTGCGACGTCGAAGAGTTCTCCTACGAAGAAATCGCCGAGATCATGAGCTGCCCGGTGGGCACCGTCATGAGCCGGCTTCACCGCGGCCGAAAGCTGCTCCAGAAAGCCCTTTACGAACACGCAGTCGCCATGGGAATCGTGAAAGTCAGTGAAGCGCCAGTTGCCGAGCCCACCAGTCTCGAAGCGTTCCGCGCCAAGAAGCGAGGCGTGGCATGACTGAAGTGATGACCAACGAATGCCGCAAGGTGTCGCGGCTGCTTGGTCCGAGCTTGGACGGCGAGCTGGACGCAGCCTCGACCATCGAGGTCGACGAGCACGTGGGTTCCTGTGCGGTGTGTCGCGAACAGGTGGAGCTGAAGCGCGCGATGGGCGCTTCGGTCCGGCGCATGGTGAAGACCTCGGCGTCGTCCGACTTCCGCAGCCGCGCTCTCGCGGCCATGAAGTCCGCGGACCTCGCCACCGTCACCCCCATCACCGCGGCCCGCAAGCGCGAGCCTTCGCTGGCCTGGCGTGCGCTCCTGCCGCTCACCGCAGCGGCCGCCGTGGCCGTGGCGTGGAACGCGCGATTCGCGCCGAAGCAACACGACGTGATGGCCGAGGGCTCGCTCAGCGACATCATCGCCGAGCACTCTCGTCCGCTCGACCCGGAGAGCAACGATCCGAAGCAGATCCGTCGCTTCGAACGCTACGTGGGCGTGCCGGTGCGGCCGCCGGTGTTCTCGCAGAACGCGAAGCTCGTTGGAGGCCGCGTGCTCCCGGTGAACCACGAGCGCGCTGCCATGCTCCAGTACGAGATCGAGCGCAACGGCCAGCAGCAGCGGGTCAGCGTGTTCATCTACGACCCCAACAAGATTCACGTGGAGGGGCTCGACCCTTCGCCGCGCGCGGTGGGCAGCACCGAAGTTCGCGTCGGTCGCGCCAACGGGTACTCGGTTGCGGTCACCCAACGCGAAGGCGTCGGCTACCTGGTGGCGAGCGATCTCGACCCCGATCTCAGCGCCGACCTCATCGCCCACGCCCAAGACAACTGACAAGACAACTGGGCCGCCTTCACGGCTCCGGCGGAATCAGGAGCGTGACGCGCTCTCGCAATCCCGGCGGCAGGCGAGCACGGGCCTCCTCGATGTCGCGTCTGCCGTACTTCATGCTGAAGTGCTTGAGCACGATGTGCGGGCTGGCCAGCGCGCGTGGATCGCGCGCGTAGAGGTCCGCGAGCTCCTCGAGGTGGGTGTGGCCGTACTTGGCGCTCACGTCCGGCGACGTGCCAGGGAGATGCGTGGCCTCCAAGAAGAGCACCGCGCTCTCGCCCACCTCCGGATGGCGCAGGAGCGTCTCCAAGGTGCTGTCGCCCACATAGGTGAAGAGCGTCTCGTCGCGGTAGTCGTCCAGCTCCTCGCCGCGCTCGCGCGCCGCGCGAATGGCTTCGCCCGGTTGCCCGACCAGGTGGGCCCGCAGCTTTCGACGGCGCTCGGTGACGGTGTAACCGCGGGAGGCGATGCGGTGGGTCACGTCGAAGGCGCGCACCGTGCGGTGGGGAGAGAGCGCGAAGACCTCGTCGGCCGAAACCCCACGCACCATCGCGTCGAGATCTTGCGGCGTCCGCTGCTCCATCCGTTCGTGCGCCCGGAGGACCTCGAGGAGCCCGTCGCGACTCTCGGCCGGGACGAAGATGCGCGAGGGCTTGGCCCCGTGCATCGATCGCAGCGCGAGGTGGCGCACCACGCCCAGCGCGTGGTCTTGATGCACGTGCGAGAGCAACACGTTTCGCTGGTGGCTCGCCGACACCGAGCAGTGACCGAGATCGAAGCACGCGTCGAAGGCCGGGACCGTGACGTAGGTGGCGAGCCCGGAGATGCTGAAAGCCGACAGCTCGAGGCCCCCCAGCTTCAAGTGAATCGGCGGGCCGGGATTGTGGAGATCGTCCTGCATGGATCGTCAGCGCCCGGCGGCCATGCCGCCCTTGCGTGGGTCGGTCCCCGCCAGCAGGTGCCGGCCCTGCGCGTCGCGATCGATGGTGATCATCTGCACCGCCGCGGGGCCACTGGCGCCGGGCGCTCGCGACGCAGGATCGCTCGCCGATGGCACCAGCGAGAGCTGCTCCCCGCGCGCTTGTAGACCCCAGCGCACATCGAACGGTGTTTCCGTCTCCACCAGCAGCTGCGTCCCAGTGGGGTGAATACGCGGGCTCGAGACGCAAGCGCTCGGGTCGAGACCGAAGACCAGGCGCGCGAGCACCGCCTGGGTCACGCCGGTGGCGATGCGCGCACCGCCCGATCCGCCGGCTACCAGGATCGCTTCGCCCTTCTCCAGCACGATGACCGGCGTCATGCTCGACACCGGTCGCGCCTTGGGCCGCGGGCGGTTGGGGCCGAGACCCACCAGACCGAAGCCGGCGACGTCGGCGGGCGCCGCGAAGTCCTCGAGCTCGTCGTTGAGCACGATGCCGGTGCCGCGGGCCACCACCCCGGAGCCGAACGCGTCGTTCACCGTGGTCGTCAGCGCCACCACGTTGCCTTCGTCGTCCACCACCACGATGTGCGACGTGCCCGCCTCGCGCGTGCGAAACTCGGTGGTGGGCTTGGTCTTGTCGACGTCGATGCGCTGACGTCGGGCCAAGAGCTGGGCGGGATCGAGCGCGCGATCGTAGGCCTCGGCCACACCGCTTTCGAGGTCGGGATCACCGGCCAACCGCACGCGGTCGGCCATGGCGCCGCGGAAGGTCTCGGCGAGCACGTGCAAGTACGCGCTGGAGCCGAAGCCCATGGCGAACAGTGGAGAGGCCCCGGACGCGCCGTGCATCCCCAGGGTCTCGAGCACCATCAAGCCGCCGGCGGAAGGCGCCGGCATGGTGACGATGGTCTTGCCATCGACGTCGCGCTGTAGCGGCTTTCGCTCGCGTACGCGGTAGTCGCGGAGATCGTCCAGCGTGAGCGAGCCCCCGGCGGCCTTCGCCGACTCCACGATGCGGTCGGCGACGGAACCTGTGTAAACTGCACGCGAACCCTCGGCGCCGAAGCGCTTGAGTGTGGCCGCCAGCTCCGGGCGCGTCACCCGCGCGGCGTAGGGTGCCGGCTGTGAACCGGGGAAGAGCCCGATGGCCAGCTCGCTGCCGGGCGCCATACGCGCGCCGCTCCGGGATAGCGCGTCGGCCAGCGGCCGGCTCACGTAGAAGCCAGCCTCTGCGGCGCGGACGGCTGCGTCGGCGTCGCGCGCGAGCGGACGCTTGCCGTGGTGGGTCACCAGCCACTCGAGGCCCGCGGCCTCCCCGGGAACACCGATGGTCGCCCCGCGTCCGGGGGTGCCGCGTCCGGCCAGGAGGCGTGGCGTGTCGAGGGCGGCCGGCGCGGTCTCGCGAAAGTCGAGGGCCGTCACTTTGTGGTCCCGCGCCGTCATCACCAGCGCGAAGCCCCCGCCCCCGAGACCGCTCCCGGAGGGCGCCACCACCCCCAGCACCAGCGCCGCAGCCACCGCCGCGTCGGCGGCATTCCCGCCGGACGAGAGCACGTCGAGGGCCGCGCGCGTTGCCTCCACGTGATCCGTGACCACCGCCACGCGAGATCCCTCGGCGCTCTGCGGGTATGCCGCATCGGCATTTCGACCCACGAATCCGAATGCCAGAAGCGCGGGCCCGGCAACGAGTGCTAGGCTGCGGGCCAATGCCCCGGCCATCCGTCGGGGAAGGGACCGCGACCGGTTCGATGAACTACGGAGTGGAACGTTGAGCATGCGATTCGTGTACGTGATGGATCCGATGGATCGTGTTCTTCCGGACAAGGATACGACCTTCGCCTTTCAGCGGGCGGCCCAATTGCGAGGTCACGTCTCGCTGCACGCCGAGCCCCAAGATGTGTACGTCGAGGCCGGCGAAGTGCACGCCCGCGTGCGCCCGGTGGTGGTCTCGGATAGCGCGCCGTTCTTCGCGTACGGGCCGGCGGAAGACGTGCGACTCGCCGATGTCGAGGCGGTGTTCATTCGCAAGGACCCGCCCTTCGAGTCGAGCTACCTGTACCTCACGCTCATGCTCGAGCGCGCCCGGGGGCGCACGGAGATCCTCAACGATCCGCGCGGCCTCCGCGACGCCAACGAGAAGCTGTACGCGCTGCACTTCGCGCGTCACATGCCCCGCACCCTGGTCACCAGCAGCCCCGATCGCATCCACGCCTTCGTGAAGGCGCTCGGCGGTCGCGGCGTCATCAAGCCCCTCGATGGCGCCGGCGGCGCCGGGGTCTTCCTGCTGGCCGAAGGCGACAAGAACATCCGCGGCATCGTGGAGACCGTCACCGGCGAGGGCAAGCGCCTGGCCATGGTGCAGGAGTATCTGCCGGCAGTGGAGCAAGGCGACAAGCGCATCCTGCTCCTCGACGGCGAGGTGCTGGGCGCCATCAACCGCGTGCCGCGCTCCGACGATCTGCGCTCCAACATCCACGTGGGTGGCCGCGTAGAGCCCTGCGAGGTCACGGCCGAGGAGCAGCGCATCATCACCGACATCGCTCCGCGTCTGCGGGCCGATGGTCTGGTGTTCGTCGGGCTCGACGTCATCGGCGGCAAGCTCACCGAGGTGAACGTCACCTCGCCCACCGGCATTCAAGAGCTCTCCCGCCACCGCGGCGAGGACATGGCCGCCAAGGTCATCCAATGGGTGGAGCGCAAGACCGACGGCTACCGCCCGTCGCTTCGCAGCAACCCGGGGATCTGAAGAGGCGTACGCCATGCCGGTGACGTTGATCGTTCGCGCGGACGGCGGGGGCGCCGCGGACCACGAGCTCACCTTCGACGGCGCGCGCGTGGTCATCGGACGTGGCAGCGGCAGCGATCTCTGGCTCCCGGACCCCAGCGTGAGCCATCGCCACGCCAGCGTGCGCGCCAATGGCAGCGAGTACGTGGTGGTCGACGAAGGGAGCAGCAACGGCACCTGGGTCGGCGGGGTCCGACTTCAGCCGCGCACGCCGCGCACGCTCCGCACCGGCGACATGCTGCGGGTGGGTCGGGTCTGGGTCGAGGTGCGGGTGGGGCACGGTCCGGTGGCGCTCGATGCCGCCAGCGCCACCCGCGACGTCGCGCTGGCGCTCATCGCCGGCGCCATGCAGGCCATGGGCGACGACGTGACGCCGCGCATCCAGGTGGTCGAGGGCTTCGACGTCGGCGAGGAGCTCTTTCTCACCGACGACGAGCAGGGCTACACAGTGGGCCGTGGCGAAGAGACGGACCTGGCGCTCGCCGATCCGGATACCTCGCGCGAGCACATTCGCGTCACGCGCAAGGGCGCCATCGTCGTGGTGTGCGATCTCGGCTCCAAGAACGGCACCTGGCTGGGCGAGCGTCGCCTTCCGCCGTCGCGCGACGTGCCCTGGAAGTCGAGCGCCATGGTGAAGATCGGCCGCACCGTGCTCGCGCTCACCGAGCCGCTCACGGTGGCCCTCGCCCAACTCGAGACCATGCCCGACGAGCCGGTCGCGGAGGAAGACGCGCCCCCCGAGCCGCCGCCCTCGATGCTCGCGCCGCCCAGCGCCAAGGAGCCTGCACCCGTCAGTGCCGTCCCGCCTCGCTCTGCTGCGGGAGCCGCCGCGCCCATGGTCGCCGCGCCGGCACCGGCACCAGCACCGGCACCGCGAAAGAAGTCCGGCTGGACCCCCACCGACATCGGCGTGGTCGTCGCTGCGATTCTCATCATCGCCCTCAGCCTGGCCGGCCTGGCCTGGGTCCTGAAGGGGTAGACGAGCGGGCTCACTCGAAGTTCAAGGAAACACGAGGTCGAGGCCGGTGCGGGGGTAGAGCTTGTGGTTGCCGAAGGAGTAGCCGATCACGCCGATGATGCGCGTGAAGGCGGTGCCGACTTTGTACTCGCGAGTCGTGTTCGGGGTGCCGAAGTTCGGCGGCGGGTAGGGGCAGGGGACGCCGCCCGAGGTGAGGCAGGTGCCGTAACGCGGGTAGTTGTAGTCGTCCACGCGCAGGTTGCCGTTGATGAGGAACTCGAAGGTCTTGAGCGCCGGATCGTCGGGGCTCACGTCGACGATGCTGGGGCCGTCGACGTAGGCGAGGACGCCTTCGTACTGCTCGCCGTTGGCGCCGGTGATGTCGCCGGGCGTGAGCGCCACGCCGGTGGGCGCCACCGGACCGGTGGTGTCGAGGGTGAACTGCGAGCCGGTGATCCAGCTCTCGCCGAAGCGCTCGTGGTACACGCCGGTGACCCGGAGCTTGCTGCCGGCGGGCGCGGTGACGCCGGTGAGCATGCCCGAGGTGGTGACGTAGAGCCCTTGCCACGGGCCACCGGCCACCGTCTCCTGGACGAAGAAGCCGTCCTTGGCGCCGCTGGTGGGGCGCGCCACCGACACGATGGCGTCACTCAGCGAGACGATGGTGCCCACGTTGGGGTGCGCGCCATCGGCCGGGTTGCGCACCGAGTGAATGGCCAGCGGGCAGGGCGTCGCGCCGGGGTTCGCCACCGCGCAGCTGTCGCAGGCGTCGCCGCGGGCGTCGCCGTCGCCGTCCTTCTGATCGGCGTTGGCGGTGTCGGGGCAGTTGTCGACGCCGTTGGGAACGCCGTCGCCGTCGAGATCGCCGCCGCTGGTGCGCGCGCACTTCTGCTCGGCGTCCTCCGGGCAGATGTCGCATGCGTCACCGATGCCGTCCTTGTCGGCGTCGGCCTGGTTGGCGCCGTCGATGGGGCGGAACGGGTTGAACACGTCGACGCAGTTGTCCTCGACGTCGGGAACGCCGTCGCCGTCCTTGTCGGTCTCCTTGGGCACGCCGTCGAACTGCGGCGGCCGCGAAGGCGCGCAGCTGGGCTCGTCCTTCGGCGTCTCGCCCTTGCAGAAGAAGAGCGGGTACTTGGGGCCGGTGTCGGCGGTCTCGCCCTGGGTGCGAATCTGCGCCAAGGTCGGCGCGGGCGTGCTGGTGGTGCCGGGGACGTCGAGGCACACGCGCTTGGCGCGACCGCACACGTTGCCGTCGAAGGCCTCGCAGCCGGTTCCGGGACCCCACACCGGGTTCTGTACCAGCGCGTCGTCGCCGTACATCACGCGTCCACCGCGGAGCACCAACGCCACGTCCTCGACGCCGGCGTCGAGCACCGCGCGGTGGTCCTTGGCGGTCTTGCCGTCGAAGACCGCGAGGTCGGCCACGTAGCCCGGCTTGATCATGCCGAGCACGCCCTGGGCGCCGATGGCGAACGAGGCGTTCTCGGTGGCCATGCGCCAGAGGTCGGCGTCGGTGAAGTGCTTGCCGTAGTAGGTCTGGTTGAGCGAGTCGGCGCAGCGGAGCTCGCGCAGCATGTTCATGGAACCGGAGACCACCCAGTCGGTGCCGAGGGCGATCTGCACGCCCTGGAGATCGAACATGGTCACCGGCGCGGTGTGACCGTAGAGGTCGACGTTGGAGCGCGGAGACCACACCAGGCGAGACTTGGCATCGCGGAGCGCACGCCCTTCGGGCGGCGTGGCGGCGACGCCGTGGATCACGCCGGTCTGCTTGCCCAGGAGCGCGAATTTGCCCGCTTGCGCCGCGCACACCAGCTCGTTGCGCGCGATGGCGCTGATGCCCTCGGCGATGTGCGGAAGATAGCTGCCGAGCTGCAGCACCTCGCCCGAGGTCGTACGCCCGCTGCCGTAGTCGCAATTGTCGGAGAGCGCCGTCGAGCCCAACGGAAACACATCGGAGTTGGCGACCTGGACCGGTAGACCTTCGAGCGTATCGACGTCGTCGTCGAGGTTGCGCGCGAGGCCGCGCGAGGAGCCGCCGCCGGCCATGCTCGTGGTGCCGCTCATGATGTAGCGGAGCTCGCCGTAGGCTCGGGTCAGGGTGTTGGCGCCGCTCTTGTAGTTGATGCGATCGGGGCCGCCCTGCCAGTCGGCGCGCTGGGTGTACTTCTTGGTCCCGTGGGTGAGCGGCGGGTTGTTCACGTACGTGATGTGGTCGTGGGGATTGATGAGGCCCGGCGACACGACGCCGGTCTTGCACTCCACGATGGACGCGCTGGCAAAGCCGGCGTTGGTGCTGCAGTCGCAGCCGGTGCACAGGATGGTGCCCTCTTCGCTCACGAGCACTTCACCGTCGTGGAAGGTCTCGTTGGGCGTCAGGACGGTGCCGCGGATGACCTTGTTGGCGGTGCCAGTCTTGGTGACGGTGCAGGTGGGCGCGCCCTCGGCGAGGGTGCGCTTGCACTCGGTGACCTTGGGCTGCGGGTTGGTGCTCTCGTGCGGCCCCGGCGGCTTCGGCGGCACCTTCCCGTCGGTGCCCGCATCGCGCGCGACCACATTGGGACCGGGATCGTCGCCGCAAGCTGCGAGCGCTGCCAACACCGTTGCAACGCCGACCACCAGGAAGACACGCATCGAAGACCTCGCACCGAAGATTAAAGGATCGCAATAGAGTAGCACGCAGTGCAGCGAACGCCCGCGACGAGTGCGTTACGAGCCTTCTGCTGGCGGCGGATCACTCTTGAGCTTGGAGACGGTTTCCAGGTCGTTGCCGCGTTCGGCGCCCGCACCGGGCAAGGGAGTGGGTTCTTTTGGCCCATCGCCGCTGGCGGTCTTCCGCAGGCGCTTGCGGGCCGTGCCGCTGGGATAGCTCCGCGGCAATCCGTCGAGGGAGATGGCGGCCAGGCGATCGCCCAGCTCGCTGGCAGAGCTCGGGCGGTCCACCGCGCGCTTCTCGAGGCACTGCATCACGGCGGCGTCGAGGGCCTCGGGGATCGGCAGATCCGGGCGGCGCTCGAGCATGCGATCGGGGATCTTCCGCTGGTGCAGATCGAGGAGCTCCCGGCGATTCTGCGACGAGATGGGGAGCTCACCGGTGAGCGACTCGTACATGAGCACGCCCAGCGCGTAGACGTCGGTGCGCGGCTCCACCGGCGCCCCGATGCACTGCTCCGGGGCCATGTATTCCGGGGTGCCGAGGGTGTAGCCCTGCTGGGTGAGGGCCTCGGCGTTGGTGAGCTTGCTCATGCCGAAGTCGAGGACTTTGGCCGTGCCGTCGTCGCAGAGGAAGATGTTCCCGGGCTTGAGATCGCGGTGCACCACGCCTTTGGCGTGGGCCGCGGCGAGGCCCCGGCAGACGTCGACGAACACCGGAATGGCGAAGCCCGGCGCCAGGAGACCTTCGCGCTGCAGGCGGTCGGCGAGGGAGCGCCCCACCAGGCGCTCCATGACCACGTAGATGGACCCGTCGGGCATCTGGTCGAGGTCCATCACGCGCGCCACGTTGGGATGCTCCACGTGGGTCTGAATGTGGGCCTCACGCCTCAGGCGCGCGATCTCGGAGCCGTCGCGAGCCGCGGCGCCGCGCAGCACCTTCACCGCGACCTCGTGGCCGAGCGCGGTGTGCTCCGCCGCGTACACCACACCGATGCCGCCGGAGCCGATCTTGCGACCGATCTTGTACTTGCCGCCCAGCACCGTTCCGGCGAGCTCGCCCGCCGGGGCCTGCTGACCGTGCTCGCCCTTCAGCTCGAGCCCGCGCTCGAGAGCGGCGATGCGATGCCGCTCGAAGGCCCGCTGCGTCTCCTCACCGGCCGATCGGTCGCGCATGGTCCCGAAGATGTACCCCCCGGCGCCGCCGGCCAGGGCCGCCACCAGACCGGCGATCCACGTGCCGGTGAGCGCCACCAGCGTTCCCAGGACCACCGCGGCGATGCCCGCGAGCACGAAGGGCTGCCCCTTGCGCTTGGTGGGCTGAGCCCACGATACGAGATACGTGCAGGTTTCACCTTTCTTGGCGAGGCAAGTCGGGTGCTCCACGGTGGCCGCCGGAAGGCCCCAGATGCGCGGATAGCTGGTGAGCTCGCCGATGCGCGCCGCGCAGAAGAGCTCTTCGTCACCGCTGGCGTTCTTGGCCACCGGTTCTTCGGCGTCGGTGCGTGGTCCGTAGGTCACCTTGGCGCGGGTGGTGCCCTCGAGCTCGCATTCCCACGTGCCGACGCGGGTCACTTCCTTCGCGTTGTCGGCGAGGTAGCGGTATGCGTCGCTGGGTTCCTTGGCCACCCGCAGCATGCGCACCAGGGTCCCCAGGGCCTCGGCGCTCACCACCCACTCGCCGCGGTCGGCCAGCGCGTCCTTGCCCAGGATGTCGGCGATGGCGCGGAGGGCCTTGAGCGCGCCCGAGACCGAGAGCCATGCGCGCTCGTTGTCGACGACGGTGTTGTCGATGCCAGCCGTCGCCAGGAGCTTGCGCAGCGCACCCTCACCTTTTTCGGCGCGCACGCGGAGCAGGTACGTCTTCAGTACCGAGGCGCGAATCTCCTCTTTGCCGCCCTGCACGGATGCCCGCATGCTCCCGCCGAGTCTACGGCAGTTCGGCGAAAGCTATACGTTCAAAAGCACGTGTCGCAGCGCCTTGTGCTCGCGAGCCAGCGCGTGAAGGCCCTGCACCAGCGCGTCGGGGCCCACCGCGATGGCGGCCCACGCCACGCCGTCCTCGGGGGCTCCGTCGCTTCCCATGGGGCCCAGTGCGGTCCGAAGCCGCGACTCGGCCGTTCCGTGGAACACCGGCAGATGGTGGGGAAGCGGCGCCTCCGGCAGGGCGCCTACATCGGTTCCCTTCGGAAGAACGCAGAGCGTCACGAGGACGCCGCTCGCCTGATAGCTCTCGAGGGCCGACAGCGCCGGCGGGTCCCGGGGATCGTCGACCCCCACCAGAAGCGCGGTCTCCGCCGCCAGGCCTTCGCGGATACGCGCACGGAGCACCGGCGGTGCCCCGGCCCAGCCGGAGCCGGCCACCACCACCGCGAGCCGGAGGTCGGCGGTCTTCGCCCAATCGAAGCCGGTGCCCATGGCGTCTCTGATGTCCACCGCGTCTCCCGCCCGAGCGCGCACGAGGGCCTCGGCCACCTGGCCCTTGGGGCGCACCACCAGCTCCCACGGGGCCTGCGTCGCCGGGTCGTTCGCCAGCAAGAAGTACGCTTCGTCGCCCACCGCTCTCACCTGGGTGTACTGGCCCACGTGAGTGTAGGATGCACGCGTTTCGTCGGCCACGTCCAGCCGCACTCCCCATAGGCCTCCGCCGATGGGTTCCACGGAGGCGATGCGCGCAGGCCGAAACATCCGGCCTTTCTAGCCTGGATCGTGCTTCCGCCGGTAGGCCAATGGCGCAGCGGGTGGTTCGGGCTCGTGTTGCTCCGCCGGCCGGCGCATGCGAGGATCCGCACCATGGCAAGCTTTCGCGTGGCGACCGCTCTCTTGACCCTCTCTCTCGTGCTCGGGAGCAGCCCTGCGCTGGCCGACGCGTTGCCGCCGGGAGCCCTGGAGTGCGAAGGCTCCACCGCGGGCGCGGCCTGCACCGTCCGTGCGGCGCCCGGCAAGTGCGAGGCGCAGACCTGCAAGAGCGCGGGGGTTCCCGACGGCGACGGAGGCTTCACACCCGGCACCGAGCGGCCCTGCCTGGTGTGTGTGGCCAGCGGCAGCAGCAGCGGCGGCGCATCGAGCAGCAGCAGCAGCGGCAGCGCGGTCGACGCGGGGGTCACCTTGAGCACGCCGGGCGAAGGTGGCGGCGGTTGCAACACCGGGTCGGCGCGCACCCGCACCCTGGACTTCGCGTTGCTCGGCGTTCTCGGCGTCATCGTCGCGTTCGCGGTTCGCCGGCGCCGCTGAGCATGGTGCTGGCGGCCCTGGATCGCGGGCGGAGCGTGGTGCTCCGGGCTTTCGGGCCGAGCCTTCGGAGCCTGCTCGCGCAGCGGCCGCTCCGCATCGCACTGCTGGGGTCGCTGGCGGTGCTGGCCTCGGCGGCGACCAGCCTCTGGATTCCGCTCCTCATGGTGGTGCTGGCGCCCATCGTCCTCGGCGTGCCGCATCTGGTGTCCGACGTTCGCTACCTCATCGTGAAGCCTCGGCTGCACCGCCGCCCATGGGTTCTCGTGCTGGTGGGGGTGCCACTCGCGTGCACCTGGATCCGGCCGAACCTCGACACCGGGCTCCTGGCGGTCCTCGGCGCGCTCCTCGCGGCCCGGGGCGCGTGGTCGAAGAAGCTCCTCTGGGCTTCCGCCTTCGGATGCATCTACGCGCTCGTCTTGCTCCACCCGTACGTCGCGGGAATGCTGCTCCTGCACGGCCACCACCTGGTGGCCTTCGCGCTCTTTCTCCTGGTGTTCGCCCGCAGCGTTCGTCATGCGGCGGCCCCCACCCTGGTGTTCGCGGCGTTCGCTGGCGCGTTGGTGCTCGGGGTCTTCGATCGCATCATCGAGAGGCCCGGGGCGCTCTTCACCGTGAGCTCGGGCACCGGCCTGGAGCAGGCCATCGCGGAGCTGTCCCCGTCGGGGTCGTTCACCATGGGCATGCGCTTCGTCGCCCTCTTCGTGTTCGCCCAGTCGGTGCACTACGGCCTCTGGCTGCGCCTGATTCCCGAAGAGGCCCGAGAGCGGCCGGGTCTTCGCAGCTTCACCTCGAGCTTCCGCGCCTTGCGTGCCGACGTGGGGCTCCCGATCCTCGTGCTCGCCCTCGGCGCCATGGTGTTCTTCGGCTACCTCGCCACGCAGAGCTTTCACCACGCGCGCTATGCCTACCTGCATCTGGCGGTATTCCACGGATACTTGGAGCTGGCTTGCCTCGCGTTGGTGCTGGTGGAAGGCAAGGCCGCGCTCCGTCAGGAGCACCCGCAGCCATCGGCGGTGGCAGGCGCGTCGTGACGCGCTTCACGGCCGACTACGCCATGGCTTGGTTTCGGGCGTTTCTCTTCACCGAAGCGGTGGAGGTGCCGGTGTATCGGTTCTTGGCCGGGACCCCCACCTGGGCCGCGTTCGCCGCCAGCGCCATCACCCACCCGTTCGTCTGGTACTTCTTCCCGCCGGTGGGCGATGCGCTCGGCCTCTCCTACGAGGTCACGTCGGTGATGTCCGAGCTGTTCGCCTGGTGGGTGGAGGCGGCGTTCCTGGTGGTCGCGGTCAAGATGCCGGTGCGGCGCGCGCTCGGGTTCTCCTTCGCCGCCAACGCTGCGAGCGTCGTCGTGGGGCTCCTCTCGCGCAAGTACCTCGGCTACCCCTGATGCGAGCTCAGAAGCGCGCGTCGAGGGAGGCGCCGGCGTAGCCCGGAGCGAATGCGGGAGTCACCCGTACCCGCGCGCTCTTGTCGCTCTTGTCGCCTTCGACCGGACCGGTGGGCTCGAGGAAGTGCCACAAAAGGCCGCCCAACGTGAGTACACCGCCGCCGATGAGGACGATGGGACCGGCGGTACGAATGCCGCTGACGGTACCGGCCTTGCCGTTGTTGGCGGGGTTCGTGCACTTGTGGGTGTCGGGATCGCACCCCTCCGGATAGCCGCCGCCGTAGCCGACGATCATGAGCACGGTACCGGTGGCAATCGCCGCGCCGCCCACGCCCACCAGGATCCACGGCGGAACGGTGTGCTCACGGGGCGGCGTCGGGGGCTTCTGGTTGGCCCGGAGCGCGGCCGCTGCGGCCTCTTCCTTCTTGTACCGTTCCTTGAGGTTCTCGATGGTCGCCTTGTGCTCGGGCGATCGGTCACCGGACCGTTTCACGTACTCCTCGAGGGTCCGTATCGCATCGGCGACGTTGCCGTCGCGCTCGTAGGAGCGAGAGATGATGATGAGGATGTCGTGCCGCTCGCAGTCGAGCTCGTAGGCCGAGAAGAAGTTGTCGAGCGCCTTGTCGAGCTTTGCCTGCTCGTAATAGGCCCGCCCGGCGTCGTAGAACTTGCGCGCGGTCTCGGTGCCGTTGGCGTCGATCTTCTCGCACTTGTTCGTGGCCTTGAGCGTGTGGCCTGCGAAAGGATGCACGATGGCGTCTGCCGCGTGCGCGCGTGTGGTGGCCAGGGCAGTCACGAGAAGGCCAGCGGCCAGAACCGAGGGTACGCGCATCACGAGGCATGATAGGTCAGGCCCTGCGGCGTTTACAAACCTTCTGTCGTTGCGAGCAGTTCCGCGCGCCGCTGCGGGCATCCCACGGTCGCGTCGGACTCAGGCGCGGGTCGGAATCTTCGCAGCCTTGTTCCCGAACGCGCGGACCGCGTCGAGGAGCCAGGTGAGGCTCGTGGGGTCGGCTGCGAGCGCCACCGGCGCCAGCACGAAACCGCCCGGACGGACCTCCGCGTGTACCGGCGTTTGCCAGCCGATGAGGAGCTTGCGCAGGCTCGGGGTCAGCGCTTTCTCGAGCTCCGCCGGGTCTGCCGCGAAGGTGCCGAACACGCGATCGAACACGGGGTCGCCGGTCATCCGTCGCGGGTATCCGATGAGGTCGAAGGGCTCACCGAAGATGCCCCCCATGTCCGAGGTGGTGGCGGCCTTTCCCTGGAGCCGCGAGTCCTGCACGATGGCGATCCAGCACCGCGCTTCGGTTTCCTCCGGCGGACCGCCGGTGGGCGAAGGGCGCGGCGGCCCCGCCACCGTCATGCGCGCGATGGAGATGGACCCCGCCTCGCCGGTGGCCTGCAGCGCGTGCGCGTAGCCGATGGCGACGCGCAGGGTGGTGTAGGGCTCCCACGCGCGAAGCCAACGTTCATCGGCGTCGGGTTCGTAGCGCAGGCCCGTGCGTGCAGCGAAGGACTCGATCCAGGGTACCGGTTCCGCGTAGCCCATCGGTCACATCGTCGGAGGAGCGGCGTGCGGCATCTGCTCGCCCTTGCCTTGGCGCTCCTTCATCTCGTACTTGCTCGGGCACTTGGCCAGCACGTTGGTGGCCTCGAAGCTGTTGTCGGCGAGGAGCTTGCCCTCGACCGTGACGCCCACGTCCATGTTCGGCACGTCGCGGAAGGTGTCCGGAACCACGCACTGCGCGAAGCGCACCGGGATGGTGGTGCCGTTCTTCTCGATGGTGAAGCGGTACTCGCAGGGGCTCTCGCGCTTGACCAGCGAGCCGTGCACCAGGTTGCCTTCGGCGCGCACCGGCTTGCCGGCGAACTTGGTCTTCTCGCGGATGAGCTCGTCCACGCTCTTGGCGTAGATGCTGTTGTCCTTCATCCCGCCGAGCACCAGCGCCACCACCGCGGCGCCGCCGGCCACCAGCGCGCTGACGATGAGGATGCCGTGCCGCGACTTGGTCGTGGTGCGCGCCGCATCTTCGTCGGACCTTCGCCGCGTCTTGACCGCCATGCCTTCGGCATCGGGCTCGCCGGACGGACCGACCGGATCGTTGGGACCGGGTTCATCGCTCATGGGCTCAGCCTAGCACCGCCGACGTGAGCGTCACAGGTGCCGCGGGATACCGGCAAAATTAGCTGGCCTTGAGGAACGGCTCCCATTCCTTGAACTTGGCGTCCGCGCCCAGGAGGATCTGTGCGACGGCCGACCACTTTGGCTGAAACGGCCGGCGCTTGAGGCGCATGTTCGCTTCGTCCGGCGTATGCCACCCCTTGCGGAGATTGCAGGCGCGGCACGAGGTCACCAGGTTCTCCCACGAGTCTTTGCCACCGCGGGAGCGCGGAAGCACGTGATCGATGTTCAGGTCGCTCTTGTGGGAGGGCTTCTTGCCGCAATACTGGCATTCGTGCGCGTCGCGGAACATGAGGTTCCGGCGGGTGAGGCGCACCGTCAGCCGCGGCTGGCGATCGTAGTGGTGAAGGTGGACCACGCGCGGCACGCGAATGGCGCCAGCTACGATGGGTACCGCGTCGTCGCCCTCGCGGATGGGCTGGTCGCGCCATAGATCGAAGTCGTAGGACTCGCCGGCCTCGTCGATGGCCGTGGCCGCCCCGCCGTAGAGAAGCACCATCGCTCGCTTGGCCGTGGTGAGTTGAACCGGCGCGAAATGGCGATTGAGAACCAGGACAGGCAACGACAAGACGTCTGACACGACACCTTCAGTGTAGCCACGGGTTGGCCCCCGTCAAAGGCGGGGCCATTGGCCGTGCGCCTATCTGCCTACATGCGCCGGCTCAGCGCGTCGACGGCTTCACCACGCCGTCTTGGCAAACGCCCCAAGCGACCCACGCGCCGCTGGTGCACACGAACAAGTCCTCGCATTCGCAACATCCGCTGGGGCAGATGAGCGCATCGAGCAGCGCGCAATCGGGCAGCTGCAGCGGCGCACACCCGGGGCCGCCGCCCGCGCCCGGAGGCGCGTCGATGCCGGTGACGTCGCGCACCGAGGTCTCGCGAATACCTGCATCCTGCACCGACGCCTCGGAGACCGGGCAGCTCCGGGAGAACACCCAGGTGTGGTCGGCTTTGCACGTGTACACGGAGGCGCATGCGACGTCGACGCACGGGTCGGTGCCGGCCTTGGCCGCGCAGCCTCCGGCGGGGATGTTCTTGCACGTGGAGGTGTCGATGAGCTCGCCCTCGCAAGCCACCACCAGGAGGCCAGGCCCGAGCACCAGAGCGACGAAGAACGACCGGCGGAGCGACATGGGCGGATGGACTAGCACTGCGTTGCCCTGGCGGCGGTGGCTCCGTGGTGAATTTTTCGATAAACAGGCGTGGTTTACGTTTCCGGGCGCCTCTGATTACATGCGGCTCATGGTTCGCCCCGTCGCGCTGCTGGTCCTCGGTCTGACTCCCGTGCTCTTCGTCGCCTGCGGAGGTGGCAAGCCTGCGGAAGCGCCGGCGGGTGGCGCTGCCACGAGCGCTCCCTCGGCCTCGGCCTCGTCGCCCACCACCACCACCGACCTTCCGGACGCCGGTGCGGGCACCAAGCTCGAGGCCAGCGGCACCGCGTCGGCAGCCTCCACCGGCCCCACGCCTTTTCCCGGTGACGGTG
>Ga0075163_10002878_pt1 | contig 23159 bp, 33 predicted proteins | sample JI1023141ADNA_FD_71478 | JGI IMG/M metagenome (GOLD analysis project Ga0075163, IMG submission 71478) | Wastewater effluent complex algal communities from Wisconsin, to seasonally profile nutrient transformation and Carbon sequestration -... | ecosystem: Engineered > WWTP > Effluent > Algae... | reverse complement strand
TTTCTTGGCCGGAGCATATATATCATATAGATCGGTCAATAAATTTTCAAAACTATTTCTGTCCATAATATTTATCTGTTTAATCTGTATATTCCATCCAGACACCATTTGCAAATTCTGGATTATCGTCAATGAAATCATTTATGTGTTCTTCAAAAATATTTTCAGGATTGCTTATTTTAGAAAAATGAACTGATCCACTGCCATTCATAAAATAATCCATCATGTAAGGGCGCCATATTATTTTATGCCACTCATTACATGACATGTTATATTTTTCCTCACTCCATTTGGAGAACTCATTTGTATCTATTACAATTTTTGTTTTCATCTAATTCGTTCTTCAAAATATTCATTCGTTTCACTTCCGGAATCTTCCCAGTTTATCCTATTGTTTCGATCAAGAAATTCATCATCTAAACCCCAATCATTGAATTCATCAAATCTTTTTTCCAAAGTTGATTGATTCATGTTGATCAATAAGAAATCTATAAAATTTAAGCAATCAATTATGTTCCCATAAACTTTTGTATTTGGAATCAAATCATGCTGAGTGAGTAATTGATACATATTTTGATTGTCAGTTACTTCATCTTCATAAAATCGTATCCACCGGTGACCATCACCGTAATCAAAATTAATTCCCAACCGGGAAGCACTTAATAATCTTTTGGTTGTTTTATTCATGGTTGATTTGTTTCTAAAACATCAAGATAATTTTTTAATCCTAATTCACTTCCATTGCCAAAAATATATCCCACAACAAAATAAATTATTTTTCCTTCACTCGTCCTGCTAAGTGACATTAATAAGTCCGGAACATCATCGTAATTCCTTGGAGAATAAAACATCCCCATATGATTTTTTATTTCAGATAAACTGGCGATCCAACTTATATTATTTAATTCTTCAAGAGATGAAACTTCATGCTCTGTTGTTTCAAATCCGGAAAAAGAATTCGGAAATCTTCTTTTTATTTTCATTTTTAATCTTTTATATAATCGAATCTAATATAGTAAATAATTTCAGGAGGTAAAAGATCATCACCGTTTACAACAGATTGATGAAGTGCAGTAACATCATACAAATAAATTCCTTTAAGATTATTTTCTTTTACAAATTCTGATTTTTTTCGAATCCATCCCAAATAACCGCCATCAATTTCACGATTTCTTTCTACTCTGGTAGTCCACTTGTGAAACTTTCCATCTATTAATTGAATATTTGGTGTACGTTCATCTTGGTGCGGAGAGTTGACTTGTATAATTTGCATTGTATATTTTTATTTAAACGTTACATCATCAAACAGATTCCATCCGATCATCAAACACATCTCGGTTTCTATGACAGTCTTTTTACCATCGGGACTTGTAAATGTAAAAATATATTCCACCAACTGTCCATCGTGTTTATGTTCTCCCACTTTTTTCCGCTTTACTTTATAACCCAATAATTCTTGAGGTATTTCGCCATCATCACTAAATTCAGCAGATTCATCGATCATTTTTTGTGTGATCTTTATTTCTTTATTACCGGCATAATCATTTACCGCATCAAGCATACTGTTTACTTCATCACCGGATAAGGTGAATCCTTTTTTTATTTTTATTTTTGTTTTTGTTGTCATGATAATATTTTTATTGAAACGTTACATCCTCATGGAAATTCCATCCAATCATTAAACACATTGTTGTGTTAATAACAGTTTTTTTACCATCGGGACTTGTAAATGTAAAAGTATATTTCACCATTTGTGAATCATAATCATGATCACCAACTGTTTTCCTTTTCACATTATATCCTAATAAATTTTGAGGAATATCACCATCTTCAGATTCATCGATCATTTTCTGAGTGATCTTCACTGAATTTTTTAAAAAAGGAATATACTCTTCCACCTCCAAAAGCATGGCATTTATTTCATGTTTAGATAAGGTGAAACCTTTTTTTGGCTTTGTGGCCTTTTTTGTTTTTGTTACCATGATAATATTTTTATTCAAAAGTTACATCTCTATGATAATTCCATCCAACCATTAAACACATTTCCGTATCAATGACAGTTTTTTTATTTTTAGGACTTATAAATGTAAAAGTATAATCTACAAATTGTCCATCAGTTCTGTGATCACCTTCTTCATCTCTAGTTACATTATATCCCAATAACTCTTGAGGAATTCTATTGTCTTCACATTCATCGATCACTTTTTGAGTGATCTTCACTGAATTTTTATTAAAAGGAATTGCATTATTTATTTCGCCAAGCATGTCGTTTATTACATCTTTAGATAACGTGAAACCTTTTGTTGTTGTTTTTGTTGTCATGATTATAAAATTATTTTAAATTAATCTGTTTCTTCTGGCAAATCAAAAATATTTACACTTTCAACATTTGGGTTTAAACTTAAAAACAATTCACCAACCTGCTTAGCTTGATCTTTGGTATCTGATCCGTAAGCGTTTATAATAAAACCTGTCAATTCATCTTCAATTATTTCAATAAATGAATTTTGTGCCCAATATGCATAAACTTGTGTACCCTCATTATTATAATAACCATACATAAATTTTTGTTTTTCTTCAAAACCTAATTTGAATTCTTCAATAAAACTTTCTCTATTTAACATGATTTAATTTTTTTTATTAAACAAATATAGAAATTATTTTCTAATTAGAAAAATTATTTTCATATTTTTTATTACACTTAAAAATCTAGAATGGTAACTAAAATGGTGAAATATTATTCAAAAAGAAAACGGGAAAATTTTTGAATTTTTCCCGTTTTAGCAGATTAATTAATAAGTTTTAGATCATTTTATCTAAAAGGGTAGAATTAAATTCCTACCATTCTAAAAGGGGAGATCATCGCCACCATCTGTATCCGCCATTGCCGGAGCCGGCTCTGTTGGAGTTGTTTTAGCTGCAGGTTTAGCTGCTGCTGTTTTAGCTGGTGCTTCTGCAGCCGGAGCTGAGTCACCATCTTTTTTACCACCTAAAAGTTGAAGGCTGCTTCCGACAATGCGGGTGTAATTACGTTTTACTCCTTCTTTATCGGTATATTCCTCATAAGAAAGGCGTCCTTCGACATACACTTCTTGACCTTTTTTAAGGTATTTTTCTGCTACTTCAGCAAGACCTTCCCACAAAGTCACGTTGTGCCATTGTGTTTTCTGATCTTCTCTGTTTTTCGCATAATCATTTGTTGCAAGCGTGAACACTGCAACTTTTTTACCATCTTTGGTAGTTTTGATTTCCGGGTCTTTGCCGGCACGTCCTATTAATGTTACTTTATTTACTGACATAATGTTTGTTTTTAAATTGTTCTTGTTTGTTACTTGTTTGAATATAATATTAATTAATCTGTTTCTTATTTATTTTTAAATTGCTCCATTATTGCAATGACATCTTTTTGATCCAATGGAGTATTTTTTGCTGTAACCTGACCTGTTATTTTATGCTTTTTTATTTTATTAATTTCTTCTATAGATAAATAGTCTGGCATTTTCTTTTCTTCATTCAGATCAGATTGTAAATCTATTAAATATTTTCCATTATTTTCAATAATAATATTATTTTTTTTACAATATATTAAAACTGTGTCGATTAAATTTTTTGTTGCTCTTGAATTATCATATCCCTTGAGCTGATTAAAAATTAATTCATTATTTTTAATAATTATTCCCAATGTAGCTTTCTCATTAGATATTGTATCTAGTATACGGACAGGAATAAATGATCCGTTAATAACATTATCAATATATTGAACAATACAATGATCCATAATAATATGTTCTCTATGCATTTCATGTACCGATTCGATAACCGCAAATTTATATTCATCAATCTGCTGATTTAAATATTCGGTTCCACTTAAACAATCTGAGAATTTATCCGCTTTTTCAGTGTCAAGGAATACAGCATGAATAGCACTCAACTCCTTATGTTTCTTTTCCAGGTCCCTTGGTGTTCGAATGGTAAAAAAATCACTTTTCTTTATATTTAAATATTCCTTATAGCTATTTTTAATGGATGTAGACATTTTGCTCCAGCGGGACCGGCAATATTCTCTGACCTTATCCTGGTTTTGTATGATTTGTTTAAGAGCATTGATTGTATCACAATATGTTTCGAAAAATCTTTTATTAGGAAAATCAATATAATATTTGTGATCGATTAAATGCTTTATAAATTTATATTCAAATTTTAAATCATGTATATTCTGTTGATTTAAAATATTCATTATTGTAAATACTTCTTCCTTGGCATAATTCTGAAACAAGGATTCTATTTCTGTTTTATTTAATATTTTCTTTTCATAATAGAAAGTCTGCAGAATATCTAAAGAAGCAATATCTTTAATGTTCTTGAAAATGATCGATGAGATAAATTTGTTTTTATACCAGAATTCATTTGCATCTTCATTTCCTATGTGTTCTTTAAAACTAAAAGAATTCAAGGCAACATCGAGTATTTTGGCCGGAGAAGTAGCTTTTAATTCAGTACAGGCAGACAGACAAAATACATACTTTGAAGTAATGAATTCATCAAAGAACAAATATCCCTTTGTAAATAATATAGTTGAAATATTACTAAAGTTAATTACAGACATATATAACCTCAATACATCATTCAGTGCACACATATAGGTTGTCATGTGCATAATGTTTATTTTGGTGGTATTTTCCCCATACTCATCCAGTGCATAATAAGTCAAATGCTGATTACTTATATTATGAATTTTATTAATTTTTGTAATTTCTTTAATTTCATAAAACGAATGTAATTCTGGTATTTTTTTTATTTTATCAATATCAATGATATATTTTTCAAGATCACTTAAAAAATCACGAACAGCCTCAATGTTCTCATTAAAAATGTCATTGCGTTTGGGATTAAAAATTTCTTTAATTAATGTAATTCTTGAAATACCCAAATAATCATTGAAGGGCCGGTTTCTTACTCCAATACTTTCTGCATTAATTTTATTAAGCTTTAAATAAAATTGTTTTGATTTAGGATTAAATGAAAGAACATCATCTATTTTATCAAAAATGATCTTGTCTTGATTCTTATCATAACACGCAGTAAGCCTGCTGCAAATAAGTAGCAGCACGTCTGTATTTTCTTCATTCAATTTACGGGAAAATATATGACTTACAACTTTGGGTACATTGGGTTGTAATAAATGTATCTTATTAATTGATGAATATTCAGTTTGGCATGCCGGACAATTAATTCTATTAAATTCCGATTTTCCAAAATAGTCACGGGCTCCGGGGTGATCAAAAATTACGTTTCGGCTGACTTTACCTTCTATGTTGGTTATTTCACCGCACTGACAATATAATCGCTGATAATGAACAAAATTATTTAATTTCTCAAAATTTATGCTTTCATACTCAGAACAGGTCATTGTATAATTTAAATCAACAATATATGTTTTTGAATCACCCATAATTATTACAAATGTATAAAAAAATTCTAATTAGAAAATATTAATTTATTTTTTATACAAATAACTAATTTACTCCTGAATTTTAACCTTTTTTCTTAATATTTATTTAAAATCTTATATTAAATTCAAATGAATAATAAATCGTCTAAAAGTCTTCAAGATGAAATACTTAGGATGTTGCGCATGTCAAATTTTGGCAGTAAAAAACCAAATATTCAGGAATCCGCAATTTCTAAAAAAATATTGAAGGAAAATTTTTTAAGCGACTTGGACGATATTTTCGGAGGATCAGCTGAGGATAATGATGCAGGGAACCTGGATACAAGTGGAAATAAAGCACCGCTTTCACTACAAATGAAAGCTGCTATGTTATGTCATACCTTGAATGAATTTCAAGCAATGAATATGGGTTTAATTACTCCATATGTTCCCAGTACAAAAGGGGCTTCCGCTCGCCAGGACCCAAACACATTTGTATCTAAACGATCAATAGAAAAAGTAAAAGGAGCAAAGGATGATTATGCCCGTGTAATGAAATTTGGTGGCGATGCCATGAAGCATACGCCCAAAGCGAATTGGGATAAAGAATGGGAAAAAATATTAAAAGCTCGTAGAATTCCAATTGCTGTTCAAGATGATCAAATGCAATCACGTCCCATGACCCCGCTAGAAAGTAAATTCTTCTCTAAGTGGTGGAATGATAAGGGAACTATTTCAATGATCAGTACCGGCAGTGGCCGGCTTTCTGATCTAGGTAAAGCTCAACTTGAATTCTTGGCTCGTGTAATTACCAATAAACCTATTGATGAGGAAGAAAGTACATTATTTAATATTCTGGGAGATTCGGGAGCTCACTACTCAGCAATTGCCAGAGATTTAATATTCAAATATTATTCAATTGCATTGATTCCATTCATTAAACGATTGACACATCGTGCACACACCGGATTAAATGATTTCCAATTGGAGTTGTTTATTGAAAAAGGTGTATTGCATGCTATTGACCAATTACCAAGATTCTTTAAACCAGAACGTGGAAATTTAGGTTCATTCATAATTCAGGTTGTTAAAAATAATGTTAAAAATCAAATTGCCGAAATATCAACTTACAAACTAAACATTGATAATGAGGTATTGAATTATATTTTCTCACTTCAGCCTCCGATTCCAGTACTATCTACGGCTGATCCTGAGTCACCAAACATCAGAAAGACCAATTATGTAAATGTAGAACTTTATAAAAAAGCAGGTGAAGCTGGGTTTAAATCAAAACCTATTTACCGTTACTATTATGATGATCCAAATAAATTAATTGACGATCTGTCACATGATGGAAGAGCTGGTAAAATTAAAGCCGGATTAGAAAAAGCAGATGATGATAAACAATCTCCTTTAGCAAAGGAATATTTAACCTTCCAGGGAAAACAAATGTTTTACAAATCAACTCCACCAAATTATGCAGAAGTTGCCAGTGAATTAGGATACGAACCTACCAATCCATATGAACAATACAATATGTTTAAAGTAGATGTTCTTCCTGCACAAGCCAAAGCAGCTGTTGATAGTGTATTGGATGAGATGATTGCATTGTTTGCTAAGTTAACCAAAAACGATCCAAATGCAGCTCCTGAATCTGTGACCACAAAAACATACAGAACTTTCATTGCTGAAAATTCTGATCTTATTAAAGATTTATTATACGATATCTTGAATTATGGTTCTATGGTTGAAGTATATAATAAATCATGGTATACAAAAAATGGTAACCCGGAAGCAAAGGGACGACCAGTACAATATGTTGTTTCCCCAGATGGTAAAAAAGTTCCAGTAGAAGGATATAAAGGCAGAAAATTAACTGCTGATGATACAACATGGGTATGGTCATCCGGAAGTTTGAGTGAAGAAGAGGTTAAAGATAATATTTATAGAACTTATCTTCCAAGATTGATACAAAAATATGGTGACAGGATTTATAAAACTGATAAAACAAATATGCCTTTAGGAAAACTTCTACCAGAAATAGGACGTGAACTAATTAATAAACTATTAAGAGGTATACGACAATTCTTTGGAATGAAATTAGGAAAAGGTCTTGCAGATGATCGAACAAAAAACAGTGACAAACTGGATATCATTATGCGTAACTATTCAGCAGCAATGCTTGGAAATGCCATGATCGCAGAGGTCAGAAAACAATTAAAAGAAATATCATTATTAAAATAAAATTATACAATGAACAAAAATTTATTAAGCCTTGATGCTTTAAGAAAATACCTTTTTGAAAATTTATATGAATTGGATTCAGAGGTAGTCGATGCTACAAATTCTCAGGATGGGAATAATGATATTAATCAAACTCCAGAAGAAAAGCCAAACATTTCTACTGCAGATAAACTGTATGATGGACTTTCTGACAATGAAAAAAGAACTGGAGACGGGCTTATTGAAAAAGCACTTTCAACCGGAACCGCTGCAATGACTCATCAACAAGCAAGCAATAAAGGTGATTATAAAGTATTTAATTATTATACAACAAAATTAGCCACTTTATATCTGGAAAGCAAAAATGATAAAATAAAAGCTGCACTGCTTGCTTCTTTTCCAACTCACATTAATAAAGTATCAACAAAGAATTTAAATAAAAAAATTTCTTCTCTAAACAATAATCATGCAGATGAATACGGTGTCCCAACTACGTGGCTTGCTATGATCGGTAAAAAATTCGGAGTATTATTTTCTAAAGGAAATTATGAGAACGAAAAACTAGATTACCTGATGGATGGAATAATTGATGCTATGAATAAAGTATGTGATTATTTCAACCCCAACGCAGGAGTTTCTTTCTCCTATTTTTATACATTAGTAATTACTGATAGAGTAAAAAATACTTTCAAAAAATTAGGTAATCAGGTAGCTTTAAAATCATCTTCTCTTGATGCACAAGTAGGGAATTCAGATGAAGATGGAATGACATTTGCTGATACAGTTTCTTCCGATGGAGATTTTGAAACAGGATATGATCCTCAAACAGCCATGAATTCCAAGGAAAATCAGGAAGAAAAAGATAATAAGTTAAAAGCAATCAGCGAAACTTTAGATTATATCTTAAAGAATGCAAAAAATGAAAATTATTTCAAAGTGTATGAACTTGCAAGAGAAGGACTAAAAAATCAACAGATTTCTGAAATACTCGGCATACCTGCCGGGCAAGTTAATGCAATTAAAAATAAAATAATGTTTTTACTTGGTAAAAATGCAAAAATCATTGAGCAATTAATTAAAAATAAATTTGGATATTACGTAAAACTTCCAATAGTTATGGCTACTGATAACAATGGTGTTATGTCTCCTAAATTAGCATTCCTTAATAACAATTATGGTAAGGAAGATAAAAATGAATTATCAGAAATGTTGATTGCGAAATTTGATACTACATTAAATGAAAATGTTTATTATCTAAACATGGCAGCGATTGGTTTCGGAGATACAGAACCAAACGTATTGCATGGAATAGAATTTTTAATGGAAGAGATTAATTACAAAATGGAATCACTTAATAAGGTGACTACAGGAGTTAAAAATTTAATTGACAATACTACACTTAACGAGCAGTGGGGTGATGGTAAAGATGTGGCGGTAAGAGATTTTTATCAGCACATCAAAGAAGTTGTTATGGAAGCAATTAATGTTATTCAAGTTTTGAATGATCAGATACATGAAATGGATGCTATTGCATGGTCAATTAAAAATGAATATCCGGAAGTTCACAAAGAAATTGCTTCAGCATTGGAACCACACCTATTAAGTCTTTTGAATATGCCTAAAGAATTGAATATGATGCTTCACAATGTTAAGTTAAAGTACAAACCAAACGATTTAAAAAGAATGATGGGACATGGGTAAAATTAGAAATATAATTAGAAATATTTTGCGAGAGTCCATGATGAGAGAATTGGAAATAAACAATGACATGGTGGACGAAGAACGTATTACCAATCCGGAATCAAAAGAGTTTGTGAAAAACAGAGAGAACTTCATTGGATCACATATATGGGGGGAAGATTTGGGAGACTATGGAAAAATGTATGTTGCTTATTCTTATGGAGAACAATACCCTGCCTATTTATTTTACAAAGGTAAGTGGTATCACAATACAGACAATTATGTAAATCCAGATGGAACTTTAAATACTTTTAATAAAGCTCACATGGAGGATATGAAACCCACTAACGATACGCATGGTGTATCCGGCATGCATATGAAAAATGCAATTCGTAAATTTATGAAGAAGCATGGTATTGAAGATGTGGATCACAAATCTGTTCAGCCAGGTCAGAAAAATGAATAGTATAAAAAATTATATAAAGAATAAATTATACGAAATTTTAGATCATCCTGAATACATATTTCATGGCACGCATAAAGGTGCGGCCTTATCAATTCAAAGAGATGGGTTTATGAATTGTTATCAAACAGGAGAAAATGAGCCCTCTATTTCGTTTACTGCTGATTTTCAATATGCAAAAAATTTTTCGATAGCAAAAGGTGGAAAAGAAAAAATGGTAATTCTAAGAACAAAATTTAATGATAATTTTATTTTATCTCCCAGAATAAGAAACAATAAAGGAGCAGAATATATTACATTTTTAAAAATACCAGTTACTAATTTAGAAATATTAACACCTTTTGGTATATGGAAACCACTTGATAAATGGGATGTAATTTTTAATGAACCATTAATTTAAATTTCAAATCAGTCTTGATCTAATATCGAGGTAATTCAATAAATGTTCAACTGGACGATGTCCGCCACCGCATTTAAAACTAAGTATGTACTCAGCTTCTGTGTATCCATATAGCCAAGCATTTACCATGTCCTCATCATAGCTTATTTCATAAACTAAATGCTTGTTTTCAATTATCATATACCATTGATCAGCAGCATCTGCTTTGTAAAATTCATTTTGAAATTTAACAAAATCTTCTTTTAATAATATTGACATTTTATTATTTTATTTTTAAGATCGATTTACATTTATCATTAATAACTTTTATGTATTCATCCACCGGCAGATCATTTGGATCGCCAAAAAATGGGTTCTCAATTTCTTTAGCAATAATTTCTATTCCGGCTATAATGTAATACAAAACCATTACCATTACTGTGGACCACATACCCATGTCAGCGAATAGTCCAAATGGTAAAGATAAAATATACAGAATAATTGATACTTTAATATGAATTGAAAAAGACACAGGGATAGGATTATTCTTTATCCGTACACATAATCCGGAATTCTGGATCAATTCCTGGATACTTTTCTGCATTACAGAGGCGTCAGATGGACTTATAAAACCAGAGACCTGTAACTCTTGAATTTCAAATACGATTGCCCTGAGCTCTTCTAAATAGAATTCTTCGTGATGTTTTTCTGTTTCATCATCGTCTGTTCTGAGAGCCATTTTAAAGTTATTTGTAAAATTTTCAATTTTCTCAATTATAAATGTTTTAACATATTCTTTTTCCCTTGAATCATTTTTTGATGCTTTCAAAACTGAATACAATTTCATTGAGAAAAATACAACTGAGTTTTCTAATTCTTTTAAATGCTTACCTGCAGATGACCACCTTTCGTAGGCTGTATTCATCCGGGTTGCTAAAGAAAGACCAATAGCAAAAGCAACTAAACTATAAGCAGCAGCCGGAATGTGCTTGTCAACATACTTACTGTTCAAGTAAGCATAATTCATCACAAAAGTAATGGCTCCAACAACCAATGTGTTCCTTATTAAGGAAAGAACGTAAATGTCAGGTTGTGAGAACATTATGTATACCCAACTATTCTTTATATTGTAATTTTTTCTCATTATTTTTATATAGTATTGCGAATTTACGAAAAAATTCAAAACTATTTATTCTAAGTAGAAAAAACTATAAAAAAATGGACAAAATATTAGATTTATTCAAAAAGTGGGGAATTATGTTAACCACTATTTTTTCCTTATGTGCTATGTACAATTCGTGTGGTGTAACTTCCAAATTAGATCGCATGAACAAAAACACTATGTTATTGGAAAAAACGATCACCTATAATGATTCACTGGATCGCGAAATAAATGTCATTCAAAATGAAATCTCCCAGAATGAAATTGCTTTAAAAGTTGTTTATGATCAAAATACAATTGTTCGTACAACTGCAAGACCGGACGATGTTATGAATGGATATACAACCAAAATAAAAGAATTGCAAGACAAATTAAACAAGCTGAAAAATGCTAGAAAATAAAACAAATAAACTTTCCTGGTGGTTGATCATTTCCTATAGTATTGTTCCACTATTGGTAAGTATTTGGAGTACCATTCACGTTGTGAAATTTTTTGAACTAACCAATTCCAGTTGGTTAGCAATAGGACTTGCTCTCTCTTTTGAAATAGGCGCCCTGGCTGCACTAGCAGGCTTGGTGGCTATTGACAAAATTAATAAAAACACTGTATGGTTTATATTTTTTACCTTGACTGCGTTCCAAATGATGGGAAATACTTATCACGCTTTTGATAGACTTTCAAACAATATTCAGGAGAATCCTTATTGGGTTAGAAACTTTACAGAACTTTTTGCAATGGAAGATTCTGAATTACCATTTATTAAAAGAGTGATTGCAATTATATCCGGTGCACTATTGCCGCTTATATCTCTAGGATTTTTGCATATTCTTGTAAACTATGTAATGGTTTCACTAGGTTTAAAGGAAGCTGTAAAAAAGAAAATTGTCATTAAGCCAGCAGAAATTTCGCCTGTCAAAAATGATCCTTCTGATTTTCTTACTCACGAACAAGCAGAGTTAGACAGATTAGAAAAAATGAAGGAACGTACAGATGTATTTAAAGAAATGGGTATTGCACCAACTGAAGAATTACCAACAGAAGAAACAAATACTGTCGAACCGGAAATTGAAATTGATAATATTCATTTTCAAGAAGCTGATACTGAAATTGAACCAGACCCTGTGATTGAAGAAGAAGAACTTAACGCAGTAGAGCCGGCTGTTGATGAAGATGAAGTACAATTAGTAGAAGAGGAGCCTATCACAGAAGAGCAGGTTATAGAACAACCGGCTATCGAGGAAGACCATGTTGAGGATCATAAAAAAATTGCAGAATTTGAACATTTTAAACAGAGTATATTGGATCGGTTTGAGCCTTTGCGTGAACCATTTTTATTATTCCTAACAATTATGTTTGATCATGGCAATATAAAAACTGGAGATAATTTACCTGACTATAGTGAACTTTTGAAAAAAATTGATTTAGAAAAATATCCACAAAATAAGGTGAATTTATTTTTAACACTTTGTAATTACTTAAAAATTTACAAACAATCCGGAACTCAAAAAGTTGCTTTAATGAATTTAGAAGAAGCCAGAAACGTGATGAGTAATTATTTATCGATCAGTGATAAAAACGATTAATGAGCATTACTAAAATGTAATTTCATATCATCACCGATATACATATCCACTTGTTTTAAAGTATGAGCTGCATCCGTTAATGTTTTTTCTACTTCATAATCATAACTATGATCAAAAAATCCTGATCCATGGTGATTTCGAGATAGCCAGATATCATGACCTAGTTGTGATAGACCCATTTCAGAAATAGCCTGATATGCGCTAGGTCCGGCCAACATCAAAAATTGTTTGATATCCACATATGCCTGTATCATTGAATCATTATCAATATCATCTTTACAAAAAGATGTAAATTGTTTTTCATTCATCTGATTGGTCAATCGAATCAGTTTATCCAATTCATTTTCTCCTTCATTAGAATCATCCTCTTCCTCTTCTGGATTTAAACTGATCATTTCATCATTTAAGCGTTCTTCTTCTGTAAAAAAGGCTGCTTGAATATAACCCATAAAAATTTCATTAAGTTCATCTTGACTTAATTGTTGAGTTACAACATCAGTTTGTTCCTGAATAAGAGAACGTATGTATTTTCTGAATTTTGATAAACTGGACATTTCTATTTATTTTAAATAAATAGAGCATTTTTTACAATTCGTTCAGTTCATCCATAATAATATTCAGCCATTTGGCTTTAATTTCATCTTGAATATCTGAATCCATATCTTCCCATGCATTTCCAAATCCTCTTCGATCACTGATGTCAGAAATTATTTTATTTACAATTTCTTCAGCCGCTTTTTTATTGTCTGTCCTTACCATTATTGATGTAAATTATTAAATTCAGTTATTCTTTCAAACACTCCTTTTCGTGTTGATACTTTTTCTTCACTCGGAACAAAAGCATCATCATTCTTAAATTTTGAAAGTGCATCTTTTTGTTTTTTGGTCAGGTTTTTTGGAATATAAATATTAACATGAACATACTGGTCACCTTTATTAAAAGGATTATTAATATCCGGTAAACCCTTTGAAGTTAATCTTAAAATTTTGCCGGATTCTGTACCTTCTTCAATTTTTATTTTAGCTTTCCCGTCTATGGTCGGAATTTCAACTTCGTCTTTACCAAGCAAAGCATCAAATACTGAAATGAACAAGTCATAGTGTACGTGCTTATCTAATCTGGTAAAGTGCTTGTGTTTTGTCTCTGTAATATACACCAGTAAATCTCCAGGAACACCACTGCCTCTAGGTTCATTCCCACCACCATTTACCTTGAATACCATTCCTTCTCCAACCCCAGGTGGAATATTCACCTCTACAATTGTTTCTTCATTCAACAAGCCATTACCGGAACATGGTGAACATTTTTCATTAATTGTTTTTCCTTTGCCTTGACAATAACCACATGTAGTAACATTATGGATTATTCCACCAAAGGGATGGTTCATTTTTTGGGTGATCTGTCCTGCCCCTTTACAATAACTGCAAACATTAAAGGAACTTCCACCTTTAGCTCCTGAACCATTACAATCTTTACATAGAATACCTTTTTTGTATTTTAATTTTTTACCAACACCGGTCAATACTTCTTCAAGTGTTACGTTTAAATTATTTATTCTTATATCCTGACCCCTTGGAACAGATTGTCTTTGATTAAAATGTTTGAATGGATCAAACATATCACCAAAACTACCTCCATAATTATCTCCATAAGTTGGTCTAGGATTATCATATTGATCTTTTTTTGCTGGGTCAGACAGAATTTCGTAAGCTTCAGCAATATCTTTAAATTTTTCCTCTGATTCTTTATCTCCTTGATTTTTATCCGGATGATATTTCATTGCCATTTTACGATACGCCTTTTTTATTTGATCAACAGAGGCATCTCGTTCAATTTCTAATATTTTATAATAGTCTTTCATTTCAATAAATTAATTACGAATGCAAACAATAGGATTAAAAACCCACCCAATAATATTATCATAGGAATTACAAATGGAATCCACACCATAATGAATACTATCCACCAGGACCAAGTCACCACTCCGGTCATCTTTAATAAGATAAATATTAAGGTGGTAATAATTATTAAGTTTATTTTCATGATTTAAAAATAATACGTGAAACGATAAATGAAAGTATAAGCCCAGCGGAAGCAAACTTTATAATTGATGACTTGGATTTGTTTTCTGGTTTTGATTGATCCGGTAACTGTTCCTCTGGTTTATTATTTACCTCTTCTTTTAAATTTAATGTTGGAGTAACAACTTCACCTTTATCGAAATCATAATTTAAGACATTCAAAACATCAGCAAGTTGTTCGCTGTTAATTTTTCCTTCATTGTATGAATCAAGCATTTTATTAACTTGATATTGAAATAATATTTCGTTTTTCATGATATGTATTCTTTTTATTTACCACATACTATTTGGAACACAAACAAACACTGGCGTTCCTTCTCCTACGTAGGAGCCTATCGTATTGTATTCAAAATATTCAATAGCCTCCTCCTCACTCATACCTTCTGATATGTATACTTCTATCACCTTATCACGATCATAGGCAAGCACAGGGTTACTTCCACATCGCTCAGCCATACCAATGATGGCATCATCAAATTCTTCTGGTAAGATCATAAATTCATCTTCCGGGTATCTCTCTAAAATCAATTCACGTTTATTCATTTTATCCATTAATTAATTTAATTGCTTTATCAATATTTTTAGCTTGTTGTACATTAGGATGATTAATAAATGAATAAGATTCAAAATCGCCTACCACAATTACTTTTGCATTAGCTGCCAATGCAATACCTAATTCAATCAAACCATCTTTCAATTTTTCGTCTTTCTCGATATATACTAATGCATGTGTAGCCATAGATGCTTGATGAACAAATAGGGGCCATAATTCAGAAAGACGTTCATTTGATGGAATATCTTCCTCGTAAATCCAGGAAGAAATAATGTTCAATTTTTTAGTTAAATGTCGCCACATATACATATGACACACTTTAGAAATGACGTAGACTTTTTTCATTGTTAGCAGCCGTGATGGCCGTTTTTTAACACACCTGAATTAATTGTAAAATGAATAGTAGTTTTTAATCCCTTACATAAATGATATAATTCTTTAAATGAATAATCAACTCCATTATAAAGAACAATAGAGGTAGGAATGTGACTGATCTGAATCAATTGCGTATCCTTCCAAATGGTAACATCAATCATATTCTCAATATTGATACTCGATCTGAATTGATTATCAACATAAGGTGTATATCCAATAGAAATTAATTCTTCAGCAGTGAGCATAATCTTACAATATTTTTTTAATTACTTCAGACACCAATTTTCCGTTGGCCATACCTTTGTATTGAGAATTAAATGCATTCATTAATTTACCAATATCCTTAACACCAGATGCACCGGTTTCAATCACCAGTAATTTAATGGCTTCTTCAATTTCAGCTTCTGACATTTGTTTAGGAATGTATTGTTCTAGAATTTTAATTTCATCCATTGCTTCAGGCGATCCAATGATCTCAAGATTTTTAATGGATTTTTGAATAAGTTTGATTACTTCATCATCCCCATACACTTTAATTCCGGCTTCTTCTCTTGAAATCTCTGCCTTAATTACCCGGAGAACGTCTCGTTTTTTATTATCCTTTTCAAGCATGGCGTTCTTTATTCCTTTATCAATCATCTCTTTAAGAGACATGCTGTCAGCTATATTCGTGTCCATTTTATTTTATTTTTTTGATATAGACAAATGTAATAAATTCTAATTAGAATTTTCAAATTTTTTAAACTATTTATTGTAATACAATAATAAAAAAATGTAATACATGCAAAATCAATCATATAATAAAACAGAACGGGACCGCATTGAAAACCAACAAAGTCTTAAATTAAAAGAAAAAGAGGAGCAAATTAAGCAATTTGCATTTTATGCTAAAAATCCTATTAAATTTATTGAAGATAAATTTGTAGGTTTTAATGCCGATAATCATAAAATAGAGAAATTACCATTATATGATTTTCAGAAACAGGTTTTAGAATCTTTTTTTACTGATAAAAAAATATTTATAACAAAATCCCGGCAAATGTTTTTTTCAACAATGATCGTTCAATATTTATTTTATAAAATTATTTTTGGAATAGATCAAGAAATTCTTGTTGTTTGTCACAGTCGCGCATTCGCTGTCTCCTTAAAGAAGAGATTAATGTTGGCCTTAGATCATTTGCCTGATTTTTATAAACCTGAATTTAGAAAAGATAATGAAACAGAAATAGTGTCAAGAAATTGTAGAATACAATTTACAGGTGGCCGAACTAATGCAGGGAAAGGAAGTATGATTACAACTGTAATTTTTGACGAAGTCGCATATGTAGATGAGTTTTATAATATGTGGGCAGCAACAGCTATTGCATTGGACGCTACTAATGGAACCACTATAATGGGTACAAGTTTAAATAATGAAAATGTAACGTTCTGTAAATTTTATAAAGGCGTTCTAGATATTAAAAATAACTGGAGACACATTTATTTACATTGGTCCGAAAACCCATTGTACAATAAAAACTTGATGTATGATCAGGAAGGAAAACCTCATAATGAATGGTATGAAAGACAATGCAGCCTGATTCCATCATTAGATGGTATCCGCCAGGAGTTGGATTGTTATTTTGATCCGGACCTTATAGAAGATAGATTAAAAATAAAAAAACAATTTAAGGAAGAAAAATTAAAAGATAAAATAATTACTTTCAGATTAGATGATACACTGGAAAAGCAATTATCTAAATTGATTATTAAACGCACTTTGATTGACGGAAAAAACTTTAACATGTCCGACTATATCCGCGAGTTAATCAAGAAAGATGTTGAAAACAATAATTTATAAACTTAATCGGTATTCCATCTTAACATTAATGTCAAAAGATGGAATACCTATTTTTGTAGCAAGATTAAAACCTAGTGCTTCTTTAGCATTTATATACCAATCTGCATGTCCTTTTTCATGCACAATGTCTTTAAAAAACCCTTTGGGTTGATCACAGTTTCTATCAAACATATCATATACTATATTGTTTATTCGATCAGCTTCTTTCGCATCAGCCTTCAACTCTTCAATTTTCCCATAAGTAAGAGAAGAAACATCGTGAATCATTATAGTAGCTGCCGGGGCCATAAACCTCTCTTTGCCGAATGAAAATAAAATTGCTCCGCAACTCATTGCTTTACTCAATAAAATAGTATAAACCGGAATTTTACTGGATTCAATTACACCGATCATTCCCATTAAAGAATAAGTCTCTCCTCCATAACTGTCAATTACAACCGGAATAAATGGTTGACCGGTTTGATGGGCCTTATCGAATTCTTCATTAAAATATTCATATGCTTTTTCATGAAAATTTCTTACCGTTACAATTACCGGCTCCTTTATAAGACAATCGTGTTTTAAATTATGATGTATGTTATACAATCTTCTCATTTATTTTGATTTTTTAATTTCAATTTCTTTTTTAGTTGTATTATAATCAACCACAATAGAATCTCCAGCTTTTATTTTCTTTAATAAAATTTCACGAGATAAAGAATTCTCTACAAATTTTGTAATTGCTCTATGGATTGGTCTTATTCCAAACTCTTCCGAATAACCTTCTTCTGCAATGAACTCTTTTAAATTATTTGTACCTTTAATTGTATATCCTTGTTCTCTCATACTCTTGAAGAAATTTTCTAAATGAATTTCTGTGATCTGAAGAATTTCTTCTTTATTGAATTTCTTGAATATAATTTGTTCATCAATTCTATTCAATGTTTCTTTACGGAATATATTTCCAAGTGCTTTGTCAATAATTGATTTAGTATGCAACTCATTTTGAATAGAATTATTATTAAAACCAAGAGGCTTATTTTGAGTTAATTCTTTGGTTCCGGCATTGGACGTCATAATGAGAATGGTATTTTTAAAATTTATTTTTTTACCCATTCCGTCAGTTAAATGTCCTTCATCCAAAACTTGCAATAATAAATTGAAAATATCCGGATGTGCTTTTTCAATTTCATCCAATAGAATAACACTGTATGGATTCAATCTTACTTTCTCTGTTAATTGACCTCCTTCTTCATAGCCTACATAGCCGGGAGGGGAACCAATCAACCTGGAGATAGTAAACTTATCCATATATTCACTCATATCCAATCTGATCAATGAAGATTCATCATTAAATAAATACTCTGTAAGGGCTTTTGCTAATTCTGTTTTTCCAACAGCTGTATCTCCTAAAAACAAGAATGATGCAATAGGTTTCTTTTTGTTACTTACACCGGTTCGCGATCTTTGAACAGCAGCTACTACTTGGGCAATTGCATTATCCTGTCCAATTACACGCTTACGAAGGGCTTCTTCCATTTTCAAAAGTTTCTCACCTTCGTCTTCTGTAATTTTTGTGATTGGAATACCAACCATCTTACTGACAACTTTAGCAACATCCTCTTCTAAAATCATGATCTTATTTTTCTTCTGATCTTCGCCCCATTTAATTTTAATTTTATCAATCTGAGCAATCAGTGTTTTTTCTTTATCTCTGATTTTTGCCGCTGCCTCATATTTTTGCTTTTTAACAAAATCGCTTTTATCAATGTACAATTGATCTAATTCAGCTTGTAAATCTGCAATTTCAATTGGAAGTTTAATATTGTCAATATGAATTTTTGCACCCACCTCATCAATAATATCAATTGACTTATCTGGCTGAAACCGGCTGGTAATATACCGATCCGAATATTCAACAGCTGCAACTATGGCTTTATCATCATAAGTTACATTATGAAACTCTTCATAAATCGATTTTATTTTTCTCAAAATTTCAATGGTCTGAGCTTTACTGGGCTCATCAATGGTGACTTTTTGAAACCGTCTTTCCATGGCACCATCTTTTTCAATTGATTGCTTATATTCATCTACTGTGGTGGCTCCAATGATCTGCATATTGCCACGTGCAAGTGCAGGTTTTATCATATTTGAAACATCCAGAGAACCAGCGGAATTTCCGGCACCAATAATTGTATGGACTTCATCAATAAAAATAATAACATCAGGATTTAATTCAATCTCATCCATGATTGCTTTCATTCTCTCTTCGAATTGGCCTCTGTATTTAGTTCCGGCAACGATCAGAGACAAATCAAGAGTCACTATTCGTTTACCATGCAAAACAAAGCTTACATTTTTTTCTTTTATTTTTTTTGCGAGCCCTTCAACGATGGCTGATTTACCAGTGTTATGAGAATAAATACCATTACTTTCATAAATATGATCATTACTCAAAACTTCTAAATCATATGTATCATGAATACCAATGTTTATAATTGAATCAACAGTATAATATCCTAATTTGGTATTTACTAAATCACCAACAAAAATATTTTTTAATCGCTTAAAACTGTTACCGTCCAAATATTCAACATTTTTAGTAGTGTTTTCAGATACTTGAACTAAATGATCTTCCGAAGCTTCCAGAAAATTACCATTTGACAATATCATTTTATAACATTGTTTTGATTTTTTTAAATACAAATCACCAATTTCCTTAAATCCATCATTGGTCATAATTTCATATTTACCAGTTTTTGATAAATTAAAAAATTCTTCAATTGTAATTTCTTTCGATTCATTATCAATTAATAATGAATCGGCATTTTTATTTTTTATTTCCATCTTTTTTATGATTCTATTATTCTATGATTATCTTCATCAGATATTTTACGTACAATTATTTTAGTTGAAGGAAGAACACAACCTGGCTCCCCTACTAGAATAGGATTATTTTTTTTCTTCCGACTTAAAATTTGGATAACCCGGTCAATTTCTTTATCTCTTCCTATTACTTGCTCCAATTTACCTTCTTCAGCCAATCTTGTTAAATCCTTACCAAAATTATCCAAAAGAGGTGTTCTCGTTTTTTGTTTTTTATCTGGGATTCTATCGCTGCTGCTGTTATCTTCTAATTCTATTGGCATATATATGTTTATTTAATAATTATTTTCCTGTACTTCCAATTCCACCGGCACCTCTGTCTGAACTATTAAATTGTTCAACTGATTCAATTGATTCAAAACGTATATGTTCATGGGCTGCAATTACCATTTGTGCAATTCGGTCTCCTGATGTAATTACAAATTCATCTGCAGATAAATTAATTAATATGATTTTAATTTCGCCCTGATAATCTGAATCGATTGTACCCGGAGTATTTAATACTGTTATTCCGTGTTTAGCGGCCAGTCCTGATCGCGGTCTGATTTGTCCTTCAAATCCTTTTGGTATTTCCATAAATAATCCAGTAGGAACAATTGCTCTTTCCATTGGCGCTATGGTGATAGGAGTATCAATAAAAGCTTTCAGATCAAACCCTGCTGAACCACTGGTTGCATAATGAGGATTATCAAATCCCGATTTATTTACAATTTTTATTGTCATAATATAATTTTTATTAATATAATTATCACAAATATATACTTTAAATTATAAAACAAAAATTCTAATTAGAAAATATTCACTATTTTTTATGTTAATTTTATTAATTATGTTATATTCAATTCGCTCATAAATTTTTGATCTATTTATTTATTAGACCCAATTGACTTAAATACCATGGCACAAAATTTTAATATAATACGTAATGTAATCCGTAAACAGCTAAATGAAATGATTGAAACCGGCTATACTCCTATTGGTTCAGATGACGATCCTCGTGCACCGTGGAACGATACTTCAAAAGATAATGATATAAAAGATTATACAATTGATCCACAAACCAATCAGTTTGATGCGATCACTACTCAAAACGAAAATATTAGCATTCCTATTATTGATGCCTTGGAACAATTTTGGAAGAAAAACCCTGGGACCTTTGAAATTCACGATAACATATTCAGAGATAATGAAAATCCTGATTATAGTATAGCGATGTATGTTGAGAATGAGCACCCTAAAGCATTCTCAGACATTTTGCTTGATCTTGCAGAAAGAAGAGGTCTCATCAATGGTGGCACTCCAGACAATTTTTAATACAAAAAAAAAAGCAATCTAAATTTTAGATTGCTTTTTTGCTTTAGTAGGGTCCGGAACTGTTAATCAAATATTAGACAATATTAATAATAAATAACCATTCTTATTTTAAATTTAAATCAAACATTGATTTTATCTTTTTTTATACTATTTATGAGTATATGAGTAAATTTAAATCAAATCCAGTTCGAATAAATATTCAGATTGAACCTGAAATTAGAAACAAATATCATAAATATTGTATAGATAAAAATATTAATTTATCAGACAGAATTCGTCAGCTTATTGAATTAGACTTAAAAGGTAATATTCAACAATGAAAATCATCCGCTCCGCAAAATGTTCACTCAAATTCTCAACCGCTCATAAACAACAGCAGTTGGGAATCATACTTGCCGAATACGGTAAGGTGGTGAATATTTTTATTAGAGCGTTTTGGTCATTAGAAAAATTGCCAGGAAAAACTGATTTATTAAAAGATATTGTAGACATTCCAATTAATGACACTTGGCTCTCTGCTCGTTTAAGAAAAGTTTGCGCCCGTGAAGCCATCGACATGATATCATCAGTGAAGAATAAGAAAAAAGGTAAGAAAGGTATGCCAGTTCATAAAGGCGAAAGGATGAATGTTTCTTGCACCATTGCTGATTTGCATATTGGTGATACAGCAACAAAATACAATGCATGGTTACATATTCAGTCGGTCGGAAATAAAATGATCATGGATTTGCCAATACAATTCCATAAACAATTTCTCAAATGGAATGCGCTTGGCAAAAGATTAAATGCATACATCATCACCAAAAACTATGTTCAATTCTGTTTTGAAATTGAAACAGGAAAGAAAAAAGAAATCAATACGCACATTGGAATTGACTCAGGTATCACTGCATTAGCATCTTGTTCCACAGGTAATGTATATGGTAAGGATATGTCAGAACTGGTTGCCAGAGTAAAACGTTGTAAGTATGGGTCACAAGGTCAGAAGACTGCAAGACGAGCATTACGACAACGTATTGATGAGATAACAAAAGAATTAATTACAAATGAGAATCCAGATTTGATTGTTGTGGAACAATTGAAAAATCTGGGTCATAAAACAAAGGACAAACGTCTGTTGTCCAAAAATATCAGACGCTCTATCGGTATCTGGAATTGGAGATATTGGTTAACGAGACTCGAACAGCAGTGCCAAATTAACCGTGTTA
>Ga0075163_10002877_pt1 | contig 23160 bp, 17 predicted proteins | sample JI1023141ADNA_FD_71478 | JGI IMG/M metagenome (GOLD analysis project Ga0075163, IMG submission 71478) | Wastewater effluent complex algal communities from Wisconsin, to seasonally profile nutrient transformation and Carbon sequestration -... | ecosystem: Engineered > WWTP > Effluent > Algae... | reverse complement strand
GCATCGGCGGTCGTATTGAAGTTCGAAGCGCCGTAGTAGATGAAGGCTCCACCCTGATCTGGACGGCCACCCGGGTTGTAGCGCGGTACGCCCACCGCCAGATCATCGATACCATCGTTGTTGACATCGCCCACACCGCGCACCGCGGCACCCATGTTGGCCGAAGAAGCCGGACCCTGGATCGTGGCATCGGCCGTTGCGTCAAAGGCGCCGGCGCCGCCGAAGTACACGAAGGCTGCGCCGGAATTGGTGCCTGCGGTGCCATCGAACCCTGGTGCACCAATCACCACATCGTCAAAGCCATCCAGATTCACATCGCCCGCGCCGCCGACTCCGGCGCCAAAGCCGGCGCCTGCCTGATTGACGCTCAGAAACGCTGAGGTGGTGAAGCCAGGACCGAAGTAGACAAATGCCGCACCGTTGTCAGTGATCCCGTTGCTATCAAAGCGATAGGCGCCAACGACGAGATCGTCGACGCCATCGTTGTTGACATCGCCTGCGTTGGCGATGCGGGTTCCAAGTTCGGCACCACTCTGCCCACTGGTACGCACGATGTCGGCAGAGCGCTGCAGTAGCGGGTCAACAGTAATCGGATAGCGTGCGTTGGTATCGTCGACACGGATCACTACGCGATGAGTGTCGGCTAGGATCATCTGCGCAGGCAGGAGCATGCCGGCCGCATCCCATGCCTTGAGCTTGCTGTAGTGCAGCGCGCCCTCATCGCTTCCGAACCTGATCAGGTCGGCGTGCATCCATTGTGCGGGCTGATCGCTCTGCAGATGAAACTCCAGCTCGCCGTGACCGGGCGGCGCCTGGCCCAGATCAAAGCCATGTTCGAGTCCCGTCGGGGTATTGATGTACCACTCGGTCAGCGTGCTGCTGCGCCGTTCGACACGCGCCGCATTGGCGACAAAGACGCCCGCTTCGGCAGACTGCAAATGATCAGCGCGTCCCCATTGCACAAGGCTCAGTCGAAGCAGTGACTGCGCCGATGCGTCGCGCTCGACCAGTTCAATTCCATCGTCACGGAACCATGTACGAAAGGCCTGTGCGCGGTTTGGCGCCTGCATCTCGTGCGCATGAACACTGGCGTGATACTCACGCGAAGCGATGGCCTCCAGCACGTGAGCGGGCGGCGTATCCGTCGCGGCACGCGAAGTGTGCAAAGAGAAGGTGAGGCAAACAAGGCAACAAGCTCCGTGGCGAAGCAAGGACAGGATGGTCATCGTGGTACCCGGCAGTGATCGGAAGCGTCGCAGGCAGCGACACACAAAGTGTCCGATCCGCTTTGCTGGCTGTCGTCCCATAAACATGGGATGGCGTGGCCCACTCGCCAACGCGCGATCTACAACCGGATCACCCCATCGCGAAGTGCGTTGAATACGGCTTCTGAACGCGAGTTGGCGGCGAGTTTGGGGTAAAGACTGCGCACGTGGTGCGCCACCGTGCTGCTACCAATTCCCAGCGCCTGCGCGGTTTCGCGATAGGACAGTCCGCGCGCCAGTAGTTCCAGCACCTCACGCTCTCGCGCGGTCAGCGCCATCAGGTGATCGCACGGCGGGCGAGCGGACTTGGTCGATGCCGGTTCGGCTCGCTCCGCTCGACGCAATCGCTTGAGCAAATAGCCAGCCACAGCGGAAGAAATGGGCGACTCTCCGCGCATCACCCCGTCGAGCACCTCGATCAACTGCTCGCCACCACAGCTCTTGAGCGCGTAACCATCGACACCCGCTTCGATGGCCTCGATCACATGGGACTCATCGTCGAATACCGTGAACGCGACGATGTAGGCATGCGGCGCCACGGCGCGCACCAAGGGCACCAACTCGGTCCCGCGCCCATCTGGAAGACCCAAATCCAGCAGCAAGACATCGAACGCTTGTGTCAACCGTGCACGTGCCTGCTGCAGATCCGTTGCCAGCCACGCCAGTTGGTGCAGATCAGCGTGAGTCACCAGCCCGGTCACGCGTTGCGCAACCTGTGGATCATCCTCAACCATGGCAACGCGCACGACCATCGACGATTCTGTTTGAGCGTAGGGAGCCCTCAATCTGCCACGACAATGCCAATCTGCCTACCTGTCACGCTCGTCGATGCCGTGCAACGGGGCATGCGTGCGGCTAGGCAATGGCAGCAGAAGACGGACGCTGGTGCCAGTGGCGTCCGAGCAAACCGAAAATTCCGCACCGATCTCAGTCGCACGCCGCTGCATATTGCGCATTCCGTGGCCTCGAGTGGCCGCCGCCGCAAGACCTGACCCATTGTCTCGAAGCTGCACGCACAGGCGCTGACCGGCCGGATCGTGGTCGACACTCAGGTGCAGCGCATTGGCATGCGCGTGGCGGAGCGCATTGCTGACTGCCTCCTGCAGGATGCGCAACACCTGCAAGGTAACTCGCGCACCGAATTGGTCTGGAGCGCTGCCAAAGTCATAGTTGCTGGTGAGGCGCTGCTCGCCAAGTTGTTGCCGCAGGCGTCGCTCGAATGCCACCAGCGCGTCATACAGGCCATCTTCCGCGGTGTCCAAGGCATCGACGATCAGTCGCAGATCGCCGAGGCTGTCGTCCAGTGCGAATGCGAGCGCCTCGCGATCCAGCGGCTGTGTGCGTACCTGCGCCTGCAGACGTACCAACTGACCACCGACACCGTCATGCATGTCACGAACGATACGTCCTCGCTCCTCAAGGATGGCACTGCGACGCAAGATCTCGTTGCGTTCGGCAAAGCTGGCGGCAAGCTCGGCCTCGCGTGTCTCTAGCGTCTGGGTCAGCACGCGGTTGGCATCCAGCACGGTCCAACGCGCGTGCGCCGCCTCGCGCGCCAAGGCGAGCACGACCGACAATCCCAGCAAAACGCCGGTCAATGGCGACCAGGGCAGACTCAGCGGCAGTGCGGCATCAAACGGGGAGTACAGATCGTAGAGGCTGCCCAGCCGATCCATCGCCAAAGCGCTGATGCACAACGCCAGCACACTACGCTCAAACCACCGTCGGCCGTGATCGCGCACAACGCTCCAAGCGAGCACGGCAACCGCCACGACCACGACAGCGATGACCAGCCAGTAAGACCCATGCATGATCAGCAGAAGCCAATCACGTGAATTCTCCACCATTCTTCCGATGAGGAATCCGCAGGCAAGAAAGCCTGTCAGCAGCCACGCCAGCACGTATAGCCAACGCGGACGATCACGCGCCACCTGCGTGTCAAACCACACGTAGAGCGCAACAGCGAACGCAATTGCCGCATTCAGAAGGCACCAGATCAGGACCGTCGCCGACAAGTCCAGTGGCAATGGCGGCTTGAACGTCATGAACCACGTGGACGCGGCGCAGCTTGCCAACAGGAGCATCAACGCACGGATGCGCGGCTTGTCAGAATCGGGCCAGTTCACGGCAAGGCAAAGCAGCAACGCAAAGATCAATACACCCACGCCGATCATAGGCAGATCGGTCAACAGCAGATTTTTCCAGCGATACGCGTCCGCGAGGATCTCCGCGGGACCGATGGCGAACTCCGATAGCGCCACATCAAAGCCGTTTACGACCTTGTCGACCTCCAGCAGATTCGAACCCTGCCGCAGGTGTTGCGCCGCGAGCGGGTAGTAGCCGGGTTCCGAGGTCAGCAGTCCCTCGAGGCGGACCAGTGGTTCACTGGGCTGCACCACGTGACCGTTGACGCGAATCTGCGCGACCTCTTCGCGAATCGCCAGAAAAAGGGCCAACGGCTGTGCGGGTTGCGTCGCTTCAAAAGGCACCAGAAAGCGCACCCGCGTGCCCTTCGATGTTCGTGGCACTGAGACGGGATAGCCATCCAGACCTGCTCGACGCGCCTGACGCGCCTCGGCCAAATTCGCGCTTCCGTCGCTGTCCAACGGCTGGTAAGCAACCGATTCACGGGTATCCATCTGGATCGGGCGTGCTGATCGCTCCGCGACATGGACCACAAGCCAGAACACCAGCTGCCACATGAACAGCAGACTTAGCGCCAAGAAGACCCGTTGCCACGCGGCGGGCGCACCGAAGTTGGGAGTTGATTTCGCGTTCACGTTGATCGGAGCCGGAGGCCTTTCGATTTGCGGTGCATGGACGCCCTCAGGCGCAGCAACACACAGTAGCAGGCGCACGAATCGTGACGCCGCACCAACGCGACCAGCGACGGTCGCGAGGAAGATCCGCCGTAGATTCTGCGTTCCTGACAGACCATCGATTGGCCCAGCAAAAACCGATGCACGGTCCGCGCTAGCGCCTCACCTCACTCCGCGTCGCGCCATGCACGCTCAGTCCGGCCCAGAAATAGGGTTCGGCGGCGGCGCTCGGCAGGCGGTCGACCAGTCCCAGTGTGGCGAGCGCGTCATGCCACCACGAGGCTTCCGCTTCCCGCGCCCCTTGCAGCCAGTCGCGCTGACTGCTTGCCAGTGCGCTGTCGAGCTCTTCCCCGGCGGCAATCCTTGGCTGCAGCGCACGCATCAACCAGCCAGTGCTGGCGTCATCCACGCCCCAGAGTGTGCCGTACACGCTTCGTGCCCCCACCACTTGCAATGCCTGCACCAATCCCTGCAGACCCTCGCCACCGAAGGCCTGGCCCGATGCACTGTCACACGCTGACAGAGCGACCAGCGAGCCCGGCAATGTCCAGTGCGACATCACTTCTGCCGCGGTCACGTTGCCATCGTCGTCGATCTCGCCACTGCCCGGCGACAACAGCAGGGCGGAACGCAGCGGGTTCTCGCGATCCAGCACGCCATGCACGGCGATGTGCAGCCATTGTGCTGTGCGGGCCCGTTCGCGCAGCCAGGCTTCGCTGGCCTGCGCGCCCAATGCGATGTCGGTATCGGGACCAAATACCTCACGCAGTGCCAGCACTTCATCGCGCGCCGCCGCCAATGCGAGTTCAGAGGACTGACGTTGCACCGTGTCGTCCGAGAGAAGCGGCTCGGCGACGGCATCACCCGCGCCCACAGCGCGGCGTCCGGTACTCGGTCGTTGCGACAACAGGTTGAATGCGTCGACGGACGCGGCGATGGCGACACTGGCGCGTTCGACAAGGTAGGTCGGCTGCGCTGCATCGTCGACGACCAGCGCAGCCCATGGCAGGTCATGCAGATCGGCGTCCGGCACGATGACCCAGCGTGGCTTCGACAGAACTTCTGCGGGCAGCGTGCCAAACAATGCGCGATAGAGCGCATGTCCCTGGACCTGCGCGGCATGCGCAGCCGCTTGCGCATCCGGTGCCGCAAGCAAAGTACGCCAGCGCTGCACGCGCTCGCGCCATTGCTCGGCGCCCACCGGCAGCTCGAACACCTGCGGCAGCACGCGATCTGGCAGGTACACCAGCAGCGCCGTGCGATCCGGCATGACCACCATTGAGAAGAGCACCTGATCACGTTCCAATGCCGTCGCGCGCGGCACTTCCGTTGGCCACGGCAGGGCCGTTGCGATCGGTCCATCCCCCAACAGCGCGCGTGCGGCTTGCCAGCGATACTGCGCTTCCAGAATGGCCAGATCCCGCACCGACTGACTGCCCAGTGCCATCGCCATCGGCTCCTTGAACAAGGCTTGGAAGCGACTCGCCCAACGGGCGCGCAGATCCTCGCGCGAGGCGGCTTTTTCCCGCGCCGTGCCCAACAGCGCGATGGCGCGCTGATAGGACGCCAGCGCCGCCGCAGTCTGACCTTGATCCCGCTGCAATCGAGCCTCGGTGAGCGCGAGCTCGACGCCATCCAGGCGCGAAACCTCGGTCCCCTCAAGTTGCGTGCGCAGCGTTTGCAAGTGCGCCTGCGCCTGGCTCCAATTGCCCTGCAAGCGTTCGGCATCCACCAACAGCAAAGTCCAATCCGGGCGCGCCGGTTTGTCGCTCAACGGCAGCGCCGCGTTGATGTCTGCCTGCGCCGTAGCGCCATCGCCCGCGTCCAGAAACCATCCTGCGCGGAATCGCAGCAGGTCTTGCCGCAGTGAGCTCGCTCGCACGAAATGGTCGTCGGGCAATTCGGCCCATGTCGCTTCAATTTCGCGGCTCGCCGCAATGGCCTCGTCCAAGCGCCCTTGTGCCTGCCAGACCTGCGCAAGCTGCAGGCGAGTGCTGAGGGTCTCGTAGCTGACCGGGTCCAAGGCCTTCGAGTCGCGCCACGCCTGGGTGAACAACTGCTCCGCCTCGGTCAGTTGCAATTGCCGCCAGAGCACGTCGGCAAGCGCCGTGCGCGCTTGGGCATGGGCATTGGAAGCCGGTGCGACACGCGCCATGACGGTCAAGGCTTCCCGCGCGTAGCGTTCCGCCAGAATCAGATCGCGAGGCGTCTGACTAAGGGCGATGAAGTGCGCGTTGAAGGCGGCGCGGCCATGCGCTGCACTATTGGGATCGAGCATGCGAAGGCGCTGCAATCCGCCTTCCAGAGTCGCCATTCCGCTCGATCGCCCCAAGCGTTCGTCGATCACGCCACGCAGCACCTGTGCGTTCGCGGTATCCAGGCCCGTCGGCGCGATCCGCGCGGCAAGCGCCTCGGCTTTCGCCAGCCACGCTTCCGCTTGCGCATGATCGTGCTGGCGAAACGCATTCAACGCCAAGGCCAGTGCGGCGCGCATGCCCCAAAGATTGTCGGCTTGACCCGAGAACAAGGCCGTGGCAGTCGACTCGGTGGCGGACAGATCACGCAATTGGGCGTAGGCGAGAATCGTCAGATTCACCAATGCTGGATCATTGGCGACCGTGGCCGACGCTTGCGCCTTCCGGGTCCATTCCAGCAACGCTTGTGGCGTCAGCGCACTGTGCACGGCATACAAGACGGCGACGCGCTCGGCCTCGCTCGCGACGGCGAACACATCAGGCAGCAGTGTCTGGATCTCCGTCGCCTTGCCATGTCGCGCCAACTCCCGCATCAGCGCGATACCCCAAGCGGCAGATGGCATCGAGAGTTGGTATGTCTGCTGCCAGCGCTCCCGGAGTTGGGATTCCCGATGCGCGGCATTGGCGAGGTCGAATGTTGCCGCGTCTGGCAGTGCATCGACCTCCACGACGTCCACAGCCCACTCGCCCGCAGGCAAGCTGACCGATTGCCATTGCCCCTCGCGTTGGCGTTGCAGGGCCACAGGCGCTGACTGCGCGTCGGTCCACTCGAGTTGGCGAAACCTCTGCAGGGTGAGCGATGACCCTGAGCTGGTTGCCAGCACATCTCCCACCTGCAGGTCCGTCCCGAGCGCCGCCATGCGCGCAGAGACCTGCACGACCCGCACATCGGCGTGCACTACCGAGCCGCTAAGGGCCATCCACAGCGCTGTGGAGAGAGCGCAACAGATGCGAACCGCGCGGTCTGACTGCATGCTCATCCGCGCGCCTCAGTCGTTGCGCAACTCGAAGGCGTAGGGTCCGGCAATGCGTTCGCCCTGACGATCCGTCACCCACCAGAGATAGGTTCCGGCGGTGAGCGTCACGCTCACGCCCGGTGGAAGACTGGCCTCGCAGTGCTCCACATCGGCCTGCCACAGCGGTTCGCCATCGGCACTGGCGAGCTGGACACGCGCCGTCTGGGCCGTCGGACATTCCCAGCGGAGTTGTTCGGGCGCGGTAGTCAGTACCGCTTGGTCCACAGGCGCCAGTGCGATGATCTGGGTTCCTCGAACGATTCGCTCGGGCGTTTGGCGCGGCAGCAGGACGCTGCCTGCCACCACCATCAGCAGCACGCTGGCCGCCATCGCCCAACCTGCCCGGATGCGTGCCTGCGGCTTACGAGGCGGCAGAGGCACGATTTCTGCGCTGCGTTGGCCCGCTACGTCGGCGAAGCCTTGATCGCTCCAGTCAACCAGCTCCGCACTCAAGGCGATCAAGTCGCTGCAGCGTTGACACCCGACGGCGTGATCCAGCAACGCTGTGCGCGTGACTTCATCCAGTTCACCGCGCGCCAAGGCAGTCAATGCCTCGGCATCGGCGCAGGCTTGGGTTGCTCTTTCGGTACTCATGACCTGTCCTCCGTATCCCGCAGTAAGGCACGCAGCTCCTCGACACCTCGATAGGCCAGATTGCGTGCCGTGGCTTCGGTCATCTGCATGATGCGGGCGATCTCCGGGACGGCGTGTCCCATCAGCAAGAGTTGTGCGGGTTGTCGGCGACGCTCGGGCAAACGCGCCAACGCGGCTCGAACCCGTGCCACGCGCTCGCTTCCCAGTGCCTCGGTTTCAGCCGAGCTGCGCTCATCGACCAGCACCGCGGCCAGCGGCTCGCTCAGGCTTTCCTCCTGGCGCGCCACGCGCCGCCGCTGCGCATCGATGACGACCGACAGCACGACCTTCTGCACATAGGACGGCAGATGCTCGATGGTTTTCTCACGCTCCAGCGATTTCCACAGCCGAACGCGCACTTCCTGCAGCAGATCATCCAGCTCATCGTCATCCAGCGACCGCACATGCTTGCGCAGCAATGCACGCAGACGAGATTCCTGCTGGCGCAACAAGGCTTCAATCGGTGCTGGATCCATGGCCCACCTCCTAGTACCAGTTTGCATGGCTGGGTGAGAAAGCGCATGCCGTGTTGCGTCCATCTCGGGTGTCTTCCTACCGAGAGGTCTCTCCGTGAATACCTTCGCACTCGTGCTCAAGCGGATTGGTCTGCCGCTCAGCGCAGGACTTCTGCATCTCGTCGGCCCCATGGCCCACGCCGACCCCGGTCAGTTCGACCAGCTGGCCCTGCCACCGATCCCCGATGCCGATGCCATCGTCGATGTACACGGTGGCGATCTCGATGGCGATGGCTTTGCGGATCTCTACGTCACCTGCGCACATCTGACCGTGGGCAGCGAGGGCCAGCAGGTCGGTGTTCGCGACTGGATCGTGTGGGGTGGTCAGCAAGGGCCCAGCTTGGCCAGTGTTGTCCTGGATGCAGCCACTCCTCGCTCCGGGGTTGCTGCCTCGTTTTCTGACGTCGACCGCGACGGCGATCTGGACATCGTGGTCGCCGGTGGGGCGCTGTATCTGGGCGGCGGAAACATGCGCACTGAGCCCAGCGTCATCTACGCGAATCTCGGCGCCCGCCAGTTCAGCAACGCCATTCCGCTCGGATCGACCCACCGTAGCGCCGGGCTTGCAGTGTTCGATTGGAACAACGACGGCGCCGATGATGTGCTGCTGAGCCACACGGATGGCACCGTCTCGGTGTTCCGCAATTTCAGTTCGCCGGGCAGCTTCGCCTTCGAGATGGTCCAGAGTCTGACGGTTGGCGGTCTGGACGCGATGCACGCAACGCTCGCGCCTGCCGAGCTGACCGGAGATGGCCTGCTCGATCTGGTCGTCCTGCGCAGCCAGAGCGTGACGCCCAATTCACCCGCGGGCGTGGCCTACTTCCGCAACACGGGCAACGGCAGTCCATTCGTTCACGCCCTCAACTACGCCTTGCCGTTGGGCACACCCGCCGATCTGGCGGTCGCTGATTTCAACGCGGACGGGGTGGATGACGTGGTACTGGCTGCCGCCATGCCGGTCAGCAACAGCAATCCACCACCCGACGAACTGCAGCAGTCCGCCACACGCATCTTGCTGACGCCACCGGGCGCACTGAGCCACGTCATCGAGGACCCGATGCGCTTTCCGCCGCGTCAGGATCTTCGTGTCCGCGCCGAGGACTTGAATGGCGACGGCCAGCCCGACCTGATGCTGACCCACGATCCGTGCCCGCCATACCAATGGTTGCGCAGTGACTGTCCCGAGCCTGACTACGCCGCGATCTCGATCTGGCTGACGACCAACGGGCAACTGGTCAGCAACCGGCAATTCCTTGGCGCTGAATTGGGCGCGAGCAGGGTTGGCGCTGTCTCGGACCTCACCGGCGACGGGCTTGCTGACCTGGTCGTCTTCGGCCCGCCGCGCGAAGCATCAAGCGGCACGACGCCTGCGACCCCGACGCCTCTCGGTGCCTCGGCACGCGGCCTGTTTCTGCCGAACGTGCCACCGGCGCAAACGTGGCTCATGTGCCTCGTCCAATTTCTTGGATTCGGGATCGGATATGGGGGCGATGCGCCATGGGCAGCACCAGCCGGAAGCATCACGACCTCGGTCTTGGATCTGGGTGCGTATTCGCGAGTACGCGATGAATTGATGCCAGCCAGTGATGCGGGGCCTCGCCTGCATGCGCGCTATGACGCCTTCAGCAACGAAGTGATCGATCTCGCCATCGCGCACCCGGAACTCGCCGCAGCGGCCGCGTCGACGCTCGCACAGTGGAGTCAGCCGGTGCGCGCCCTGCTGAATGGGGACGGACAGGCCTACACGGTCAGTCAGGAAATGATCGATGTCGTCGACACCACGCTGGCACTGATGACGCAGCACGGCTCCGTTGCCTTGCAGGACGTGATTGCCGAGGAGCGCAGCCGTCTGCCGCCACTACAAAGTCTGGTCGGCTTGGACATGGACGCCTTTCTGGCCATCACGCTGCCGAACAGTCGCTTGTTCAGCGATGGATTCGAGGACTAATCGTCCGCGTCGGACGGGTTTCGATCGGGTCGGTTTCGCCGTGCAAGGACAGTCGCTATCCTGCGATGACGAGAACCGCTCTCTTTCCGAGGCCCCACATGTTCCGCGCCCGTGTCGTTTCCCTGTTGTCATGTCTCGCGCTGTCGACCGCTCACGCGGATGCCCTGCCAGAGGAGGTTCACCTTGGTGAACTGACCCAACTGACCTTCGGTGGTGAGAATGCCGAGGCGTATTGGAGCTTCGATGGTCAGAAGGTGATTCTGCAGCGTCGGGCTGAGGGCATGGGCTGCGATCAGATCTACACGCTGGACATTTTCCGCGACGGCATGGTGGTCACCGATCAGGCGTTTTCGCCGGTTTCGAGCGGCCAAGGCGCGACCACCTGCTCGTACTTCTTGCCGGGCGATCAGGAAGTGTTGTTTGCATCGACCCATCTGGCGGGCGCGGCCTGTCCGCCCAAGCCGGACATGAGTCAGGGCTATGTCTGGGCGCTCTACGACAGTTACGACATCTTCAAGGCCAAGGCCGATGGCAGCGCGCTGACGCGGCTTACCGAGGCGCCCGGTTACGATGCCGAAGCCACGGTTTGCGGTGTCGATGGTTCGATCATCTTCACCAGCGTGCGCGACGGTGACATCGAGCTGTATCGCATGGATGCCGATGGCGGGAACGTCAAGCGACTGACCCACAGCGCCGGTTATGACGGCGGCGCGTTCTTCAGCGCCGACTGCTCGCAGATCGTCTGGCGCGCGTCGCGCCCCAAAGTCGGCAAGGAACTCGACGACTATCAGGGTCTACTCAAGCAAGGCCTGGTTCGGCCTTCCAAGCTGGAGATCTACGTCGCCAATGCCGACGGCAGCAATGCGCGGCAGATCACCTATCTGGACGCGGCCTCGTTTGCGCCATTCTTCTTCCCGGATGGCAAGCGTGTGCTGTTCTCGACCAACCATCAGTCTCCCGGTGGACGCGATTTCGATATCTGGGCGGTCAACACGGACGGCACCGATCTCGAGCGCATCACGCATACACCCGGCTTTGATGGCTTTCCGATGTTCTCGCCCGACGGGCACCATCTGATCTTTGCCTCCAATCGCGCCACCGCCGAAGGCAAGACCGACACCAATCTGTTTCTGGCGCGCTGGCAGGGCGAGCCGGAGGCACAGCAGGCTACTGCTGCCGAGCGCCTGATGGCGGATGCCGAATGGCTGGCCGATCCGGCGCGTGAGGGACGTGGCATCGGCACCCGCGGACTGGAAGAAGCCGGTGCGTGGCTGGAAGCGCGCATGCAGGCGCTGGGACTGCAGGCCGCTGGCGCCGACGGCAGCTTCCGTGCACCGTTTCCTGTGGTCACGTCCATCGAAAGCGGCGCAGACACGCGCTTGCAAATTGCCGACCAGACCATTCCCACCGCGGCCTACACACCCACCGGCTGGAGTGCGCAGGGCGAGGTGCGCGGCGACGCGGTGCTGGCGGGTTGGGCCATGCAGGATGCTGATCTCGGTATCGATGATTTCGCGGGCAAGGACGTCAAGGGCAAGATCGTCATCGCGCGCCGCTTCGTGCCCGAGCACGAGAAACTCAGCGAGCCCGCTGCGCAGCGCCGGGCGGGCGATCTGCGCAAGAAAGCCTTCGTGGCGCGCAATCTTGGTGCGAGCGCATTGATCGTGGTGGACTGGCCTGTGATCGCCGCGCAAGGTGATGCCAACGCGCACGCCGACGCGGGCGAGCTGCCGCCGGAGGCAGCGTTGCCCAGCCTGCGTGCGGAAGGCTCGGGCGATGCCGGGCTGCCGGTGCTGATCGTCAAGCGCGAAGCACTCAGCGCCGTGTGGGCGCAACTCGAAGCCGGGCAATCGATTCCTGTCGCGCTGAACGTGCATCTGCTTGCCAGCGAGTCCGAAGCCTTCAACGTGATCGGGCGCATCCCGGCGGGTCGCTTCCCCAGTCAAGGCACCTTGGTGCTGGGCGCGCACTACGACCATCTCGGCTACGGTGGCCCCAATTCGCTCGCACCCGACAAACACGAACCGCACCTCGGCGCGGACGACAACGCGTCTGGAACGGCCGTGCTGCTGGAAGTCGCTCGCCAGTTGCAGGCACAGCGCGACCGCCTGCCCTACGACATCGTGATCGCCTCGTTTTCGGCCGAAGAGTCGGGTGTACTCGGTTCGAACGCACTGGTGCAGGCTCAGCCCGATTGGCTGCAAGGCGCGAAGGCCATGCTCAACTTCGACATGGTGGGTCGCCTGCGCGACAACCAGGTTTCGGTGATGGGCACCGACAGCGCGCCGGAATGGGCGGCGCTGGTCGCGGCCGCGTGTCAGCAGTCCCGGGTGCAATGCAGCAGTGGTGGCGATGGCTACGGCCCCTCCGATCACATGCCCTTCTACACCGCAGGCATGCCGGTCGCCTTCTTCTTCACCGGCGCGCATGACGACTATCACAAGCCCTCCGACAGTGCCGACAAACTCAACGCCATCGGCATGGCGAAGATCAGCGAGATCGCCGTCGATCTGGTGCAGCGTCTGGACGGCGTGCAACTGAGCTACGCCAAACTGCCGCCGCCCGAGGGCAAGGGCGATGCGCGCAGCTTCAACGCCTCGCTCGGTACGGTGCCGAACTACGGCGGCCCACCCGCGGGCGTGAAAGGCGTGCTGCTGGATGATGTACGTCCCGGCGGCGGTGCCGAAAAGGCCGGCATGCGGCGCGGCGACATCCTCGTTCGACTGGGCAAGTTCGAGATCGGTTCCGTCGAGGACCTGATGTTCGTGCTGATGCAATCCAAGCCCGGAGAAACCATCACCGCCACGGTGTTGCGAGACGGACAACCGGTACAACTTGAGACGACCTTTCAGGAGGGCAAGCGGCGCTGAGTGGAAGGAGCGTGCAAGGAGGCCCCTGTCCGACACGCCTTCCATCCGGTCGCGTACAGATTCGCTGGCGCAAGGTTTACCGGATAATCCTCAAGTCGCCGCGTGGCGATTCACTTGAGAGCATGTGTCGATGAAGGATTCCTTCACCCGCGAACAACTCATCGCCTCTGGCGAGGGCACGCTATTCACCCCAGAATCCGCGCGCCTGCCGCTGCCGCCAATGCTGATGTTTGATCGCATCACGCATATTTGCGACGACGGTGGCGAACATGGCTTGGGCCAGATTCGCGCCGAGTTGGATGTGAATCCCGAGCTCTGGTTCTTCGGTTGTCACTTCCGCGACGATCCTGTCATGCCCGGCTGTCTAGGCCTGGATGCGATGTGGCAGATGATCGGCTTCTTCCTCACTTGGCAGCAGCTGCCTGGCAAGGGCCGCGCGCTGGGTGTTGGCGAGGTCAAGTTCAGTGGACAAGTTCTGCCGACCGCCAAGCTGGTCAGCTACATCATCGACATCAAACGCGTCATCAAGCGTCGTCTCAACATGGCGATCGCGGATGCCCGCATGCTGGTGGATGGTCGCGAGATCTATACCGCCACCGACCTCAAGGTCGGCCTGTTCACCGACACCACGAGCTTCTGAACATGCGCCGAGTCGTCATCACCGGAGCAGGCATCGTTTCCTGCCTGGGCAATGATCTGCCCACCGTCACCAGCGCCCTGCGGGAAGGCCGTTCGGGCATCCGCTTCGTGCCCGAATTTGCCGAACGCGGACTGCGCAGTCAGGTCGCAGGCTTGCCCGAGGTCGACCTGGAAGCACGCATCGACCGCAAGCTGCGTCGCTTCATGGGTGACGCGGCGGCCTATGCCTACGTCGCTCTTGCCGACGCCATCGCGCAGTCCGGTCTGGCGACAGCGCAGATCTCGCATCCACGCACCGGGTTGATCATGGGCTCGGGCGGCGGCTCGCCGACCAATCAGATCGAATCGGCCGACACCCTGCGAGAGAAAGGCGTTCGCCGTGTTGGCCCGTATCAGGTCACCCGCACCATGAGTTCGACCGTCTCTGCCTGCTTGTCCACGGCGTTTGGCGTGAAGGGGCTGAACTACTCGATCTCCTCGGCCTGTGCCACCTCGGCGCATTGCATTGGCGTCGCTGCACAACAGATCCAGTGGGGCATGCAGGATGTGGTCTTTGCCGGTGGCGGCGAAGAATGCAGTTGGGGCATGGCGATGTTGTTCGACGCCATGGGCGCACTGTCGAGCAAACGCAATGACACACCGACCCTGGCCTCGCGTGCCTATGACGCGGATCGCGACGGCTTCGTGATCGGCGGCGGCGGCGGTGCGCTGGTGCTGGAAAGCCTCGAACACGCACAGGCGCGCGGTGCCAACATCCTTGCCGAACTGGTCGGCTTCGGAGCGAGCTCGGATGGCGTCGACATGGTCGCGCCCTCGGGTGATGGCGCCATCGCCTGCATGCGCCAAGCCATCGCCGGACTGGATGCGCCAATCGACTACATCAACACGCACGGCACCTCGACGCCCGTCGGCGACGTCAGCGAACTGCGCGCCATGCGTGAGGTATTCGGCGACGCCATGCCACCGTTCTCGTCCACCAAGTCCTTGACCGGACATTCCCTAGGCGCGACCAGCGTGCAGGAAGCGATCTATTGCCTGCTGATGCTGCAGAACGACTTCATCGCCGGATCAATCAACATCGACACCCTGGATCCCGACGCGGAAGGATTGCCCGTGGTTCGAGCCACCCGTCCCGCTCGTCTGGACACCGTCCTGTCCAACAGCTTCGGCTTCGGCGGCACCAACGCCAGTCTGGTCTTGAAGCGATTCGGGTAAGGCCACGGCGGCGTCTCGGCTGAGTGATTGCGCCTGAATATGGCGTCCTCGGTCTGCATGGCGGGCTCAAAGCCACATTCCACGTCTACGCGGGATGTGGCTTTGAGCAATCAATGATGAGGCAATCTGTCAAAAGCCAATGGCAGCCCATCGCTACATCGCACCCGCCCGACAGCCACACTCAGTTGAAGATGATCTCGTAGCGCATGCCCTGCGCTTCGCGCGCCGTCGGCGTCAGAAACAGCACCAGCGGCCCGAGCTGCGGGTGATCGAATTGGTGCTGTCCTTGCTGGAACGCGGGCGCCAGGGGTCCGAGTAGTTGCAACGAAAATCCGCCCTGCGCGCGACCGCTGGGAAACGGATTGCGTTGCACACTTTCCAGCACACAATCGAGCGCGCCATCTGCCGCATGAACTCGAATGATCTGTCCGGCCAGCGTTTCAAAGTCTTCGGCAGACAGGGTCGCCAGATCGACAACAGATGCACTCACGCTATCACTCATGACTCGGGCTCCAGATCGCAGGCGCACATGATCGCACGCGTACCGCGCGCAGACGTCACGCTCGGCCCGGCCGCTAAACACGCACTGGCCGCTGGCCCAAAGGCAAGCTATGACGCAACTGCGATGTCAGACTTTTCGGATCTGCACCGACAGCGCCACGATATCCGCCAGCCTGATTTGCGCCCCGAAGAAGTCCTTCCCCGCAATCGGGTCGATGACGAGACTGTGCGCCGAAACACTGGAAACACGCCCCTTGAACGTGTGACCACCGCGCAGGTAAACGTCAACGCTGACCTTTTCGGCCATCGCCAACTGAAGCGCTTCAGTGAAATCAGTTCTTGCGTCGAGATGCATGAGAGTTCCTTGCTGTCGTCATCGTGAGGTCGGCCTCACGCTTGGAGGCGACTCACCTCACTACGCAGTTCGACACGCTGGCCTGCCAACGAGTGCAATGACCACTCGAGACCATCCGCAAGGGCGTCGCCACCTGCCTCTGCTGCGCGCCCTCACAACAGGAGGTAACCATGCGGGACAAGATCAGACATCACCCCGTCAACGCCTCCAGTCGACTCAACATCGCCATCGCCGCGTCACGGTCGATGCCGCACATGTCGGGACTGGGACGCAGGGAGGCGCAAACGGCGGGGCGGTCGGGTTGACCGAAGATTCGGCAGCGGAGTTGTTCGTCGAGCTGGATGCAAGGCATGCCCGCGGGTTTGCCGTGGGGCATGCCTGGGATTGGACTGCTGATGCTCGGCGCGATGCAGCAGGCGGCGCAGCCGGTTCGGCAGTCCATGCGGCAGGAGTCAGTCGGCGCTGATCAACGCGTCCTGTCGGGCGCGCAGGGTGGCGTAGACCTCATCGGTTTGCGGGCGCACGCCATGCCAGCGCAGGAAGCTCTCGGCGGCTTGTTCAACCAGCATGCCGAGGCCATCCACCGCATGATCGCAATGGCCTGCTTTGGCCCACGCAAGAAAAGGAATGGCGGCTTTGCCATAGCTCAGGTCCACCGCCAGACAACGTGGCGACAGCAAGGAGAACGGCAGATCCATCACGGTGGTCTGATGCCCTGCGGCGGTGGCGTTGATGATCAGTTCGAAGTCGCCCAGCGCGCCAAGGTCTTCCCAGTAGCGAGACTTGACCCGATCCGGCACGCCGACGGCGTCGACCAGCTCATCGGCGCGTGCGGCGGTGCGGTTGACGATGATGAGTTCGGCCACCCCGGCTTCGAGCATCGCGGGCACGACGCCGCGTGCCGCACCACCGGCGCCCAGCATCAGGCAGCGACGTCCACGCAGATCCAGGCGTTCGCGCTCGGTGAGGTCGACGATCAGGCCGACACCGTCGGTGTTGCAGCCCATCCAGCCATCGTCCTGCCACATCAGCGTATTCACCGCGCCGACGTTGAAGGCGTATTCACTGACTTCCTTGCACAGCGCGTAGGCCGCCTGTTTGTGCGGCAAGGTGATGTTGGCCCCGCGTCCACCGGCAGCGCGGAAGGCCGCCACGGCGGTCGCGAAGTCCTCGGGCGCGGCTTCGATGGCAACGTAGTCCAGCTCGATGCCGCATTGCTTGCCGAACTCGGCGTGGATGAAGGGTGACAGGGAGTGCGCGATGGGCTGGCCGAACACGGCGAAATGCTGACGCATGGTCATTCCTCAACAGGGGCTTGGCCGCAGGGCCTGGAAACGGTGAATGTACGGGATCAGTGACTGTCTCGCAGCCAGCGCGCGGCGGCCAACGCGTAGTAGGACAAGATGGCATCCGCGCCCGCGCGCTTGAAGCCGAGCAGCGATTCCAGCACCACGGCGCGCTCGTCCAGCCAACCGTTCTGTGCGGCGGCCTTGAGCATCGCGTACTCGCCACTGACCTGATAGACGAAGGTCGGTGCGCCGAAACGTGCCTTCACGCGCTGCACGACATCAAGGTACGGCATGCCCGGCTTGACCATCACCATGTCGGCGCCTTCGGCGAGATCAAGTTCGACTTCGCGCAGGGCTTCGTCGGCGTTGGCCGGGTCCATCTGATAGGTGTACTTGTTGCCCTTGCCAAGATTTCCCGCGCTACCCACCGCATCACGGAACGGGCCATAGAAGGCGCTGGCGTACTTGGCGGAATAGGCGAGTATGCGCGTGTGAATGTGCCCGGCCGCTTCCAGCGCCGCGCGAATCGCGCCAATGCGGCCATCCATCATGTCGGAAGGTGCGACGACATCGGCACCGGCTTCGGCATGCGACAGCGCCTGTTTGACCAGCACCGCGATGGTCTCGTCATTCATCACGTAGCCACTGGCATCGATCAGGCCATCCTGCCCATGCGTGGTGAACGGATCGAGCGCGACATCGGTGATCACACCCAGTTGTGGAAACCGCGCCTTCAGTGCGCGGACGGCGCGTTGTGCCAGACCGTCGGGATTGAAGGCCTCCGCCGCGTCCAGCGACTTCGCCGACGCGGGCGTGACCGGAAACAGCGCCAGCGCCGGAATGCCCAGTTCCACTGCTTCCGCCGCCAGTTCCAACAGCAGATCGATCGACAGTCGCTGCACGCCGGGCATCGAGGCGATGTCCTCGCGTTGCCCACTGCCTTCCAGCACAAAGGTCGGCAGGATCAGGTCATCCGCTGTCAATACATGCTCGCGCATCAGTCGACGCGAAAAATCATCGCGCCGCATGCGCCGCAAACGGGTGTTCGGGAAGCTCATCGGGTCACTCCGGAATACTGTGCCAACAGGGGCATAGTGTAGGCGTGCGCAACCTCATTGCGTTTTGATCGCGCTCATCGCCACCCGCCGAAGCAAGCCGCCCGTATCCTGTGCGGCATGTTCTCCGCACCGTTCGCCCGCCTCGCCGCCCTGCCAAGCCATGTCCGGCGTTTGCTGTGGGGCTTGCTGTTGTTGGCGCTGATCAGTCTCATCGGCCCCGAATGGGCGGGTGCGGATCGGGCGTGGCGTCCGGATTGGGATGCGCCCTCGCAAGCGCCCTCGTGGGCGCACTGGTTTGGCACTGATGCCATCGGTCGCGATGTGCTGGTGCGCAGTCTGCTGGGACTGCGCATGTCGCTGCTGATCGGTGTGCTGGCGACGGGCTTGGCGCTGCTGATCGGCCTGGTCTATGGCGCGGCGGCGGGTCTCTGGGGCGGGCGTCGCGAGCGCCTGCTGATGCGTGCGCTGGATGTGGTTTCCGCGCTGCCCTTTCTGCTGATCGTGGTGCTGCTGCTGGCCTTGTTTGATCGCTCGCTGTGGCTGCTCCTGCTGGCGATTGGAGGTTATGCATGGATCGATCTGGCGCGCTTGGTCCGGGCAGAAGCCGCTCGTCTGCGCGAGCTGCCTTTCGTGTTGGCGGCACGCATGGCGGGTGCGGGTACGTTTGCACTGCTGCGTGATCATCTGCTGCCGAATCTGCTGCCGCTGGCCCTGGTGTATGCGGGCGTGATCGCGGCGAACGCGATCCTGATCGAGAGCTTTCTCGGCTTTCTCGGGCTCGGTTTGGAGGAGCCCGCCAGCGGACTTGGTGGCTTGCTCAGTGAGGGCGCGCAGGAACTCGATTTCGCGCCTTGGACTTTGCTGTTTCCGGCCAGTCTGCTGGCACTGACTCTGGCCTTGTTCCAGCATCTGGGCGATGCCCTGCGCGATGCGCTGGACCCGCGTCTGCAGGCGCTGACGAGTGATCGAATTGCCGAACCCGAGGCACCCGCAGACGATGCCGCCGCGCCATTGAGCCAACCTGATGCTTCCGCCCTGCTGCAGGTGCGCGATCTGTGCATCGCACTGCCGAACGGTGGACAGATCGGCCCGTTGTCCTTCGACGTCGCCGCTGGCGAGTGTCTCGGCGTGATGGGTGAATCCGGCTCGGGCAAGAGTCTCACTGCGCTGGCTTTGTGCGGCCTGTTGCCGCAAGGCCTGCTGGCAAATGGCAGGATCGCGCTCGACGGCGAGCAAGCCGCGCTGGATGACGCTGGCGTTCTGGCGCGCTGGCGTGGACGGCGGATCGGGTTGGTGTTTCAGGATCCACTGGCCAGTCTGCATCCGCTACGCCGCATTGCCGCGCAATGGCGCGAGGTGCGACGTCAACATGGCCTGCCCGCGCAGTCGGTTGACTGGCAACGTGCTCTGCAGCAAGTCGATCTGGCCCATCTGACCCATATTGATCGCGCCTTTCCGCACGAACTGTCCGGCGGCCAGCGGCAACGGGTGATGCTGGCGCTGGCGCTGGCTGCGGAACCTTGCGTGCTGATCTGCGACGAGGCCACCAGCGCGCTCGACAGTGAAGCCCGGCGTGGCATTCTCGATCTGCTGGATCGACTGCGCCGCGAACACGGCCTGGCTGTGTTGTTCATCGGCCATGATCTGCAGGAAATGCAGGCCATTGCCAGTCGAGTGCTCGTCCTCAAGCAAGGACGCGTCGTTGAGACGCAAGCCTGCGCTGACTTCTTCTGCGCTCCGCTCAGCGCCTATGGGCATGCCCTGCTGGACGCCACCGAACTGCGTGGTCTTCGACCTCTGCCAGTTGCCGCCATCGAAGCAGGACCGACCCTGCAGGCACTCAATATGAGTCTGCGCTATCCGGGCCAATCCGGTTTCGCCTTGCAGGACATCTCGCTGCAACTGCATCGCGGTGAATGTCTGGCGTTGCTGGGTCGCTCCGGCAGTGGCAAGAGCAGCCTGGTTCGCGCCCTGCTTGGACTGCATGGCGGCGAGCGTCGTGGCGAGATTCGACTGAACGGCGACGTGCTGGGAGAACGCTGGACGCGCGCGCAGCGGCGCTGCGTGCAGATGGTGTTTCAAGACCCGTTTGCCTCACTCGATCCTCGCCAGCGCATCGGCGATCTGCTGCGTGAGCCACGTCGACTGCAGGGCTTGCCGACCACCATCACGCAGTTGCACGAATGGCTGGCCGCGGTGGGATTGCAGGCCGACGCGCTGATGCGCTTCCCGCACGCATTTTCCGGCGGACAACGTCAACGCATCGCCATCGCACGGGCGTTGACGCTGCAACCCGCCGTGCTGGTTTGCGATGAAGCCGTGTCCGCGCTGGATGCCATCCATCGGCAACACCTGTTGCAACTGCTGCAATCACTGCAGGCGGATAGAGGGCTTGCCTTGTTGTTCATCACCCACGACCCGCAGGCGGCGGCCGCCATCGCGCAACGCACCTTGTGGATGCGCGATGGGCGGATCGTGGATGACGCGACCGCTGCGGTGTGATGCGATTGCGAGTCCCGACAAGGGCGTGTTCGCGCATTCTTCAACTGGTTCAGCGCAACGTGCGATGCCATCGTGATGAACAGGTCTCGCCATGCCGCCATTGATCCAAGGACTCGCTGAGCCTGCACATGCCGTGGTGACCGGTGCCAGCAGTGGCGTCGGTTTGGCGCTGGTGACGCAACTGCTGGCACATCCACAGATCGCCAGCGTCAGCGCCATTGCGCGCAGCGCGGAGAAATGCCTTGCCCTGCAGTCATTGCACGCCGAGTATGGGGATCGCTTGTTGCGCTGTGCGATGGATATCACTGACGCAGCGTCCCGCGCGCAGGGCGCTGCACACATCGCCAGCCGGACGCCGACGCTGCACGTCCTGATCCACGCAGCCGGATGCCTGCATGGTCCCGGTATTCGTCCTGAAAAGTCACTGCAACAGCTGCAGGAATCCGCGCTGACTTCACTGCTGCAGGTCAATGCCTTCGCACCAATTCTGCTGACCCAAGCGCTGTTGCCGTGTTTTCGGACCGCGCCGGCCGCTGTGATTGCCGCGATCTCGGCACGCGTGGGCTCCATCGAGGACAACGCCCTCGGCGGCTGGTACAGCTACCGCGCCTCCAAGGCTGCGCAGAACCAACTGTTCCGCACCCTATCCATCGAGCTACGCCGAAGCCTCCCGAACCTGCGCGTGGTCAGCCTGCACCCGGGCACCGTCGACACACCGCTCGCCGCGCCGTTCAAGGCGAATGTGCCTGCGGATCGCCTGTTCACACCGGAACAATCCGCAGCGCATTTACTGCGTGTCATTGCTGGTGTGCAGAACGAGGACAGCGGGCGATTCCTTGCCTGGGATGGGAAGACCATCCCCTGGTGATGGCGCGCTACCAGCGCGCTTCCAGATCCAGCAAAACGCGCTGCGCATGCTCGCTGGCATCGTCACGACGTTCACGGAATCCAGCCAGGCGCAGCGACCAGCGCTCATTCAGACCATAGCCCAGCCAGAGCATGCCGCCACGGGTGAAGCTGTGGAACCACCAGTCGTCATCGCTGACGGCGGCGAGCACGGCATCGCGTTGTTGGCGTTGTTGGGCGATCCCGATCTCCCATCCTCGTGGCTGTGTGCGCTCACCCCATTGCAGGGCAACGCGAGCGGCCTCGTTGTGATCGTCCGCGCCCTGATTCACCACCCAATCGAGGCGCAACTGCAGCGGCTGACCGGCCACTTCGCCATGCCCGATCCATTGCACATCGCGCAGTCGATAGTCGCTGAGCAAGCGACCGCTGCTCACGCGATTGGTGCGCGCCAAGCCATCGGCAGGCAGTGCATCGAGATGATCGAAGTGCAACAGGGTCAACAGCAGACTCATCCGCCACGGTGCGCCGTCATGCCAGCGGTAGCCCAGTTGCAAGGCCGCCAACCGTGCCTCGCTGCCGACCCGCAGTCCAGGCTCGAAGACACCTGCAGTGATCCGCAGACCGTCGAAGTCCCGCACAGCCCAATGCAGATCCACACTCGCGCCGGTGGGCCGCAAGTCCTGGTCCCACAACAGCGGACTGAGCGACATCGGCAGCGCGTCGCGGCCCAGCGTCCACGCATGCGCCTCGCCCCAACGACCGCGCACGAATGCACGATCCAGCTCGACCGCGTCCGAGCGCTGGTTGTCCAGATTGACGCCGTTGTTCGCATTGGCATCGCTGCCGAGGGCAAGCCGCAGGCCCGCACCGTATTCGATCGATTCGCCCCACAGGCCATCCCATTGCAGGCGCGCACTGGCCCGCTCGCGTTGTAGCAGCGCGCGATTCGGCACGTCGGTGTGTTCCGCTCGCAGACGCAGGTCGGCGCTGAAGCCGGACTGCGCGAGGGCGGGCAAGGCAAGAAAGCTCAGCAAGCCGGACAGGACAGGACGTTTCACGCGCGTAACTCCGCAAGATCTTCAAGCAAGGCATTGGCACTGGCGTAGCGCTGCGTGCGCTGGCGCTCCAGACAGCGCAGCAGGATCTTCTCCAGCGGCGGCGGAATCTCCGGCCACAACTGCGACGGCAACAGTGGCTCTTCCTGCAGATGAGCCAACATCACTTCGGTGCTATTGCCACGCTTGAACGGCAGACTGCCGCAGAACAACTCGCACAGAGTGATGCCCACGGCATACAGATCGGCACGTGCGTCGACGTCTTCACCCATCAACTGTTCTGGCGCGGCGTAGTCGGGCGTGCCAACAAACATGCCTTGCTGAGTCAAACCCGAATTGCGCGAGGTCTGTCGGGCGATACCGAAGTCCATCAGCT
>Ga0075163_10002875_pt1 | contig 23166 bp, 23 predicted proteins | sample JI1023141ADNA_FD_71478 | JGI IMG/M metagenome (GOLD analysis project Ga0075163, IMG submission 71478) | Wastewater effluent complex algal communities from Wisconsin, to seasonally profile nutrient transformation and Carbon sequestration -... | ecosystem: Engineered > WWTP > Effluent > Algae... | reverse complement strand
TCGCCGGCTCAATCCCGATCTTGTCGAGCTGCTTGAAAGCTCGGCTGAACGCACGCGGCTCAACACCGGGCTGACTTTGGTCATCGCGCTCAACTACGGCGCGCAGGATGAGATTGTCCGCGCGATGCAGTCGATTGCCGCCGACGTCGCTGCCGGTCGGCTCGATGCGACGACGATTGACGCCGCGCTGATCGACAAGCGTCTCGACACCGCCGACCTGCCGCCGCCAGACTTGGTGATCCGCACCAGCGGCGAACAGCGGCTGTCGAACTTCCTGCTGTGGCAGGCGGCCTATGCCGAACTGGTGTTCACCGACCAGCTCTGGCCTGATTTCGATACCGCGTCGCTGGCGGCGGCGCTCGCCGAGTTCGCGACGCGCGAACGGCGCTATGGCGGCATCTGAGGCAGTGGCCGCAACGTCGCAACTTGGCGCGCGCGTCGTTGTCGGCGTGCTGCTGATTGTCGTGGCGCTGGCGGCGCTCTGGGCGGGCGGCTTCGGCTTCGGGGCGCTGGTCGCCGTGGCGGTGCTGCTGATGTTTGCCGAATGGGCGCAAATGTTCCGCTTGCCGCGCGGGCTGCGGCTCGCCGGTCTGGTCGTGCTGGCGGGCAGCGTCATGCTGACCATCATCGGCCAGCCGCTGATGGCGATTGCCGCGCTCGCCACCGGTGCAGGGATTTTGGGCCTTGGCGCGCGGCCATACGTTCAGGCGCGGGCAAGCTGGGTTGCGATAGGGCTGCTCTATGCCGGTATGCCGGCGATCGCGCTGATCTGGCTGCGCGGCACGCAATATGGGCTGGCTTTGACCTTGCTGACACTGGTGACTGTCTGGGCGACCGATATCTTTGCCTATTTTTCGGGGCGCGCGATTGGCGGCCCGAAGCTGGCGCCGGCGATCAGCCCCAACAAGACCTGGGCCGGACTGATCGGCGGCATGGCCGGTTCGGCGCTGACGATCTGGCTTGTCTATGGGTTGCTTGATGGCCGCATTGACGTACCACCGGTGCCGGTGCTGTGGCTCGTCGCGCTGGCGCCGGTGCTCGCGGTCGTGGCGCAGGCCGGCGACTTCTACGAAAGCTGGCTCAAGCGCCGCGTCGGCGTCAAGGACTCGGGGAATTTGCTCCCCGGTCACGGCGGCATCCTCGACCGGCTCGACGGGCTGGTGCCGGTGGCGGTGGTCGCAGCAATCGGCACCGCAGCGCTGGGGCTCGCCGCATGAGCCGCGGCATCACCATTTTGGGCGCGACCGGATCGGTCGGCCAGTCGACGCTCGACCTGATCGGCCGCGCGCCTGACGACTGGCACGTCCACGCCGTCACTGCCAATGCCGATGCGACAGGGCTCGCCGCCATTGCACGCGCCTGCAACGCCGAACTGGCGGTAGTCGGTGACGACGGTGCCTATCAAGACCTCAAGGCGGCACTTTCCGGCAGCGGCATTGCGGTTGCCAGCGGCAAGGCAGCGCTGGTCGAAGCCGCCGAACGGCCTGCCGATATCGTCATGTCGGCGATTGTCGGTGCGGCCGGCCTCGCGCCGACGCTCGCTGCCGTCCGGCGTGGCGCGGTGATCGCGCTTGCCAACAAGGAAAGCCTGGTCTGTGCGGGCGATATCGTCACTGCGGCAGCGCGCCAGTCGGGCGCCCGCTTGCTGCCGGTCGATTCCGAACACAATGCGATCTACCAGATCTTCGATCACGACCATCCCGAACGCGTTGCGCGCGTCATCCTGACGGCGAGCGGCGGGCCGTTCCGCAAGGCCTCGGTCGAGGCGATGCGCGCGGCAACACCGGGGCAGGCGTGCAACCATCCGGTATGGTCCATGGGCGCCAAGATTTCGGTCGATTCGGCGACGCTGATGAACAAGGGCCTTGAACTGATCGAGGCGCATCACCTGTTCCCGGTCAGCGCCGACCAGCTCGGGGTCATCGTCCACCCGCAATCGGTGGTGCACAGCTTCGTCGAATACATCGATGGCTCGGTACTGGCGCAGCTCGGTACGCCCGACATGCGCACGCCGATTGCCTACACGCTGGCGCACCCCGAACGCATGGCGACGCCGTGCAAGCGGCTCAACCTCGCTGAAATCGGCAAGCTCGAGTTCGAAGAGCCTGATCTTGAACGCTTTCCCGCGCTCGGTCTGGCGTGGGATGCACTGCGCACTGGTGGCGCGATGCCGACGGCGCTCAACGCCGCCAACGAGGTGGCGGTCGCCGCCTTCCTCGCCGGCGAAATCGGCTTCCTCGATATCGCCGCGCTGGTGCGCGACGTTCTCGACGCGCTCGACGGCGGCGTCATGACGACGCTCGACGATGTCATGGCGGTCGACGCCGCCGCGCGCCGCGCTGCGACGCAGCGGCTGGCGACACTGGTGCCGGCATGACCGCGCAACCGGGTTTCCTGTTCACGCTGGCGGCGTTCATCGTCGTCATCGGCGTGCTGGTGTTCATCCACGAAGGCGGCCATTACCTGATGGCACGCGTCTTCGGTATCAAGGCCGATACCTTCTCGATCGGCTTCGGCCGTGAAATCGCCGGCTGGACCGACAAGCGCGGCACGCGCTGGAAGGTCGGCGCGCTGCCGCTGGGCGGCTATGTCAAATTCGCCGGTGACCTCAACGCCGCGAGCGAGCCCGACCCCGATGCCGCACAAATGCCGGCCGCCGATTATGCCGTGACGTTCCAGGCCAAGCCGATGTGGCAGCGCGCGCTGGTCATTCTGGCGGGCCCGCTGACCAACTTCCTGTTCGCGATTCTGGTTTTTGCGGCGTTCTTCATGACTTATGGTCATGCCTTCACGCCGGCAGTCATCAACGGCGTCCAACCCGGCAGCCCCGCGGCGGTCGCCGGCTTGCAATCGGGGGACAAGATCATTGTGCTCGACGGACAGGACATCGAACGCTTCGAGGATGTCGTCCGCGTCGTCACCATCAACCCCGGTACGCCGATCGACGCCCGCGTCAGCCGCGACGGGGTCGAAAAACAGCTGACCATCACGCCCAAGGTCGTCGCTGAAACCGATCGCTTCGGCAATGCCTATACGCGTGGGCTTCTCGGCGTCACCAGCGCCGGGCGTATTGTCGAGCGCCGGTCCCCGGTAGCGGCGGTGTATTTCGCGGTGCAGGAAACCTGGCTGCTGACGCGCACGATGGCCGATACGCTGGTGCAGGTCGTGACCGGTCGGCGCGCCGTCAACGAACTCGGCGGGCCGCTGAAGATTGCCCAGTTCACCGGCCAGCAGGCGACGTTGGGCCTGCCCAATCTCGTGCAGTTCATGGCGTTGATCTCGATTAATCTCGGATTCATCAACCTGCTGCCAATCCCGATGCTGGACGGCGGTCATCTGTTCCTTTACGCGGTCGAGGCAATCCGGCGCCGTCCGCTCGAAGCAAAGGTTCAGGAATGGGCCTTCATGTCGGGTTTCGCGGCGCTGGTGACGCTGATGGTGTTCCTGACCTGGAACGACCTGGCATCGGTGGGTGTGTGGAAGCATTTGTCCGCATTGCTGGGTTAGGTGAGTATGTCTTGCGAAAATTCAGCAGTTGATTTTGTGTCGAAGGGCGGTTTGAGCGTGAGCGAGTATCGAGCAGCGAGCGGCCACGCTTTTCGCCCCGTCACCGCCGTGACGCGGGCGCGCCTGCGGACGTTGCTGGTCGGCACGGCTTTGGCCGGCCTGTCGGCGCCGGCGTTCGCGCAACTGCCACAGCTGTCCGATCCGGCGATGGTCACCCCGCCCAACCCGGCGGATGCGTTGCCGGCAGGTGCCGTGCTGCAGAATGTCCCCGGCGCACCGACTCCCGATCTGGCCGCGGTGCCGTCGGCTTCGGGCATCGTCCGCGGCATCACCATCAAGGGCACCGAGCGGCTCGAACCTGAAACCGTGCGCTCGTACATCGAGCTCAACGTCGGTGATCCGTTCGACCGCAACCGGCTCGATACGGCGCTCAAGGCGCTTTACGCCAGCGAACTGTTCGCCGATGTCACCATCGCCGATCAGGGCGGGAACATCATCATCACCGTCGTCGAAAACCCGGTGATCAACCGCGTCATCATCGAGGGCGCGAAGAAGGTCAAGGAAGACAAGGTCCGCGAGGAAATCCGCCTGGCGCCGCGCCAGATCTTCACGCGCTCGAAGGTCAGCGCCGACGTCGCGCGCATCCTCGAAGTCTATCAGCGGGCCGGGCGCTTCGCCGCCTCGGTCGAACCCAAGATCGTCAAGCTCGACCAGAACCGCGTCGATGTGGTGTTCGAAATTTCCGAAGGCCCCAAGGCCAAGGTCGTCCAGATCAACATCATCGGCAACAAGGTGTTTTCGGACGGCGATCTGCGCGGTGCGATGGCGACCGAACAGGCGCGCTGGTACAAGCTGTTCAGCTCGAACGACACCTTCGACCCCGACCGCATGGCGTACGACCAGCAGAAGCTGCGCCAATTCTACCTGACCGAAGGTTATGCCGACTTCCGCGTTGCGTCCGCCAGCGCCGAGCTGACGCCCGATGGCAAGGACTTCATCATCACCTATGTGGTCGATGAAGGTAAGCGCTACAAGTTCGGCGAGGTGAACCTCGAAAGCCAGATCCGCGACATCAACGCCGAGCAGTTCAAGAGCCTGATCTCGATCCAGTCGGGCGAGTGGTACAACGCCCAGCGCATCGAAAACGTCGTCAACGTCCTGTCCGAAACCGCCGGCATCCTCGGTTACGCCTTCGCTGACGTGCGGCCGCAGTTCAACCGCGACAAGGAAAAGTTGGAGATGAACCTTACGTTCATCATCAACGAGGCGCCGCGCGTCTATGTCGAGCGCGTCAGCATCAACGGCAACGTCCGCACCCGCGACAAGGTCATCCGCCGCGAATTCCGTCTGGCCGAAGGCGATGCGTTCAACAGCATCAAGGTCAAGCGCTCGCGCGACCGTCTGCAGGGCCTGGGCTTCTTCCAGGACAATCTGACGATCGACCAGAAGCCTGGCTCGACGCCTGACAAGATCATCCTTGAAACCAATGTTCAGGAAAAACCGACCGGCGAACTGCAGGTTTCGGCGGGCTATTCGTCGCTTGAGGGGCTGATCCTCAGCCTGTCGATCAAGGAACGCAACTTCCGCGGCAAGGGCCAGGAACTCAGCGCCGGCCTCAACATCTCGAGCTATTCGAAGTCGATCGAACTGGGCTTTACCGAGCCCTACCTGTTCGGCAAGAACCTCGCGCTCGGCTTCAACGTGTTCCGCCGCGACTACAACTCGTTCAACTACACCAACAGCGACCAGCGCACCTCGACCTATTCGCAGACCACCACCGGCTTCCAGATCCGCACCGGTTTCTCGCTGACCGAATTCTGGGCGGCCTCGGTGCGCTACGGGCTGAGCTATGACCAGGTGACGCTCGACCCGGCGATCTACTACGGCCAGATCACCAACCCCGACGGCACCGTCACCATCCAGTGCGACCCGCTCAAGGCCGGGCGCTATCTGTGCGACGCGGTCGGCGACTTCACTACCTCGTCGATCGGCTACAGCCTGATCTGGGACAGCACCAACAACCGTGGCCGCCCGTCATCCGGGCAGCGCTTCTCGTTCAGCCAGGATCTTGCCGGCATCTTCGGCGGCGTCGACTATCTGCGGACGCGCGCCAACTATGACTGGTGGTATGCCATCGGCGGCAGCGCCTGGGTCGTCAACTTCGGCGCTGAAGGCGGCTATGTCTTCGGCTACGGCGGGCAGGATGTCCGCATCGTCGACCGCTTCTACCTTGGTTCGCCGCGCTTCCGTGGCTTCGACATCCGCGGCGTCGGGCCGCGCATCATCCGCAAGCCGGTGCTCGCCGACGGCACGGTCGTCGAAGACGAATCGACCTGGGTCAACGACTCGATCGGTGGCCAGGCCTATTATCTCGGCCGTGTCGAACTGCAGGTGCCGCTGGGCTCGAAGGGTGCCGAACTCGGGCTGCGGCCGTCGGTCTATGTCGATGTCGGCGGCTTGTGGGATGCGCCGCAGCAGATCTTCATCACGCCGCCGCCGCCGGGCCAGTTCGGCTACAAGGAATTCTACTACGGCGACTCGGCCGCTCCGCGCGTTTCGATCGGCGCCGGCGTGTCGTGGAATTCACCGTTCGGGCCGTTCAGATTCGACCTTGCCAAGGCACTTGTGACGCAGCAAGGCGATATTACCAAAGTCTTCCAATTCAACGTAGGGACGCAATTCTGATGAAGAATCTACTCAAGTCGGCAGCTTTTGCCGCAACTATCCTTGCTGCCAGCGTGTCGCCGGTGGCGGTGCAGGCGCAGACCTTGCCGCCGGCCGTGATCATCATCGTCAACATGGACCAGGTCTTCAACGCTTCGGCCGCCGGCAAGCAGGCGCAGGCTGAACTCAAGGCGAAGATCGATGCCATGCAGGCGCGTGCCAACACGCTGCGCACCCAGTTTGGCGCCGAAGAAGAAGCGCTCGGCAAGTCGCAGCCGGCACCGACCAACACCGCAGCGCGCCCGGCATGGGAAGCCAAGGTGCGCGACTTCCAGTCGCGCCAGCAGACCGCCCAGACCGAGCTGAGCAACCGCGAGAAGGAATTCCAGGCCAGCCGTACCTATGTGCTCAAGCAGATCACCGACGCGTCAAACCCCATCATCTCGACGTTGATGCGTGAACGTGGCGCTTCGATCGCCATGCCCGAAGGCGCGACGTTGCAGCATGCGTCGTCGATCGACGTCACCAACGATCTGGTGGCCCGCCTCGACAAGGCGCTGCCGCGCGTGTCGACGACGGCTCCGGCCGGCGCCAAGTAAGATGACGGAAAGCGCCAGCTTCGCCACACCAGCCGATGTGCTGGCGGTGATGGCGCTGATTCCGCACCGCTTTCCGATGCTGCTCGTCGACCGCGTCGAGGATATCATCCTCAACCAGTCGGCGCGCGGCATCAAGGCGGTGACGATCAACGAGCCGTTCTTCGCCGGGCACTTTCCGGCGCGGCCGATCATGCCCGGCGTGCTGATCATCGAGGCACTGGCGCAAACCGCCGGCGTGCTTGCGGTGCGGTCGATGGACCTCGCCGGCTCGGGCAAGCTCGTCTATTTCATGGCGATCGACGAGGCGAAGTTCCGCAGCCCCGTCGAACCCGGATGCCTGATGGATCTCCACGTCGAATTCATTCAGCGCCGTGCCACCGTCTGCAAATTCGCCGGTCGTGCGGCCATCAACGGCAAGACCGTCGCCGAAGCCAAATTCACCGCGATGATCGCCGACGCACCTGCGGCCTGACGCAGCTTGATTGCCGGCGCCGCTTGATACTCGCCGCAATCTGGCTGCCCGCGACGCTGGCCGCCGGCCTGTTCCAGGCGGCGCGCACCGCGATCCAGCAACGTCTGCGCGCGACGCTGTCGGTCAACGGCGCGGGGCTTGTCCGTTATTTCTATGGCCTGCCGGTGGCGCTGGCGCTGTGGTTCGGCTACGCTGCCGCGACTACTGCACACCTGCCGCCGCTGTCGCTGGCATTTTTCGGATTCGCTTTGCTCGGCGGGCTGCTGCAGATCGGCGGCACCAATTTGCTTATCATGGCATTCGGCGAACGCAGCTTTGTCGTCGGCACGGCCTATGCCAAGACCGAGGCGGTGCAGGGCGCGGTGTTCGCGCTGTGGCTGCTCGGCGAGGTGCTGACGCCGCTGGTCTGGCTCGGCATCGCCATCAGCGTTGTCGGCGTGATGACGCTGTCGCTCGGCGGCAAGGGGCTGAAATTGCGCGATGTTTTCGGGGCGTTGTGGCAGCCGGCGGCGCGCTACGGGCTGGCGGCAGGACTGTTGTTCGCGCTGACCTCGATCGCGGTCAAGCGCGCGACGCAGACACTGGGTGACGGCGATGTCATCCTGCGCGCGCTGACCACGCTGGTCGCGGTGGTGGCGCTGCAACTGGTGATGCAGGGCAGCTATGTGGCGTTGCGCGAGCGCGGCCAGTGGCGCGCGGTGCTGGGCAGCTGGCGCACGTCGATGTGGGTCGGGCTGCTCGCCGCCACCGGTTCGGCATGCTGGTTCACGGCGTTCGCGTCGGCGCCGGTGGCGCTGGTCCGTACCGTCGGCCAGGTCGAGGTCATATTCACACTGTTGCTCGGGCATTTTTACCTGCGCGAGCCGCTCAAGCGCGCCGAGGCGCTCGGGCTGACGCTGGTGGTGATCGGGGTGATTGCCTCAGTGATCGGCAGCAGCTGAACCGCGCCGCTAAAGCTGGCCCTTGGGCTCCCACAGCTCGATCTTGCGGCCGTCGCAGTCGATGATCCAGCCGAACTTGCCGTAGCTTTCGTCGAGCGGTGTCCCGACCAGCACGACGCCGTCGGCGGCCAGTTGCGCCAGCAAGCTGTCGAGGTCATCGACGGTGAAATTGATCATGAACGCCTGACCAGCGGGGAAATAATCGCTGCCCGGATTGAACGGGCTCCACACCGATTGCGCCCCGTCCGCCTGCGCGAACGTCGCGCCATAGTCATCGACCGCGACGCCGAGATTCTGCGCATACCAGGCGCGCGTCGCCGCCGGGTCGGCACAGCGGAAGAACACCCCACCAAGTCCGGTCACCTTCGCCATCGCTCACTCCAGCGCTGCCAGATCTTCGCGGCGATTGACGTTGATAATCGGCCCGAAGTCAATTGTCCGCGCCGCAGCAATAGTCAGCCAGGTCGACATGCGGCGGTCCTCGCCAGCGGCCAGATGCATCTCCAGCCGCCGCACCAACTTGGCCGGCCAGAACCCGAGCAGCGGCTGGCCCGCCGCCACGCGCGCGCCGTCGCCGGACAGCCGGCCGGCGAGATCTTCGGGCAGGTACGGCAAGTCGCAGCCGCTGGTGAGCACGGCGTCAAAACGGTGCGCCGCCGCATGGTCGAGCGCCGCGCACAACGCACCAAGCGGCCCCAGCCCCGGTGCCGGCCGGTCGACGAGGTTGGGGTAGGGCGGCCAGTCGCGGCCGCAGATGACCAGCGTTTCGACTTGCGGCGCCAGCCGGTCGATCACGTGTTGAATCAAAGGCTTGTCGTGCAGCGTTGCCAGCGCCTTGTCGCCGCCGAAGCGTCGCGAGGTGCCGCCGGCGAAGATGGCGCCGAGCAGCCGCATCAGCGGTAAAGCGCCGGGAAGCTGGCCGTGCTTCCCGGCCGGTGCATCAGAAGCCGTAGACCAGCGTGAAGCGCGTCGTCGTGTCGGTCGCTTCAAGCCCGGGCTGCGGATTGCTTTCGTTCTGCAGGAAGAACGAAATGCGCGCCGACAGCGAATTGTAAAGCTTGGTGGTCAGCGCGGTTTCGGAGGTGATGGTGTTGGTTTCGCCGCCGAAGAAGTAGGACGCGGTTTCGGTGAATGCCGTCGTCGGCCCGATGTTCCAGACGAAGTTGCCCGCGACGCGGCCGGCGAAATCGGAGCTGTTACCGGTGATGATGTAGTTGGTCTGGCGCAGCGCCGGGCCACCTTCGAGGCCCAACGTCACCTTCGGCGTGTCGATGACCTTGTAGCCGAGACCGATCGATTCGCTGAAGCGGCTGGTGAAGCCGGCGAAGGTATCGCGTTCCCAGCTGACGATGGCGAGCGCGTAGAAGCGCGGCGAGAATTTGTAGTTGAGGTCATTGCCGATGAAATAGCGTTCCTGCGAGGTGACGCCATTGTCCTTCTGGTAATTGACCGCGCCCGCCAGCGTATTTTTCCACTTGAGGCTTTCCTTGGTCAGCTTGGCGCCGATGGCGACACCGGTGCTCGACGTGTTGCCGCTCGAGGTGAACGCGCCGATCGTGCCTTCGCCGCTCCAGCCTTCGGTGAACGACTGGCTTTCGAGCTTGGCGACGCGGGCTTCCTCGGTCTTTTTGTTGAGTGCGGCGACCTGCGCGTCGATTTCGGCGGCGGAGCCGGGGTTGGTCTTTTTGGCAATGTCGGCGACGGTCTTGAGCGACGCCGGATCACCGGCGGCGGCATCGATCATCGCCGCGACCGACGCCGGCACGGGCTCGGCATGGGCAGCGGCGAACGGCACGGCGAGCGCCAGCGCCGGTACGGCAAAAAGAATGCGCATCGGATAAATCCCCTGAATTCGAGCCCGGCCGCGTGTTAGCGAAGCCACCGCTGCGCGTCTACAAAAAGCCGGTACGCGGTGACAACGTGCCTCAGTAAAACGCCTGGATGCCGGTCTGCGCGCGGCCGAGGATCAGCGCGTGAACGTCGTGCGTGCCCTCATAGGTGTTGACCGCCTCAAGATTCATGACGTGGCGGATGACGCCATATTCGTCCGAAATGCCGTTGCCGCCGTGCATGTCGCGCGCGACGCGGGCGATATCGAGCGCCTTGCCGCAATTGTTGCGCTTGATCAGGCTGATCGCTTCGGGCGCCAGCGTGTGGCTGTCCATCAGGCGGCCGGCGTGGAGTGCGGCCGACAGCCCCAGCGTGATTTCGGTCTGCATGTCCGCCAGCTTCTTCTGGATGAGCTGCGTTGCCGCCAGCGGCCGGCCGAACTGCTTGCGGTCGAGCGTGTATTGCCGCGCCGCGTGCCAGCAGAATTCCGCCGCGCCCATCGCGCCCCAGGCGATGCCGTAGCGCGCGTTGTTGAGGCAGCCGAACGGCCCGCCGAGGCCGACGGCATTGGGCAGCAACCGGCCTTCGGGAATTTCGACGTTATCGAGCACGATCTCACCCGTCACCCAGGCGCGCAGCGCGAACTTGCCTTCGATCTTGGGGGTAGACAGCCCCTTGTCGCCGCGCTCGACGATGAAGCCGCGGATCTTGCCGTCTTCGGTCTTGGCCCAGACGACCATGACATCGGCGAACGGCGAGGAGGTAATCCACATCTTGGCGCCGTTGAGGACATAGCCATTCGCGGTCTTGCGGGCGTTGGTCTTCATCGAGCCGGGGTCCGAGCCGGCATCGGGCTCGGTCAGCCCGAACGAGCCGATCCATTCACCGCTGGCCAGCTTGGGCAGGTATTTCTGGCGTTGTTCTTCGCTGCCGTAAGCGTAAATCGGCCACATCACGAGGCTCGATTGCACCGACATTGCCGACCGGTACGCCGAATCGACGCGTTCGACTTCGCGCGCGATCAGGCCGTAAGCGACATATGACACGCCGGGGCAGCCATAGCCGGTGATCGTCGGGCCGAGCAGGCCGTAGTCGCCGAACTTCTTCATCAGGCCGCGGTCGCATTGTTCGAGGCGGTTGTCGTTGCGGACGATCGGCGCGAGGTGCTCGGCGCAGAAGGCGCGGGCGGAATCGCGGATCATGCGCTCGTCATCGCTGAGCAGGCTGTCGAGCAGCAGCGGGTCTTCCCAGGAGAAGCTTGGCCAATGGACGGTAGCGGTCATGAAACTGCCTCGTGCGAAATCATCTGATGCTGCGCTTTAGCCGCGCTGGCGGTCGCGGTCGATTGGTTTTAGGAGCGACACATGACCGCCACCGCCGATATTTCGCCGATTCCGCTGACTCTCGCCGACCGTGATGCGGCGGCGGCGTTCGGCGATGCGTTCGAACGCACCGGCTTTGCGGTGGTGACCGACCACGGCGTCGATGGTGCGCTGGTGGCGCGCGTGCAGGCGGCGGCGGCGGCGTTCTTCGCGCTGCCGGAGGCGAGCAAGCGGCGCTACCTCGTCGGGCAGGGTGGGGCGCGCGGGTATACGCCGTTCGGTATCGAGACCGCCAAAGACGCAGACCGCCCCGACCTCAAGGAATTCTGGCACACGGGGCGCGACTTGCCTGTGGGGCACCCGGCAGCGGCGGCAATGCCGCCCAATGTCTGGCCCGTCGAGGTCGGCGATTTCGAACCGGCGGTGCGGGCACTGTTTGCGGCGCTCGACGGTGCCGGCGCGCGGGTGCTGCGGGCGATTGCGCTGCATCTGGGGCTGGCAGCGGACTATTTCGTTGAGCCGGTGCGCGACGGCAACAGCGTGCTGCGGCTGCTGCATTATCCGCCGCTGGCGCCCGGTGTGGCGGGTGAACGCGCTGCGGCGCACGAGGATATCAACCTCATCACCCTGCTGTTTGGTGCCGAGGAGGCGGGGTTGCAGCTGCGCGACCGGGCAGGGCAGTGGCGCGACATTGCGGTGCCTGACGGGGCGCTGGTCTGCAATATCGGCGACATGCTGCAGCGGCTGACTAATCACCGGCTGCCGTCGACCACGCACCGCGTCATCAATCCGGCGCCGGAGCGGGCAGGGCGTGCGCGCTATTCGCTGCCGTTCTTCCTGCATTTTGCGCCGGGTTTTGTCATTCGCACGCTGCCCGGGTGCATCGACAAGGCGCGGCCCGACCGCTATCCCGAAGCGATCAGCGCCGACGCTTTTCTGCAGCAACGGCTGCGCGAAATCGGCCTGTTGGGGGATGGATGATGTTCGGACGTTCGATATTGGTTGCACTGCTGCTGACGGGGGCGGCGGGGGCGGCGCCGGTGCTGTCCACCTCGGCGACGCAGGATCCTTACTGGCAGGCCGGACGCGACACGATCGCGGCGCGGCTGCAGGTCGTCAACCGGCCGGCGCATGCGAAGAACGTCATCCTGTTCATCGGCGATGGCATGGGCATTTCGACGATTACCGCGGCACGCATTTTCGATGCGCAGGAGCGCGCGCGCAAGGCCGGCACCAACGCGCTCGGCGAGGAAAACAGCCTGTCGTTCGAGAAAATGCCGTTCAGCGCGTTGGTAAAAACTTATAACACCGACGCGCAAGTCTCTGATTCAGCTGGCACGGCGTCCGCCATGAACACCGGCATCAAGACGCGCATCGGCTATATCAACTTCCGCCAGGACCAGACTGCGAGCGCCTGCGCGACGCCCGACGCCTGGCCGCGTACGCTCGCCGAAATCGCCAAGGGTCAGGGTATGGCGGTCGGCGTGGTGACCAATACGCGGCTGACGCACGCGACGCCGGCCGCCGTTTACGCGCACGTCCCCAACCGCAACTGGGAGGGTGCTGACAAAAGTTATCCGGTCGCGGAACGCGCTGCGGGCTGCCCCGATATCGCCAGCCAGCTCGTCAACTTTCGCTTTGGCACCGGCATCGACCTCGCGATGGGCGGCGGCCGCGCCAAGTTCCAGCCCAAGGACGCCGGTGGGTCGCGCGATGACGGCAAGGACCTCGTCGCAGAATGGACTAGACGTTACCCATCCGGACATTATCTGGGCGATGCGGCGGCGTTGCGGGCACTCAAGCCGGGCGCGGCGGGACCGGTGCTCGGCCTGTTCAGCCCCGATCACATGTCGTACGAAACCGACCGCGACCCGGCGAAGCAGCCGAGCCTGACCGAAATGACCGCTTTCGCCATCGCCCGGCTCGCCGCCAGCTCGCCCAAGGGGTATTATCTGATGGTCGAGGGCGGGCGCATCGACCACGGCCATCACGCCAGCAATCCGTATCGCGCGCTCAGCGAAACGCAGCAGTTCTCGCAGGCGATTGCCGCGGCGCTGAGCCACATCAACCTCGACGAAACGCTGGTGCTGGTCACCGCCGACCATAGCCACACGCTGACGATTGCCGGCTATCCCAAACGCGGCAACGACATCCTCGGCTATATCCAGCCCGCGCTGGGCGGCGAGGGTGGTGACGGGCTCGACGAAGACGGCAATGCCATCGACGATCGCGGCGTGCCGATGGCGACATTGGGCTATCAGAACGGCCCGTGGAGCGGCACCATCGAAGGCCAGAAGCTGTCGCCGCGCCTGGCGCCGACCGACAAGAATTTCATCACCAACAAGCTCCACGGCACCGGCAGTGAAAGCCATGGCGGCGAGGATGTCGCGCTGTTCGCCACCGGCCCGTCGTCGAATCTGGTCGGCGGCGTCATCGAACAGAACGTCATTTTCCACGTCATGGCACAGGCGCTCGGCTGGAAATAATGAACCCGTTCTACGCCAACATGCCGACGACGATATTCGAGGCGACATCGGCGCGCGCCCAGGCGACCGGCGCGATCAACCTGGGGCAGGGCTTCCCCGATGCGCAAGGCCCGCGCGACGTGCTGCAGGCAGCGTCCGACGCATTGTTCAACGAGTCAAACCAGTATCCGCCGATGTCGGGGGTGCCGGGGCTGCGTGCGGCAGTCGCGGCGCACTACGCCGCGCATCAGGGGCTCGACCTTTCCCCTGAGGAAGTCATCGTGACATCGGGTGCGACCGAGGCGCTGGCGGCGTCGATCCTCGCGCTGGTGCGGCCCGGTGACGAGGTCGTGCTGCTGCAGCCGATGTACGACAGCTATCTGCCGATGGTGCGCCAGGCCGGCGGTATTCCGCGGCTGGTCAACCTGCAAGCGCCCGACTGGCAGGTCAGCGACGCCATGCTGGCCGAAGTTTTCAGCGCAAAAACCGCACTTATCCTGTTGAATACCCCACATAATCCGACGGGGTCTATGTTGAACGCGCAGTCGCTGGGCGTTATCGCCGACTATTGCCGGCGCTTCGATTGTGTCGCCTTGTGCGACGAGGTCTGGGAGCATGTGGTGTTCGACGGCACCGCCCATCTGCCGCTACTGGCACTGCCCGGCATGCGCGAACGCTGCGTCAAGATCGGCTCGGCGGGCAAGATTTTCGCGCTGACCGGCTGGAAGGTCGGTTGGGTCTGCGCCTGTCCGGCACTGTCGCAGGCGATTGCCCGCGCGCACCAGTTTCTGACCTTCACCACCGCGCCCAATCTGCAGCATGCGGTGACCTATGGGCTGGGCAAGCCCGCCGCCAGCTTCACCGCGATGCGCGTCGACCTGCAACAGTCGCGTGACCGTTTGCGTGGTGCACTGGAAGCTGCGGGCTATGTCGTCGCGCCCAGCACCGGCACCTATTTCATGTCGATCGATCTCGCCGGTTCGGGGCTGGCGGTGAACGATATGCGGTTTTGCGACGAGACGCTTGTGGACGGCGTCGCGGCGATTCCGGTTTCGGCCTTCTATGCCGAAGCTGCATCGTTCAACCATGTGCGGCTGTGTTTCGCGAAGTCCGATGCAACGCTCGATGCAGCGGCTGAACGCCTGGCGACGACACGCGTCCGACTTAGCTAAGGCGCGCTGCCCCGTGACGGGCGTACGGGCCAGATTTCTTTGACAAAACACGCCAAATAGGTTATATGGCAAGCTGTTTTTTGAATGGCCGAGCCGACACTAGTCGCGGCGACTGTAAACTTCGGAAAAAGTCGAATCTTCGTTCAGATTGTAAACTTCGCAAAATCCTGAAACTTCGTACAGATTGTCAACTTCGCCCCGCGACGAGGGCTGGAAATGCGCGGCGTCAGCTACCGACGTGCAGCAGCAAATACACCAACAGCAAGCCGACGCCCGTACCGACGAGCAACCCGACCAACCAGACAAACGCGCCACTTCGCGCGATGCGCTTGTGGAAACCAAAATCTACCACTGCAAACTCTCGAACCCAACCATGCAGCCACGCCGCATGCTTCCCGAACCCATTATCCAATGACGCAAAAAGCGTGCCAGAACTCGCGCTGTTTCAAGTAACTGGAATCGCGGCATCGAAGCCAGCTCGTGTATCACGCGGTTGTAATATTTCCTGACTCGGTCGCAGCGCGTGTTCAGTCGTAGCGCGCGGTCAGGAAGGTCAGTCCGTCGGGCGGGGCGTTGAAACCCAGCGCCGCACGGTTGCGCGCCGCCAGCGCCGCGCCGAGCGTCGCCGCGCTCCAGGCGCCATGGCCGACGAGCTTCAGACAACCGACCATCGAGCGCACCTGATGGTGCAGGAACGACCGCGCGCCGGTCTCGATCAGGACAGCTTCACCGTCGCGCCGCACCGAAATATGGTCGAGCGTCTTGACCGGGCTCGCCGACTGGCAATGCGCGCTACGGAAGGTGGTGAAATCATGCCGCCCGACGAGCAGTTGCGCCGCCTCGTGCATCGCCGCGGCGTCGAGCGGCTGCGGCACGCGCCACGCCAGCCCGCGGTCGACGGTCAGCGGCGCGCGGCGGTTGATGATGCGGTATTGATAGCTGCGCGCGACGCAATCGAAGCGCGCATGGAATTCGGGGTCGGCAACGCTGCAATCGATGATCGCGACCGGCACTGGCGGCAGCTTGGCGTTGATCGCCGCCATCAGGCGGTACGCGGTCATGTCGCGTTCGACATCGACATGCGCGACCATGGCGCGGGCGTGCACCCCGGCGTCGGTGCGGCCGGCGCCATAGACCAGCACGGGTTCGCCGGTCACCGCGTGGATGGCTGCCTCGATGGCGCCCTGGACGCTGGCGCCGTTGATCTGGCGCTGCCAGCCGACGAACGGCCGGCCGTCATATTCGATGGTCAACCGGAAGCGTGTCACGCGGCGTGCAGGCCCGGCGTGATGGCCCAGCCGTTGAGCAGCGCCGCCGTCGCCATGGCCGGCTTGCCGGCGCGCTGCACCAGGGTCGGGCGAATGGCATCGATGCCGCACGCCAGCGTCAGCCGGTCATCGAGCACCGTGCCCGGCGTGCCGCGCGCCGCGACGACATCGACAGCGAGCAGCTTGAGGCGTTCGCCGTCGAGTTCGATGAAGGCGCCCGGCGCGGGGTTATAGGCGCGCACCAGCCGCTCGACGACCAGCGCTGGCTGGCTCAGGTCGAGCCGCGCTTCGGCCTTGTCGATCTTGTGGGCATAGGTGACACCGGCTTCGGGCTGCGGCTCGGGGGTCTGGGTGTCGAGCAATTCGAGCGTTTCGACGAGCAGCCGGGCGCCGGTCGTGGCGATTTCGGCGGTGAGTTCGCCGGCGGTCTTGCGCTCGATTTCGATGACCGCCGAACGCCACATCGGGCCGGTATCAAGCCCGCGCTCCATCTGCATGATCGTCACGCCAGTCGCCAGATCGCCCGCCGCAATCGCGCGCTGTACCGGTGCCGCGCCGCGCCAGCGCGGCAGCAGCGAGCCATGGACGTTGATGCAGCCGTAGCGCGGCGCGTCGAGCAACGCCTGCGGCAGGATCAGGCCGTAAGCCGCGACCACCGCGACATCGAGCGTCAGTTCGGCAAACGCCATGACATCGGCTGGGTCCTTGAAATTGACCGGCGTGCGGACTTCGATGCCCAACGCCTCGGCGCGGCGCTGGACCTGCGAGGGGCTGAGCTTGTGCCCACGCCCTGCCACCCGCGGCGGCTGGCAATACACCGCGACCACGTCATGCCCGGCCGCGACCAGCGCATCGAGCGTCGGCACGGCAAAATCCGGGGTTCCCATGAAGGCAATACGCATGGCAGGCCTCATACCCCCGTCGGCGCGTGCACGCAAAGTCCCGTGTCAGCTAACGCTGCCAAGGCGGTTGCGCGGTGGCGTGCATGCGCCATAAACTGACAGGCATGAGGCTTGAAGATCTTGGCCCGCGCATCGCTATCCTGGGGCCACCGGGCAGCGGGAAATCGACGCTGGCGCAGGCGGTTGCGCTCAGGACCGGGCTGCCCGCGGTTCATCTCGACCAGCTGCAGCACTTGCCCAACACCGATTGGCAGATGCGCCCCGAAGCCGAGTTCATGGCGCTGCACGATGCCGCAATAGCCGGGCCGCGCTGGGTCATCGACGGCAACTATTCGCGCTGCCTGCCACGGCGGCTCGATCGCGCCACAGGCGTCATCCGCATCGACATTTCGACGCTCACCAGCCTGTACCGCTATCTGCGCCGGTCGTGGTTTGAAACCGGGCGCGCCGGGGCTCTCGATGGTGGCCACGACAGCGTCAAATGGTTGATGATCCACCACATCCTGGTCAGCAAGCGCCGCAGCCGCGCCAGCTATGAGCGCATCTATGCGGCGCTGACGCAACCCAAGGTGCAGCTTGGCTCGCCGCGTGCGCTGGCGGATTTCTACGCGCGCGAAGGGCTGCAGCGCTAAGCGCTGCCATTGCCATCGGCGCGGTGCAGCGGCATAGCTGTTGGCATGTCGTCTCCCGAAATCGATGCGCTGGCACAGGCGCTGGCACGGCTGCCGGGGCTGGGGCCACGGTCGGCGCGGCGTGCGGTGTTGCATCTGCTCAAGCGCCGCGAGACGGCGTTGGTGCCGTTGATTGCGGCGCTGCAGTCGGTTGCGGCCAATCTGTCGACGTGCGAAATTTGCGGCAATGTCGATACGCGCAATCCGTGCGGCGTGTGCACCGATCCGCGACGTGACGCGCGGCAATTGTGCGTTGTCGAGGAGGTTGCCGATTTGTGGGCGCTCGACCGGTCGCGGCTGTTTCCGGGGCGGTTCCATGTGCTCGGCGGGCGCTTGTCGGCGCTCGACGGCGTGACGCCCGAGGATTTGAGCATTGGGGCGCTGGTGGCGCGGGTGCGTGGCGGCGGCATCGAGGAAGTCGTGCTGGCGATGAACGCGACGATCGAGGGTGCGACGACGATGCACTACATCGCCGAGCAGCTGCGCGGGCTGGGCGTACGCGTCATGCAGTTGGCGCACGGCATGCCGGTCGGCGGCGAACTCGATTACCTCGACGAGGGGACTTTGGCGCAGGCGCTGCGGGCGCGGCGGCTCGTTGACTGACGCGCGCAAGCTTGACGCGCTGCCTTGACCCGGCGGCCCTGACTACCTAGCTAGCGCGCCATGGCTATTCTCCCGATCCTTGAAATTCCCGATCCCAAGCTGCGCCTGATCTCGGCGCCGGTGGCGCGCGTTACCGACGCGCACCGCCAGCTGATGGATGACATGCTGGAAACGATGTACGACGCGCCCGGCATCGGGCTGGCGGCGATCCAGGTCGGGGTGCCCGAGCGCATCCTGGTCATCGACCTGCAGCGCCGCATAACGCCCGTCGATGACGAGGGCAACGAAGTCGAGGCCGAGGCGCACGACATCAATGACCCGCGCTACTTCGTGAACCCGGAGATTGTCTGGGAGTCCGAGGAGTACGGCGTCTACAACGAGGGCTGCCTGTCAGTTCCCGAGATGTACGGCGATGTCGAACGGCCGGCGCGGGTGCGGGTCAAGTGGCTGGGCTATGACGGCGCGGCGCATGAGGAGGAGCTCGACGGGCTGCTGGCGACCTGTTTGCAGCACGAGATGGACCACCTCGACGGCATCTTGTTCGTCGACCATCTGTCGAAGCTCAAGCGCGACATGATCATGAAAAAGCTGACCAAGGCGCGCAAGGGCAAGTAGGCTCAGTAGGCGACGCGGCCACCGGTTTCGAAGTCGTCCTGCAGCAGTTTGACCAGCACCGCGGCGACATCGGCGGGGGTCTTGAGCGTGGTGGCATCCTCGCCGGGGAAGGCGCGGGCGCGCATCGTGGTGGCGGTGGCGCGCGGGTCGAAGCTGACGGCGCGGACCTTGGTGATGTTCATGATTTCGGCCGCATAGGTCGCAACCAGGCTTTCGAGCGCCGCCTTGGTCGCGGCGTAGCTGCCCCAATAGGCACGCGGGGTGACCGCGAGGCTGCTGGTGACGGCAACCAGCCGGCCGGCGTCGCTGGCGCGCAGCAGCGTGTCGAAGGCGCGGATCATGCGGAAATTGGCGGTCAGGTTGAGTGCGACGACCTGCTCCCATTCCTTGAGCGCGATATGCGGCACGGGGGTCAGCGTGCCCAGCGTCGCGGCGTTGAGCACCAGAATGTCGAGCTTGCCCCAGCGGTTGGCGAGCGCGCCGGCCAGCCGGTCGATGCCGTCGAACTCGCGCAGGTCCATCGGTGCGATGGTGGCGCTGCCGCCGGCGGCGTGGATGCGGTCTTCGACCTCGATCAGCCCGGCTTCGGTGCGCGCCGTCAACACGACATGCGCGCCGGCCCTGGCGAGCGCTTCGGCAGTGGCGGCGCCGATGCCGCGGCTGGCGCCGGTGACGAGCGCGATTTTTCCGGTGAGGTCCATGGGCATTCCGTGGTTTGTGTAAGCGGGTGGTACTTTCCCCTCCCGGCAACGGGAGGGGCGACTCGCGGTAGCGAGCGGGGGTGGGCTCTGTCGAGGGAACGCAAAGTTCGCGCCAATTACCCACCCCCGCCGCGCGAAGACGCGCGTGTCGCCCCTCCCGTTGCCGGGAGGGGAGGAAGATGGCTCAGATCATGCGTTCGGCGAGCATGCTCAACTGATCCGGAACCTCGGCTTCCTCGAAATCGGTGAGGCGGGTCGGGTAGTCGCCGGTGAAGCAGGCGTCGCAATATTGCGGGGCGTCGTCGAGGCGCAGGTCTTCGCCGAGCGCCCGGTAGAGGCCGTCGATCGACAGGAACGCCAGGCTGTCGACCTTGATGTACTCACGCATGCGCTCGACATCCATGTTGGCGGCGAGCAGCTTTGAACGTTCGGGGGTGTCGACGCCGTAGAAGCAGCTGTGGCGCGTCGGCGGGCTGGCGATGCGCATATGGACTTCGGCGGCGCCGGCGTCGCGCAGCATCTGGACGATCTTCAAGGAGGTGGTGCCGCGGACGATGGAGTCGTCGATCAGCACGATGCGCTTGCCGTCGATCATCGCGCGATTGGCGTTGTGCTTCAATTTGACGCCGAGGTTGCGGATCTGGTCGCCGGGCTGGATGAAGGTGCGGCCGACATAATGGCTGCGGATGATGCCGAGTTCGAACGGCAGCCCCGATTCCTGCGCATAGCCGATGGCCGCCGGCGTGCCCGAATCGGGGACAGGGACGACCATGTCGGCGTCGACCGGGCTTTCGATGGCGAGCTGCGCGCCGATCTTCTTGCGGACCTGATAGACCGACGAGCCGTCGACGACCGAGTCGGGGCGGCTGAAATAGACGTGTTCGAAGATGCACGGGCGCGGGCGCATGACGCCGAACGGCCGCAGCGAGCGCAGACCGCGCGGGGACACGACGACCATTTCGCCGGGTTCGACCGAGCGCAGGAAGGTGGCGCCGACAACATCGAGCGCCACGGTTTCGGAGGCGAAGATATAGGCGTCACCCAAGCGGCCAAGCACCAGCGGCCGCACGCCGAGCGGGTCGCGGCAGGCGATCATGCCCTCGCCGGTCAGGCAGACGAGGCTGTAGGCGCCTTCGACCTGCTTGAGCGCATCGATGAACTTGTCGAGCAGCGTCCGGTAGGTGCTGGTGGCGACGAGGTGGATGATGACTTCGGTGTCGCTGGTCGACTGGAAGATGCTGCCGCGGCGGATGAGTTCGCGGCGCAGCTTGACCGAATTCGAGATGTTGCCGTTGTGCGCCACCGCAAAGCCGCCCGAGGCGAGCTCGGCGTAGAGCGGCTGGACGTTGCGCAGCGCGGTTTCGCCGGTGGTCGAGTAGCGGTTGTGGCCGATGGCGATGTCGCCGACGAGGCGCCGGATGACTTCCTCGCTGTCGAAATTGCCCGCGACATGGCCCATCGCGCGGTGTGTGTGGAAATCCTTGCCATCGAAGGTGGTGATGCCGGCGGCTTCCTGACCGCGGTGCTGCAGCGCGTGCAGGCCGAGCGCGGTCAGCGCGGCGGCGCCTTCGCTGCCGTAGACACCGATGACCCCGCACTCTTCGTGAAGCTTGTCATCATCAAACGGATTGGTCGTGAGGTCCATCGGGACTCCCCAAGCATTGCGCGCATCAGCTATAGCGTTCGGGCCATATAGTGGCGGCGCGGGCGTTTGTCTCCCCCCAAGCTGTCACATCGCTGCAACAGGAGCCATGCATTGAGCGACAGTGAACGCGAGACATCGACCGTGCTGCACCCCAAATGGGACGAGCGCGGGCTGATCCAGGCCGTCGCCAGCGACGCCGACAGCGGCGAGCTGCTGATGGTGGCGCACATGAACGCCGATGCGCTGGCCGCGACCATCGCCACCGGCGAAGCGCATTACTGGAGCCGGTCACGCGCCGAGGTCTGGCACAAGGGCGGCACCTCGGGGAATATCCAGACGGTTGTCGAAATGCACATCGACTGCGACCAGGACGCTCTGTGGCTCAAGGTCAAGCCCGCCGGCCCGGCGTGCCACACCGGCGAGCGTACATGCTTTTACCGCCGCCTGCATGACGGCAAGCTCGTGCGCGAGGCATGAGCGTGCTGCTCGCCGGCGCCACCGGGCTGGTCGGGTCGCGCGTGCTCGATTTGCTGTGCGCGGCCGGGACGCCGGTCGTGGCTGTTGCACGCCGCGCGACGGGCAAGACCGCCCCGGCGCTGACCGAGGTCATTGCCGATTTCGCCGCGCTGCCCTCGCTCCCCAAGGCGCAAGTGGCGATTTGCGCGCTGGGCACCACCATCCGCATCGCCGGCAGCCAGCCGGCGTTCCGCGCCGTCGACTATGACGCGGTGCTGGCGTTTGCGCGCGCGGCGCAGGCCGCCGGCGTCACGCATTTCATCCTGATCAGCTCGGTCGGCGCCAGCGCGGCGTCGCCGGTGTTCTATTCGCGCGTCAAGGGCGAGGTCGAACGCGACATCGGCGTGATGAACTTCGCGCGCTTCGACATCATCCAGCCGGGGCTGATCCTCGGCCCGCGCCCCGACCGGCACCCGGCGGAGGCGATGTTCCAGGCGGCGGCGCCGTGGCTCAACCCGCTGCTGTTCGGGCCGGCGGAACGCTACGGCGCGATTGCTGCCGATGTCATTGCCGCAGCGATCGTGAAGCTGGCAACGCTGCAAACGCCGGGGCGCTACGTCCATCAAAACGGGGAATTGCGTAAACTGGCGAAAGCCTAGACATTGTCGAGGCCAGACCGGGCAGAAATTCCGGCGGCGGGGAGGGATGTGATGACCACGGCCGTACCGACGGGCCTGCAGTTGACGGTTTTCGACGAGACGTTTCGCAACCGCCCGCACGAATATTTCGATGCGTTGCGGCAAGCCGAGCCGGTTCATCGCGATACGACGCTCGGCCGCGTCGTGCTGACCCGCGCCGCCGATGTTGCGGCCGTGCTCAAGGATCGCAGCCTTTCGGTCGATGGTCGCAAGGCCGCACCCGATTCGATCATCCAGCGGCTGATGACCGCCGAGGACCGTGACGCACCGCGTTCGATGCTGGCGCTCGACGATCCCGACCATGCGCGGTTGCGGCGGCTGGTGACGCATGCCTTCAACGCCCGCGCGATCGAGGGCATGCGGCCGCATATCGCCGTGGTGGCCGATGCGCTGCTCGATGCGGTTGCCGATGCCGCAGAGTTCGACCTGATCGAGGATTATGCCTCGCCGCTGCCGATCATCGTCATTGCCGAAATGCTCGGCGTTGGTGCTGCCGACCGCGCCGATTTCCGGCGCTGGTCGAAGGGCCTCGCCAATGTCTTTTCGCCGCTGCGGACGCCCGAGCATCTTGCCGGACTCAAGGCCAATTCCGACGAGCTCAGCGCCTATTTTGCCCGCGCCATTGCCGAACGCCG
>Ga0075163_10002874_pt1 | contig 23168 bp, 20 predicted proteins | sample JI1023141ADNA_FD_71478 | JGI IMG/M metagenome (GOLD analysis project Ga0075163, IMG submission 71478) | Wastewater effluent complex algal communities from Wisconsin, to seasonally profile nutrient transformation and Carbon sequestration -... | ecosystem: Engineered > WWTP > Effluent > Algae... | reverse complement strand
ATTGTAAAACTGATCGATGTATTACCACAGAATGAGCCCAATTTTAAAAATGCACCCCGCGGATTCCAGATGGCCGGATACCAGCGACTGGTAAGAGCTGAAGTGATGAGAGGTAAATTCAGGAACAGCCTGGAAAAACCGGAAGCCTTTTTACCGGGCGTCGTGACCCAGGTAAAATTTAGTTTGAACGATGTGGCCCATACCTTTAAAAAAGGTCACAAACTTATGGTGCAGGTTCAAAGCAGCTGGTTTCCCCTGGTAGACAGGAATCCACAACAGTCGATGTATATCGCTGCTGCCGAAGCGCATGATTTTAAAAAAGCTACCATCAGGTTATACCATGATGCAGAACATAAAAGCAAGATCACCCTACCCGTTCAGAAAAAATAACCTGGGTTAATTTTACTCAGTAACCATAAGATGATTCGAAATATGAAACTGAAATTTTTACTGTTTGTATTTATACATTCATTGGATGTAAATGCCCAAACTCCATTACCGTTAGTACCGGCGCCGGTTTCAATGACCATGGGGAAAGGGAATTTCATTCTTTCTCCTCAGACAACCATTGTGCTGGAAGGAAGTAATCTTGAAAAGGAAGCATCTTTTCTGAATGATTACCTGATGCAATTTTACGGGTACTCCTTACCGGTAGGTACAAAGAAAACGAATCAGCAGTCTATCGTATTAAATTATGAAAGATTAGACCAACCTTTACCGGGCGCTTACAACCTGCACATCAATGAAAAGGAAGTTTATATTGCAGGTGACAATGCGGCTGGCGTTTTTTATGGTATACAGACCCTGATACAATTGCTGCCTGTAAACCCCGCCAATAAACAGTTGCAGGTTCCGCAATTATCCATTGAAGATCGTCCCCGTTTTGCCTATCGTGGTATGCACCTGGATGTAGCACGTCATTTTTTTTCGGTGAAAGAGGTAAAAAAGTACATCGATTACCTGGCACTTTATAAATTCAATAATTTTCACTGGCATCTAACCGAAGACCAGGGCTGGCGGATCGAAATAAAAAAATACCCGAAACTAACTGAAGTGGGTAGTTGCAGAGCTCAAACGTTATCCGGCAGGTATGGAAGTGATGTGTACGACGGGAAAAAATACTGCGGGTTTTATACACAGGAAGAGATCAAAGAAGTGGTTCAATATGCAGCTGACCGGCATATTAATGTGATCCCTGAAATAGACATACCCGGCCATAGCCTCGCCGCACTAAGTTCCTACCCTTTCCTGGGTTGCACCAAAGGACCTTACAAGGTAATGGAAACCTGGGGCGTATCAAATGAAGTGCTTTGTGCCGGCAATGACAGCACTTACCGGTTTTACGAGGATGTACTGGATGAAATTATCCAGCTCTTCCCATCTGCGTATATACATATCGGTGGTGATGAATGCCCGAAAGAAAGATGGAAAACCTGTCCGGTTTGTCAGCAGAAAATGAAAAAAGAATCACTGCCTGATGAACATGCATTACAAAGCTATTTCATAACAAGAATTGAAAAATATATCAATAGCAAGGGAAGAAAGATCATCGGCTGGGATGAAATCCTTGAAGGAGGATTGGCACCCAATGCTACGGTAATGAGCTGGCGGGGTGAAGCAGGTGGCATCGCCGCAGCAAAACAAAATCACTATGTGATCATGACACCGGAAAATCCTTTGTACATCAATCATCAGCAAAGCAGGAATGAAGATTCGGTTACCCAAGGGGGTTATAACCCAATTGAAAATGTGTATCAATACAACCCTGTTCCATCCATCCTTACCGAAAAACAGGCAAAATATATTTTAGGTGCACAGGGAAACATGTGGTCGGAATACATCAGCAACACATCCAAACTTGAATATATGTTGTTTCCCAGGATGGCTGCTTTGGCCGAAGTGTTGTGGACACCGCAGGAAAAAAGAAACTGGCCAGGTTTTGAAAAAAGGTTGCCAGGCATTTTGGCACAATATCGATTCAGGGGATTAAACTATAGCACGGCATTTTATGATCTGCAGCCTGCCGTAATCCGGTCTGGCGACACAGGCATCGCCTGGAAATTGGAGTCAAGGCTTCCAGATGGAAAGATCATCTACGTGATAGACAGTACGACCAATGCCAGTTTTACCTACACTCAACCAATTGAGATCAAACAGAGTGGCCTTTGGGGTGCTGCATTAACCGATTCTAAAAATAAGATCATCAGCAAATGGACCTGGCAGTCATTCAACTTAAACCTGGCCAGTGGTAAAAAGATCACTCTCCGTGTTGAGCCCAATAAAAGTTATTCGGCAGGTGGGGCGTTTGCATTGGTGGATGGTATTCAAAACAATAAAGGCATGCTTAGGTCTGCCCAATTCCTCGGTTTCAACGGGAATGACCTGGAAGCAGTGATTGACCTGGGTAGCAACAAAACAGTTGACAGTATTATCCTGCACGCATTTGAACAAAAAGGCAGCTGGATCTATGCGCCGGCATCTGTAACCTTTTTTACGAGTATCGATGGGAAAGAATTCAACCCCTTGAAAGAAAAACCCCAGCGATCAGGAACCAAAAACCTGGAGTATGCCTGCAGGGTCAATAGCCAAACCCGATTCATAAAAGTAGTGGCTAAAAATTATGGAATGATCCCACCGGGCGAACCAGGAGCTGGCAATAAAGCCTGGTTATTTGCGGATGAAATTGAAGTAAAATGATTATTTCATTCAATTTTGACGATTTCTAAAATTTTCAATAAAATCATCATTCACCAACATTCTATTTTCTAATTTGTCAAATCATTGAAAATTATCTTTTCAAACTTCTGATTCGTTTACTTTTTTCTTGTGGATTGATGTCTATTTTGTCAACACGATTTAAAACTTAGCAGGAACTTCTGAAGCTACATCTGAGTTTCAATGAATTGATTCACAATAATCTCCTGCCCTTTCAGCCATGGTTTTACCATAATAATGGTTTAATCACAACTTTTCACCAGCTTGTTAAACTAAAGCTAATTCGAAGGAAATTAATTATCTTCATGGCTAACTTTTTACACAATATCTATATAAACAAATGAAACGAATTTTACTGCTAACTTACTGTCTGGCTGCGTTCATTACCACGAAATCACAAAACATATCCTACACTTGTCCGAAAGACACTGTATTAGGTTGTAATACAACATGTTTTACCTTAACAGCCCAGTTTCCCGACATTCATAGTTTGGGCGACACATACACTTTCCAGAATCTTACCACTGCTTCAGCATGCAGGCCTTATGCATCTCCAGATTTGCCGGGCAATCCTATTGTCATCAATATCGACGATAAGTATTCTGCAACGCCGATCAGCCTGAATTTTAATTTCCCCTTTTTTGGAACATTATACAATCAGTTGCTCGTGAGCACCAATGGTACCATCACATTTGATGTGTCGCTGGCGGATGGTTTTTCTGACTATGGAATTTTGAATAGCAATGGTTTTTTAAGTGCAACTACCGGAACACCCGAAGATCTTCCAAGTACATTGTTTGATGGCGCCTTGATCATGGGTCCTTTTCATGATATCAACCCTGCGGCAAATACGTCACCAACAAGACAAATCAAATATGATATCATCGGAACGGCACCCAACAGGAAATTCGTTTTTAGTTTTTATAAAGTACCCCTGTTTAATTGCACTGCTTCATTTGAAAATACTCACCAGATCATTTTGTTTGAATCAACCGGAATAGTGGAAGTAGACATTATTGACAAAGAGATTTGTACAACCTGGAACGAAGGCCGGGCGATGGTTGGCATGCAGGATATCACTAAGACAAAATCTATCATGGCTCCCGGTCGCAAAGCCAGTGATGCACCATGGGGTAGCATCGGCATGAACGAAGTTTGGCGTTTTATCCCTTCTGCCGGGGCAACATTATACCGTAAAGTTGAATTATTAAATTCGGCTGGTGTTGTAGTAGCTACAGGTGATACTACCAGGGTTGATGCCAATACCTTTGCAACGAGCTTTGCCAATGTTTGCCCACCCAGCGGTACATCCGTTTACGTAGTGAAAACCAGTTATGTAAAAATTGATGACCCTACTGTAACCATTTTTAGTTTAGATACAGTAAACGTAACGAGGCAACCTACATTGCCTTTAACAGCTACTACTACTCCTTCTACTTGTGGTTTAAGCACTGGTACCATTACAGTTTCTGTTGGTGCAGGTGGCGTTGCTCCGTATCAATATTCAATAAACGGCGGAGCCTTACAGGCATCAAATGTTTTTACAGGACTTGCTGCGGGAACTTATACTGTTTTTGCCCAGGATGCCGGTGGATGTAATAACACGATTTCTGTAACAGTTAGCAATATCGGAACATTACCTTCTACAAATACAACCACTGGCACCAGTTGCCCTGGTTTGAATAATGGAACCGTTACGGTTACCCCAACGGCAGGTACTGCACCTTACACGTATGTATTGGATGGAGGAACTTCCCAGGCAAGCAATGCTTACACCGGACTTGTTTCTGGTCCCCACATCATCGTTTTCACTGATGCAAACTTATGTACCGGTACAGTAAACTTTACTATTACAGCGGGTACAGCCATTACATCTACTTCAAGCACAACTTCTACAACTTGTCCGGGAGTAAACAATGGCGCAGTAACTATTACGCCTACCAGCGGCACTGCTCCATATACTTACTCTATTGATGGAGGTGCTTTCCAGGCTAGTAATACTTTCACAGGTTTAACGCCAGGAGCCCACACAATTAATATAAGAGATGCCATTGGTTGTACCGGCATCAGGAATATTACCATTTTTACAGGATCATCCATCACTTCAACAACAGCGCTTACACAAGCTACCTGTTCAGTAGCAAGCAATGGATCTGCCACCATTAACCCGTCGAGTGGTACGGCACCATATACGTATTCAATTGATGGTGGTGCTTCACAGGCCAGTAATATTTTCACTGGTTTAACTCCTGGCTCTCATACAGTGACCATCAAAGATGTGAACAACTGTTCGGGTACCAAGACATTTACCATTACCACAGGAGCAGGAGTATCCGGGTCAGTGACCACAGCTTCAACCTCCTGCCCGGGTGTAAATAATGGAACCATTACTGCAACAGGTTCTAATGGTACAGCACCATATACTTATTCACTGGATGGTGGTGCATTCCAGGTATCCAATGTATTTACCGGCGTTTCAGCCGCTTCACATACAGTTACTTTCAAAGATGCCAGCGGATGTACAGGTACTGCTCCGGCTACGGTTGCAGCCGGAACTGCCATAGCAGGATCTGCTACCAGTACAGGTGCCAGTTGCCCATCGGTTAACAACGGCACCATAACGGCTACGCCTACTAGTGGAACAGCCCCATATACTTATTCACTGGATGCCGGTGCTTTCCAGGCTTCAGCAACTTTTACAGGTGTTGCAGCAGGGTCGCATACCGTAACTTATAAAGATGCCAATGGTTGCACCGGAACTGCCACCGTAACGGTAACTGCAGGGCCGGCCATCACGGGAACGTCTACCAGTACAGGCACCAGTTGCCCATCGGTAAATGACGGAACGGTAACGGTTACGCCTACCACCGGAACTGCACCTTATACATATTCAATTGACGGTGGAGCCAGCCAGCCAGGTAATATTTTTACCGGACTTGCTGCAGGTTCTCATACAGCAACCTTTACCGATGCAACGGGATGTAGTGGTACTACAACTGTTTCTGTTTCTACAGGTGCGGCATTAACCGGTACATCAACCAGTACCGGAACAAGTTGCCCTGCAGTGAATAACGGAACGGTAACGGTTACGCCTACCACCGGAACTGCTCCTTATACATATTCAATTGATGGTGGAGCCAGCCAGCCGGGTAATATTTTTACCGGACTTGCTGCAGGTTCCCATACAGCAACATTTACAGATGCAATCGGATGTAGTGGTACAACAACTGTAACTGTTGCAACCGGAGCTGTTATTACAGGAACAGCAACCAGTACAGGAACCAGTTGTCCTACGGTAAGCAATGGTACTGTTACAGTTGGCGCCATAACCGGCACTGCCCCTTACCAATATTCAATTGATGGAGGTGCTTTACAAGCCAGTAACATCTTCACCGGACTTGCATCAGGTGCACACATCGTTGGCTTTACCGATGCCGTTGGTTGTTCTGGAACTACTACAGTTACCGTTGCAACCGGAGCGGTTATAACGGGATCGGGTACCAGCACTGGTACAAGCTGCCCAACTGTATCAGACGGTACCATTACAGTTACGCCTGCAACAGGCACTGCTCCATATTCTTATTCAATAGACGGACTTCCATCACAAGCCAGTAATATCTTTACCAACGTTGCTGCGGGAACGCATATCATGACCTTTACCGATGTGCTGGGTTGCACCGGAACCACACAGGTTACCGTGAACCAGGGTGTAAGCCTCATCGCTTCAACGATCACTACCGGAACCAGTTGCCCAACTGTAAACAATGGAACCATGAATGTGATTCCTTCAACGGGAATTGCACCATATAGCTATTCAATTGATGGCGGACCGGCACAACCGGGTGCATTATTCAGTAATCTCGCACCTGGCCCACACACGGTTACATTTACCGATGTACAAGGTTGCAGTGGCACTGTAACAGGTACGGTTGCAATGGGTGCAAGCCTTACTTCAACCATTTCTGCAGTTAATCCAGTGTGTGCAAATATTAATGATGGTAGCATAACAGTTACGCCTACCAGCGGGGTGGCTCCTTACCAGTATTCATTGAATGGTGGTGCTCCACAACCCAGCGCTACATTCAGTAACCTGGCACCCGGAGCTTATACCATAACTTTTACAGATGCGATAGGTTGCTCTGGAACAAATACCAGGGTCTTAACATCAAACCCGGCCATCAATCTTACATTTACCAGGACAGTTCCTGTGTGTAACGGTGATGCCAACGGTACGATCAATATTGTTGCATCCGGCGGTGTGGCTCCATATCAGTATGCGCTGAGTCCTTTTGCAACTTACCAGTCGAGCGGAACATTTACCGGACTCACTGCCAATACGTATATTTTTGAAGTGAAAGATAATGTGGGTTGTACCAAACAGATCACCGTGGTATTAACAGAACCTTTATTGCTTACTGCCAGTGCCACCAGCACTTCGGGATCATGTAACGGTAATGACGGAACCATCACCATTACTGCAGCTGGCGGAACTCCTGCCTATCAATACTCAGTAGACAACGGAGTTACTTACCAGGCTACCAATAACTTCGTGGTATCTGGTGGAAACTATCCTGATATCAGGGTGAAAGACAGCAAAGGTTGTATTGCCAATGCTGCCACCAATGTTATCCTGATCGATACCATGTACATAAATCTGGGGCCGGATTCTGTGATCTGCGAAGGCCAATCTGTAAGATTTGAACCAAGAACAAATCCACAAACAAATATTTTTAAATGGAGAACCATACCGGATCCGATCAGGGTAAATACCCTCGATTATGACAGCATTAAAAATGCAACGGCTACTCCATCCGATACCACTACTTATATTCTAAATGCCAAATGGGGCGTTTGCCCTGCCAGGGAGGATACCATAACTGTATTGGTTAAACGCAGGCCGATTCCGGATGCCGGACCAACAGCCTATGTTTGTCACGATAATAAAGTAACAACACTCAACGGATCGGCAAGTAACCTGTCGGGCACTGTTAATTACGAATGGACAGACACCACGCACCTGGAAACGCCACATACCAATATTACCGTGGCAAGGCCCGATACAACAGAGGACTTCATTCTCACTGTAACAGATAATTACGGTTGTAATTTCATTGAGAAAGACACGGTAAGGGTTTATGTACAACCACCGGTTCCTGCCTTTGCGGGTAATGATACCATTGCCATCAGGGGAACACCGCACCAGATGCTTGCTTCAGGTGGCGTTAATTACGAATGGACACCTTCTACCCCGTTGAACCTCTCTACCATCGCAAACCCGTTGGCAACTTTATTCAATGACCAGAGGTTCGTGGTAAAAGTTACTGATATTGGTGGCTGTATAGGTTACGATTCGGTATATGTTCAGATCTATGACGGACCAGCTTATTATGTTCCAAATACATTCTCTCCTAATGGCGATGGCATCAATGATGTATTCAGGGCCATACCGGTGGGAATATCCTATACGGAATGGTTCAGGGTATTTAACCGTTTTGGAGAATTGGTATTTGAAACCAACAAATGGCTGAAAGGTTGGGATGGCACTTACCTCGGCAAAAAACAATCTCCTGGGGTATATGTATGGATCGTAAAAGGAATGGATAAGAATGGCAGAAAGGTTGAAATGAAAGGTACGGTCATGATCATTCAATAAAAAAGTTTATCTCAATAAAAAACGCCGGTTCATGAACCGGCGTTTTTGTTTCCTATAATTAAATTAATAACTCTTTGCAATATGTTGTTCAAGCAATAGCAGATCGGCCAACACGCAGGCTGTCACCGCTTCAAGCACAACAGGTACCCTTAGCGCAATGCATAGATCGTGACGGCCTTTTACAGATAGATCTTCCATCTCACCTGATTCAATATTTAATGAACGCTGCTGTGCCGGTGTAGATGATGTAGGTTTTACTGCTACGCGGAAAACAAGTTCATTCCCGTTAGTTAACCCGCCAACAATACCGCCCGAATGATTGGTTACGGTTTTACCCGACATATTTTCCAAAGAATCGTTGTGTTCCGAACCCATCATTTTTGCTGCCTTGAAACCAGCTCCAAATTCTATTCCTTTTATGGCTGGTATGGAAAATACGGCATGTCCGATCAATGATTCCACCGAATCAAAAAATGGTTCCCCCAGCCCGATCGGCAAATGTTTTACCCTGCATTCAACTATACCACCAATACTATCACCAGCATCTATGGCTTTTTGCAATCCTTTCTCCAGGTCAGTCTCTCCCCCAATCTCCAGGATGGTTGCTGAACAGAGCGGCTGCCCGGGTAACAGGGTTAATATCTTTTTTGCCATTACTCCTGCGGCCACTAAACAAACCGTTAACCTGCCACTGAAATGGCCACCTCCCCGGTAATCTTCATGACCGCCAAATTTTTTAGAAGCCACAAAATCTGCATGTCCTGGCCTGGGAACTTCCCGGGCTTTTTCATAATCAGAACTGCGGGTATTCTTATTTTCAAATAAGATACATATCGGGGCACCGGTCGTTTTTCCGTTGAAAATCCCGGAAATAAAAACAGGTTTATCTTCTTCGGTTCGGGGTGTTGTACCGGCTCTTATTCCTCCTTTCCTTCTTTCTATATCTGCTAAAAAATCTTCAGTCTCAACCTCTATGCCAGCAGGATAACCATCGATATTGATTCCCACATATGGGCCGTGTGATTCGCCGAAAATGTGAATCCTGAACAATCTCCCAAAACTATTCATTTCAATCAGTTTAGTTGAACAAAGATACAGATGCTCCCAGCATTTGTAAGTCGCTATAAAAAGAGGGATATGATTTATTTACTGCTTCTGCATGGTCGATCTCTACCGGCCCTTTAGCCGATAATGCAGCAATGGCTGCTGCCATAGCTATACGATGATCATGATGTGAATCGACCTTTGCTGCCTGAATCATTCCGCCGGTAATATGCATGTCATCTCCTTTAAGGTGAATGGAAATGCCCATGCCTTCAAATACCTTTTTCAGGGTTTGAGCCCGGTCACTTTCCTTGCCTGCCAGCCTCGATATGCCATTTATAACAGATACGCCTGTGCAATGAGCAGCCAATGCTACCAACGGAGGAAAAAGGTCGGGACTATCGGTTGCATCGAATTGAAAGGGCTTTAACGGTTGCGGACAAACGACTGTATACCCACTGTGTTTGTTTTCTATCGTAGCTCTACAGCTTTTCAGCACATTCAATATGGCTTTATCAGCCTGGGCTGAATGCGGATCTAAACCAGTTATTGTTAACGGTCCTGCCAATAACCCTGCCACCAACAGGAATGCCGCATTGCTCCAGTCGCCTTCAATGTTTACTTCAATGGTTTCCTTTCTTTGTGTTGCAGGATTGATCGTAAAAATCCGGTGATCTTCATGATGAACCTCGTAACCAAAAAGGCTCAGCATCGATAAACTCATGTTGATATAAGGTTTGCTCACCAGGTTATCAACGGTAATGGTTACCTGCTTTTTTGCAGCCTTCGCCATGGCAAACAGCAAACCGGTGAGGTATTGCGAACTTTGAGATCCATCGATCCGGATATCAGTGGGAACCATCGGCCCGTGAATAATTGCAGGCAGGTAGCCATTGTTCAAACTGCATTGAACGCCCAATAAAGGAAAAACTTCTTTAAGGAAATGCATGGGTCTTTCCATGAGGCTGCCCATGCCATTGATCACCACTTCCTCCCTGCTTAAGGCAGCAATAGCCGAAAACATGCGAAATGACAACCCGCTTTCTCCGCAATCAACCTTGCCACTTGGATTAATCATTCCAGTACTGTGAATATTCAATTGACCGTTCTTGCTGCTAACGGTGGCGCCCAGTTGCTGAATGATGGATATTGCTGCCAGGTCATCCTGGCTGGCACCGGGATTGGATATCACCGTTTCACCAGTATGCAGCAAGGCCAGCGCACAGGCTCTTTGCATCATGCTTTTACTGGCAGGTGCCGGTATCATTCCCTTAATAACAGAAGGATGAATAACGGCAATCATTATAAAATGGATTTTATGTTTTCATGCAGGAACGAAAGGGCTACAGGTTTGGTGCGTGCTTCGCCGATCTTATTCAGCATCACGAACTGCATTTGATCATCGGCTCTTTTTTTATCAAGTTTCATCACTTCAAAAACTTTTTCATGATCCGTTTCGATATCTACCGGTAAATGATAACGCGACAACAGGCGAACCACTTTCTGTGCATCTTCAAAGTGGAGATTATTAAGTTTTTCCGACAAATTACATGCGGCAACCATGCCAATGCTCACGGCATGTCCATGAGGAATTTCATGTAAATTTTCGATGGCATGGCCGAAGGTATGTCCAAAATTGAGCAACTTTCGATCGCCATCTTCAAACTCATCGCTGGTAACAATGCCCATTTTTATTTCTACATTCTGTTCAATCAAAGATGCGATCAGTGTTGTATCAGCCTGAATGTCGTGCAAGGAATATCGCTCCAATACCCGGAATAACAAAGCATCTTTAATGCAGGCATGTTTGATAATTTCAGCAAAACCATTGATCCATTCCTTTACCGGTAAGGTTTCGAGAAAACGATAATCGTATAAGATAAATTCGGGTTGGTAGATGGTACCAACCATATTTTTATAAACACCCAGGTCGATGCCATTTTTCCCCCCAATGGCTGCATCTACCATACCGAGTATAGTGGTAGGTACGAGCGCCAGTTTAACGCCACGTTTATAAATGCTGGCCACATACCCGGCCATATCACTCACCACGCCACCCCCGACGCCAACAATAAAACACTGTTTATCCATTTCAAGATCGATCAGCCTTTCAATGATCCGATCAACGATCTGCTGGTTCTTATGCTCCTCACCCGGGGTCATCTTTATAACACGGAACCCACTGAATTTTTCCAGGTGCAGATCATATACATGATCATCGGTGATGATCACACATTTGTCTTTTTTACAAAGGGTTTCCAGCAATTCAAAGCCTGCATCAAAATAGCAAGTGACCTTTTTCCTGGAAAATTGATATTCGGCTTGTCGCATAAAAGATTTTAAAAATGAAGATGCTAATCGTTCATGATCCTATTCTGGTGATTGATGCTTTCCAAATGTACAGCATCGAAGTATCGGGTTATAAATTCTTTACTGAGACCCAGTTGCAGGCCTTTGTTAAAGGCTCTTTCCAGTATATCGTTCCATCGGCTGGTTTGCAATATTGTAATATTGTTTTCCTTTTTATAGAGACCGATCTTATCGGCCAGTTTCATGCGTTGCCCGATGAGGGTGAGTAGCTCGTCATCTACCTGGTTAATTTGTTCCCTGAGTTGATTCAAGGCATTTAGGAAGGCAGGCTCTGACGTTTTTTCTGTGCGCCAAACCAGGTTCGATATCATTTCTCCAAGACGTTGGGGCGTCACTTGTTGTTTGGAATCACTCCAGGCCTGGTCGGGGTTAATATGACTTTCTATCATCAAGCCACCAAAATCAAGGTCAATACTGATCTGGGCTGTTTCCTGCAGCATATGCCGGTTGCCGCATATATGGGAAGGGTCGCAAATGAGCAACATACCCGGGTAGCGTCGTTTCATTTCAATGGGCAGGTGCCACATGGGTGCGTTGCGGTAATCGGTATTTCCATAGGAGGAAAATCCACGATGGATCATGCCGATGTCTTTTACCCCGGCTTTCTGTAATCGCTCTAAGGCACCACTCCATAATTCCAGGTCGGGGTTAATGGGATTTTTTACCAACACAGGAATATCGGTTCCCCGAAGTGCATCTGCCAATTCCTGCACACTGAAGGGATTCACGGTGGTTCGGGCACCGATCCATAATACATCAACATCGTATTGAAGTGCTTCTTCTACATGACGTGCAGTTGCTACTTCAACAGTTATAGGTAAGCCGGTAATTTGTCTGGCTTTTTTTATCCAGGAAAGTCCGATACTTCCTACTCCTTCAAACATGCCGGGTTTGGTTCGGGGTTTCCAGATGCCGGCCCGGAGCATATCTACCTGGTTGGTAGCTGCCAGTTGCCTGGCGGTTTCCAATACCTGCTCTTCTGTTTCAGCGCTGCAAGGTCCGCTGATGATCAATGGCCTCTTCTTCCAAACTTTTTCAATAGTATCCTTCATGTTGGATCAATTACTTCGGTAAAATTAATTGAAGTTGACCGCTTTATCTTAAATAAAAAATGCCTTAAGATGGGTGAATGTAATGCTGATGTTTACATTCTTTTTACAAAAAGCATTACGGTTTTATTGTTTATTATTTATGGTTTATTGTTCATTATTCAACCAAAAAAAATATAACTTAAACTATGTTTTATATTTGATTTTAAATATTTTATGAAGTTTATTGAATTATTTTGTTTAGATACGATTAGTACCCCAACAATAGTTCTCTTTTTAAGTAGACAGATGTTTCCAGGTTTCGAAATCCATTTCAAACCTGGTCTCATTTCCATATTTTCCCGACTCCTTCCAGCCTTGCAACCGGTAAAATTTGTCAGCCCGGGTTCCGGGGGAAGTACTGAGCCAGATCGTTTGATCTGTTTGTTTGAAGTACCAATCGATCATGATACGATGCAATGTTTTTCCAATGCCCATTTGATCAAATCCCGGCTGTACGAATAATGCCCACACATTATTAGCCACCAGATCCGCATATGCAAAGCCCACAATCCGATCTTCTTTTTCACAAACCCATGCTTTCCCCCTTGTGGTCATGTAAGTTGCACAGTCATCATTACTCACCAATGCAGGATCGGACAAAGTATTTTCTGTTACACTGTTTCTGACCCGTTGTATTTGAGGAATGTCGGCCAGGGATGCTTCTCTGAAATTCATATTCAACGTTATTTAAAAAATCAAATGAAAGGTTTGCAGATCCGCAAAGTAATATATAAGGTAAAATATTTTGAATAAAAAGGGGCTAAACTCAACATAAAAAAGCCATTTCGGAGATCCGAAATGGCTTATACGATTGCTTGCCGTTGTAAAATTTTCAGAACAAATGGTCAGCAAGTAACCCTTTGCCTGTAAGAAACATTAAATTATTTCTTAATAGTGTCAGTTGTAACAGTAGTTTTAACTGTAGAATCAGTTACTACTTTTACAGTATCAGCTGTTACTGGAGCAGCTGGAGTAATAACAGTAGTTGTGTCAGTAGTAGTGGTTTCTTCTACTTTTTTTTCTCCTTCGTTGCAAGCTGTGAAAGATGCAGCGATGATGGCAATTGCTAAGAACTTTTTCATTTGTGTTGTTTGTTTGATTAAAATTATAATTTGTTATTAATACCCGGATTAAAAAAAGGTAACCCTTCTTTTTAAAAAATATTATTTTCGCTTAAATGGGTTACAAATAACCAAAAACCGTATTAATAAGAGATCAGTGAATACATCAGAACCGGAAAAATTTTTACTGGACGGGTTAGCGAAAGAAGACAAGCAAGCTATTGAAAGAATCTACCGGGATAATTACCAGATGGTTCAGTCATTCATCCTCCATAACAATGGAACCATGGATGACGCAGCGGATATCTTCCAGGAAGCCATGATCGTGTTGTTTGAAAAGTCAAAAACACCTGGATTTGAACTGAATTGCCAGATAAAAACCTATATCTACTCTGTTTGCCGGAGACTTTGGCTTAAAAAACTGCAGCAAATGCAGCGTTTTGGCAGACAAACTGATGATATGGAACAGGTGATTCCCGTAGAAGAAGACCTGGAAATACATGAAAAAAGACAACTCGACTTCTCTATCATGGAAAATGCCATGGCCAAGATCGGGGAACCATGCAAAAGTTTACTGGACGCCTATTATATCCAGAAAAAACAAATGCAACAAATAGCAACAGAATTTGGATATACCAATGCCGATAATGCAAAAACCCAGAAATACAAATGCCTTGTGAGATTGAAGAAACTGTTTTTTGCACAATATAAAACGATACAATAATTATGGATGACATTTTACTCATAGACGCCGCAGAAAGATATGTGAAGGGCGAAATGACTCCGCAGGAAAGAACCTATTTCGAAGAGATCAGGAAAAATAACCCGGAGCTTGACCAACTTGTAGTTGAGCATATCTTCTTTTTGAATGAACTCGATTCATTCAGTCATACCCGCAATTTTAAACACGCCCTACAGGAAACAGAAGCCAAACTGATCGGTGAAGGCTTTATTTCAAAAGCACCTTTGACCGGTAAAGCCAAGATCATATACTTATGGAATCGTTCTAAGCGTACTATCGCAGTTGCAGCTTCCATAGCTGGAATCGTTTCAATCTTTATCGCCAGCATGATCTCTGCCTTTAATAACAGCAAGGCTCCCAATACCAAATTACTCGTGGCTGAACTAAATGAACAAAGAGCTAAGACCAGGCAGATCGAAAAAAAGGTAAACCAGCTCGCCGCAGCTTCCAATACGCCCCTAGTGGTTGAAAAACCAAGGGTAGACGCTAAATTCAGGGCTACCGGCTTTTTAATTGATGCGGCCAATAATTTTATTGTTACCAATGCCCACGTTATCAAAGAAGCAAGACACCAACTTATTGTTGAAAATATAAAGGGCGACCAGTTTAAAGCTGAAGCAGTGTATGTGAATGTAGAAAACGACCTGGCCATCCTGAAGATTACCGACAATGATTTCAAAAAACTAGCTCCTTTACCCTACAGCATCCGTAAAACGAATGCTGAATTGGGCGAACAGATCTTTATGTTGGGTTACCCCAAGCAGGAAATTGTATATGGCGAAGGATATGTGAGTGCAAAAAATGGCTACCAGCTTGATACCATTTATTGCCAGCTTAGCACATCAGCCAATGAAGGCAATAGCGGTTCCCCGGTGATCAACAAAAGTGGCGAACTGGTAGGTATCATCACCAGCATGGAAACGAATGCTGAAGGTGTGGTGTTTGCGATCAAATCGCCCAATATTTACAAGGCAGTGGATGAAGTGAAAAAGATCAAGGATTACGAAAATATTAAAATCCTGTCTACTCCCTCATTAAAAGGAGCCGACCGTGTAAGCCAGATCAAGAAGGTGCAGGACTATGTTTTTATGATTAAAGGAAATTAAGCAATAAGTGGATATAAGAAACTGGCAGTCAATTGACTGCCAGTTTTATTTTGTCGAATATTTTAACCCCATAAAGAAGGCGGATAGGCTTTTTGATTCACCAAGTCATCGATACTTTTCTTCACACCCGGCGCATCTTCCTTGTAGGTTACCCCAAACCATTGTGAGGATGTTGGGATCACTTTTACCACATGTCCGGGCTCCTTTATAAACTCATCTGCGATGATCGGGATAAAGAATTCCGATTTAAGATTGTGTTTATTAGCCGGGATGAATTGTTCAAACAATGTTTTCGTACGGGCAAACATCGAGGGATGAAAACACCAGAAATTCATCGATACACTTGAATTACAAGGCACTTCTATCTTCTGGTCATTTTCTTCATAAATAACTACATCGCCTGAACGGTAAATTTTTGTCCGCTCGTTAATGGAGACTAGATTGTTATTTGCATCAACCTGGCAAACGCCCCTGCTCACCGTACCATGTTCACTAAGTGTCTTATCAAGTTGATAACCGATCAATGCATAGGTGCTCTCGTTGCATTCATTCATTAGAAAGGCTGCCGCTTTTTCAAAGGCATCCCGTCCATAGTAGTCATCGGCATTGATCACGGCAAATGGCTCCTTCACCTGGTCGGCTGCACAGAGTACTGCATGACCTGTTCCCCAGGGTTTGGTACGATCGGCAGGGATATCACCCGGAGCCACATGGCTGGTCATTTCCTGGTAAACGTAATCAACGGCAATCTTACCTTCCAGTTTGGCGCCAAAGCCAGCTTTGAACTGGTCGGCAAAATCTTTGCGGATAATAAATACCACTTTTCCAAAACCTGCAGCGATCGCATCATAAATGGAATAATCCATGATCGTTTCTCCGGTTGGACCAAAGCCCTCGGTTTGTTTCATACTGCCATACCTGCTGGCCATGCCTGCTGCTAAAATTAAAAGTGTGGGCTTCGTCATCTGTATATTTGCTCTTTAATAAATGGTTTTTAAAGGACACAAAAATACTATAATCCAACAGTAAAAATGAAAAATGCTTTTTGAAGAACCGCATATTCATTGCACGTTAATTGAGAACGAAATTACACGGGCAAAAAAATGTACCCTGTTAGTAGCCCGGTTTGACGAGGTTCATCCGGTTGTTTCGGGTAATAAACTTTATAAACTTTATTATTTTTTACAGGAAGCCCTGGCTTCAAACCATAAAACCATCCTCACTTTCGGAGGAGCCTATTCAAATCACCTGGCTGCAACAGCATTTGCCTGCCGGCAGGCTGACTTGCGGAGTATTGGCATTGTAAGAGGTGAAAGACCTGCGGTATTGTCGCATACATTACAGCAATGCATAGAATATGGAATGGATCTACAATTTGTGAGTCGTGCCGAATATGCCATCATGAGTGATGGGGTAAATGTGAATAATCTGAAAGATATGTTTGGCGAATGCCTGGTTGTTCCCGAAGGCGGCTATCACCCGATCGGTGCAAAAGGAGCGTCGAGGATGATGCAGGCTTTGAACATACCAACGGTGACCCATATCTGCACGGCGTTAGGTACCGCCACTACCCTTGCGGGATTGTTACTGGATAAAACACATTCAGCCGGGGTGATAGCTGTACCCGTTTTAAAAAACATGACAGATATCGAACAAAGGTTGCATTGCCTCGGCGCTTCAGCCGGCATCAACCGTTTGACCACCTGGGATGAGTATCACTTTGGCGGCTATGCGAAAAAAAACAGTGAACTCATCAGCTTCATGAATGCATTTTACACCGAACACCAGCTACCAACCGATTTTGTATATACCGGTAAGATGATGTATGCCGTAATGGACAAGTTAAAAGCTGGTTATTTCGAAGAGGGCAATACAATTTTATGTTTGCACACCGGCGGTTTACAAGGCAACCTTTCTCTTTCGCCGGGAACTTTAGTTTTTTAAACATTCAACATCGGGTTATATTTGCGCTCATAAACGGCAGTACCCGATCTGCCAGGTTCCATATATGAAGCACGCTGCCCGTCTCATTTTATTGTTTACCCTCATCTTTGCAGGAAACGTTTCTGCGCAGGAAGTGTTACCCAAACTCACGGTAAAGAATTTCAGCGGTAAGATCATTGTGAGCTGGCAAAATGAATATACCAAGCCGGTTTCCAACATCATCATACAGCGCTCTTATGATAGCCTGAAGAACTATACCAGCATCGGTTCGGTTCTGAATCCACAAAACAAGGAAAATGGTTACGCAGACGCAAATCCGCCCTACACTAAAATGTACTACCGCGTTTCGATCACGTTTGAAGGTGGTACCTATGTGATCAGTCCGCCGGTAAGGCCGATCAGGATCATCCCGGTTGTAGACAGTTCAAAAATCAATAACAGTAAATTCCCCTGGCAGGTAAGTGTCTATACTGATTCTGTTTATCAGAAACCGCCAAATACTTCTGTTCCCTCCCAACCCTTCCCTGTTTCTGTTGTTAACGACAGCACCAAGTCGATACCAAACCCGGTAACGACAACTGTTCCTCCTCCAGTAAAAAAGAATGAGATCACTTATCCCAGTCAACGCATCTATACTGCTAAAGACAATACCGTGGTGATTCATTTACCAGATGCTGCTACCAAAAAATATACCGCTAAATTTTACGACGATGCGGATAATTTCTTATTTGAGCTTACCAGGTTGCACGAAGAATATCTCATGCTTGAAAAAGTGAATTTCACCCATGCCGGCTGGTTTCGATTCGAGTTATTTGAAGATGGTAAGCTGATCGAAAAAAACAAATTCCAGGTAAGTAAGGATACTAAAAACGGCAATAAGTAATTTCTACGGGAAGGGTTATACGATTTTTACTTCAAACACGTCTTCAAAGTGTTTTTTGATCTGCTCCTTTACTGTTTCATAATCTATAAAACGCCCTGTTTCTTTTTGAATGGACGTAACCTGTTTGTGCTGGATACCGCATGGAATGATATGATTAAAATAATTCAAATCTGTATTTACATTCAATGCAAACCCATGCATGGTGATCCAACGACTGCAGCGCACACCAATGGCGCAGATCTTACGTTCCTTGCCCGGAATATGCGGATCTAACCAAACTCCCGTTTCCCCCTCACTTCGGTCGCCTTTCAGCCCATATTCAGCAATGGTACGGATGATCACTTCTTCCAGGTTGCGCAGGTATTTACCGATATCGGTATAAAATTTTTCAAGATCAAGGATCGGGTATCCAACAATTTGCTGCAACCCATGAAACGTAATATCGCCACCCCTGTTGGTTTTATAAAAGTCAATGCCATGTTGCTTTAGTTGTTCATCATTCAGCAAGACATGATCCATACTGCCACTTTTACCCAAAGTATAAACCGGCGTATGTTCACAAAAAAGAAAATAGTGCCTGGTATCTACTTCGCCGGGAGTCAATGGGGGCGTGGCTTTTCGGGCAGCAGTTTTAATGGAAACATTCTCCTGTAAGAGGTTTTCCTGGTAGTCCCAGGCTGCTTCATAATTGATCACTCCCAAATCTTTACATATCACCGGCTGCTTATCCACTGCTTTGTTTTAATTTGCAAAATTAATGGAAAACGATGGAAGGGTGATGATTGACCATTCACGTGTCGGCCATAGTATAAAAATTGTATATGCAAGCAGAAATTGAAGATGAATTGCCCGAATCGGAATCGTTGTATGAGAGATTATCCCTTGTAATAGACAGGGGCCAGGAGCCGGTTCGCATCGACAAGTTCCTGATGCAACGTATTGAAGGTGCCACCAGGAATAAGATACAACAGGCTATCGAAAATGAACTGGTGCTGGTAAATGAAAAAACGGTTAAGAATAATTATAAGATCAAGGCGGGTGATAAGATCATTATTTACGATACCAATACGCCCGAATCATCAGAGATCATTCCCCAGGATATTCCATTGGATATTCTTTACGAAGATGACGACCTGTTCATCATCAACAAACCCGTGGGTATGGTGGTGCATCCCGGAAGCGGCAACCCAAATGGAACCCTCATCAATGCCGTAGCGTACTATCTAAAAACGCACTGCCCCGGTCTCAATGAAGATGAGTTGCCCCGCTTTGGATTGGTTCACCGCATCGATAAAAATACCAGCGGTCTTTTAGTGATGGCTAAAACGCAGAAGAGCATGAGTGACCTGGCCAAACAGTTTTTCAATCATACGGTACACCGCCGTTATGTTGCGCTTGTATGGGGAAATTTTGATGAGGATGAAGGTACCATCGTTGCACACGTAGGCCGTCACCAACGATTCAGGAAATTATTTACGGCTTATCCAGATGGTGAACATGGCAAAGATGCCATTACACATTATAAAGTGCTGGAGCGATTCAATTATGTAACATTGGTTGAGTGCCGGCTTGAAACGGGCCGTACACACCAGATCAGGGTGCATATGCAGCACATCGGTCATCCATTGTTCAGCGATGATTTTTATGGTGGTGACCGCATTGTAAAAGGAACCATCTATACCAAGTACAAACAGTTCGTGGATAATTGTTTTGCCATTTGCCCACGGCAGGCACTTCACGCCAAAGAACTGGGCTTCATTCATCCTGTTACCCGCAAACCCATGCTATTTAGCAGCGAACTGCCTGATGACATGCGACTGCTCATTGAAAAATGGCGCAAATACAGCCAGTTTAAAAATGCGGAAGATTAATAACGGTAATCCTTAAACGATGGAAGATATCCCCCTCCCCGACCCAGGCATGCTTGTAAAATTGGTTACCATGGAAATGCCATTTGGTAAATACAAAGGAAGAATTTTGCATACTTTGCCTGTAAGTTACCTGGAGTGGTTTTCACAAAAAGGATTTCCCAAAGGCCAGCTGGGCACATTGTTGCAAGCACTTTACGAGATCAAACTAAATGGGCTGGAATACCTGTTGCTGAACCTTAAAAAATGATAACCTGTATACAAATGATTCCATTTCACTTATTCAAAATCAAATAACGTGGCGGTAAAGACACCCCGTTCCCTTTTTTTAAAAATCGCTTTCCAGTTGCCGTTATAGCGGATGAGGGTTGGCACGGTGAGATCCCGGAAACGACTCATCAACACTTCCATGTTCACTTTAAAATCATACACACCGGCATCAAAGCTTAAGCTGTAATTACGGCCCACTACTTCAAATGTACTGTCGTTGAACCATGTAGTCATCTCATCCACCACCACATTGCCTTCAAAACCGGGTTTTACTTTTTGATGAAAAATGTAACAACTGGTATTGTTGTAAAAATCCATGTCGATGTTCATATCATACCGGTCGGCAATATTATCATCAAATATGGCCGTCTTATTACTCATGAAAGGCAGGCCACTGATGCGTTTGCCGGGATTGAAGAACAACATTTTGAGTTGCTGTTTGTGTTTTTCCATTCCTGTTTTACCAGCCGTGGAAAATTCAATGCCTTTTACAATATTGTTTTCGCCGCAAATGGTCCCTTTGGTAAAAAAAAGAGAAGCATACATATCGGCTGTATAATAATTGTACTGATGGTCATCGTTGTAAAAATCGCCGGAAGGCGTTTCTTCCAGCACCTGCATGCTTCTACAATCGTTTACACGTAGCTGTTTGGTCTTGCTGTGAAGCCCGGCCTTCAGGTCTCCCGACCTTGTCAGCATCCTGATATCATTGATGGCCGTGAATCCCAGTATATGAAGATTTCTGAATGCCTTGTAAAAACTGCTGTCGTTCCTGATGCGTTCTATAAATGCTGGTACATTAAGCCGGCTGTCTACAACCACTTCGCTAAGGGTTACCACTTTCTTCCCTACCACCACAACTGAGTCTTTTTGTTGTGCGTGAATAGAATGACTGATTCCCCAAAATAAAACAGGTATGAAAAACCTTTTCATACCTGCAAATTATGTCAAATGAAATAAAACCGCGATGTTCCTTATTTGGGAAAAACCATCCGGTAGTCAACTTTAATTTTCCCTTTGCTGATGTCGTCCAGCTTTCGCTTGAGTAAAGTTCGCTTCAGGGGTTTGATATGGTCTATGAATAGTTTACCATCGATGTGGTCGTACTCATGCAATATGATGCGGGCAGTGAGGCCAATGAAAGTTTGGGTATGTTCTTTAAAATGTTCATCTACATATTTCAGCGTCACTTTTTCATTACGCATGATATCTTCCCTGATCTTAGGAATGCTGAGGCAGCCTTCGTTATAACTCCATTCGTTGCCGTTCAGTTCAACAATATGAGCATTGATAAAGGTTCCTTTGAACCCTGGTTCATCGGGGTACAATCCTTTTTCATCATCTTCCTGGTTCTCAAATATCTGTTCGCTGTCCATTACAAATATGCGGATATCTTTATTGATTTGTGGTGCTGCTAAACCAACACCATTGCTGTTGTACATGGTTTCCCACATATCGGCCAGGAGTTTCTCCAGGCCAGGGTATTCGGGTGTTATGTCGGAACAAACTTTTCTCAGGATGGGTGAGCCATATGCTACTATCGGTAAAATCATGCGGAAAGATAAAATTTTAGCTGCTGTTATTTAGCCGTAAAGGTAGCCTAAATGAGCGTAAGAAACAAGCCTATGGCCCTATTGGCTGATCAATAGAATTCATTATGCTCCCGACCGCTGCATGTATTCCTGGAGGATAATGGTTGCAGCAATTTCATCAACGATCTTTTTATCACGACGGTCTTTTTTCTTCATGCCCATTTCGATCATGGCATCTTTGGCCATTTTAGAAGTATATCGTTCATCTACTTCCTTCAGTGGCATATCAGGAAATGCTTTTTTTATCAACTGTACGGCTTTGCGGGCGGGTGCAGTTCCATGGGTATCAGATTCATCCCAGTTCATTGGCATGCCGATAATGATGAGTTCCACCGGTTCTGTTTGCATGTATTTTTTCAGGAAAGGAATCAGTTCGTGCGATGCGATGGTGGTGAGGCCGGTGGCAATGATCTGGAGCGGATCGGTAACGGCAATGCCTGTACGTTTACCTCCATAATCTATTGATAGTATCCTGGCCATATCAGTTCAAAAATAGATCTAATAAAACAAATGTTGCGAAAACCACCGAAGCAATGCCATTGGCGGTCATGAATGCAATGTTCACCCTTCGGAGATCATCAGGTTTTACGATCGTGTGCTGGTATACCAACATTCCGGTAAATATACCTACCCCGATCCAGTATAACCATCCGAATTCGCCATAAAATCCTGCCCCGATCACCGAGGCTGCGGCAAAGACATGCAACAATTCCGAAACCCTCAGTGCATTGCGTTTACCCATTAACGTTGGTATAGAATGTAACTGGTGCTGGCGGTCGAATTCTTCATCCTGCAAGGCATAAATGATATCGAAACCGCTTACCCAGGT
>Ga0075163_10002873_pt1 | contig 23173 bp, 28 predicted proteins | sample JI1023141ADNA_FD_71478 | JGI IMG/M metagenome (GOLD analysis project Ga0075163, IMG submission 71478) | Wastewater effluent complex algal communities from Wisconsin, to seasonally profile nutrient transformation and Carbon sequestration -... | ecosystem: Engineered > WWTP > Effluent > Algae... | reverse complement strand
ATCCCCATAAAGACAGTTTTTGCCGGGAAATTTCTACCTGTTACAATAGATTGCAAATCACATTATTAATATAATGTGCGATATAGTATTTTATTCAGAAATGCATTTTGTGTCTGTCCTTTCGGCTCTGCATTTTACCTTCCAATTTTGCGGTATGGACACCTTTGAAAAAATGAATAATGATGTTGCCCAATGGGCTGCATATCAGAGTCAAAAAATGCGGCGATTGGTCGGCAGCATGACGCTGAAAGACAAGCACGCAGTCCAAAAAACAGCATGGGCAAAAGGAAAAGTAGAAGGCTATAAGCAATTAGAAAAAAGTATTGGCTCTGGATTGAAAAAGGATTTCGGACAGGTGTCCCGGATAAATTTCAAGTTTCGCAGACACGGTATTTTTCTTGAGCACGGGGTAGGTAAAGGCCGACCTGTACGTAGTGCCGCTGCAAATCCTAAGCCTTGGTTGAAGCCTATATTAGACCCTGCAATTCAAACGCTGGCAAATTTGGTGGCTGAAAACTATCTCGACATTGCTGCCGGTGAAATTAAGTTCAATATCCCCGGCATTGTCTCACGAAGCATTGTAATCAACAATGGCAAATAATACACGCCAGATTTCTGTTTTCCTCAACGGGCAACAGGTCGAATCGACGATAAAGAATATTTCTGGCGCTTTTGTGGAGGCGACAAACAGGCTCGCGCGCATGGTCGTGGGGTCCGAAGAATACATTGCGCAGCTGGAAGAGGTGAAGAAATACAGCAATGCACTGGCAGAACACCGGCAGCGAATAAAAGAGGTAGCATCTGAAAACATTGCAGCAGCAGGGTCAGTAAATGCGCTGAGTGAAGAGCAACAAGTAGCTGTAAGAACCCTGAACAACCTGGACACCGCATCGGCTGAGTATGAGATACAACTGAAAAAGGTGCAAGACCTGGAGGCGCGGCTGGGCGAGATACGCCAGAAGCAACAATCCCAGAATATAGCCGTGGCCGGATCTGTGCGGGCATTGGAAGAGGAACTGCTTCGGGAGAAAAAGATACTGCACGATCTGGTGATCGGCACAAAAGAATACCAGGAACAACTGCGAAAGGTGCAAAGCCTGGATGGTGACCTGCAAAAGCACCAGCAATCCTTGAAAGGAGTAGGTCAGGGCTGGTCGTTGTTGAAGGGGGGCGTGGACAACTTCATCGGGTTGGCAGCGGGAGCGTTCGCAGTGGATACAGTGATCGGGTACGGCAAGCAACTGTACAACACAGGTGTGCAAATGGACGCGCTTGATAAAAAAGCGCGCACTGTTTTTGGCGAAACGCTGCCCAAAGTAACCAGCGAAGCCCAGGCAAACGCATCCGCTATGGGCCTCACCAATGCCCAATATGTCGCCGCTGCCGCAAACATTCAGGACCTGCTGGTGCCTATGGGATTCCAGCGCGACAAAGCAGCCGATATTTCTACCCAGTTGGTCAATCTTTCCGGCGCCCTGTCGGAATGGACAGGCGGGCAGCGTTCCGCATCGGAAGTGTCCGAGATACTCAACAAGGCGCTGCTCGGCGAACGCGAAGAGTTGAAAGGCCTGGGCATTTCTATTTCCGAAGCCGACGTATCCGCAAAACTCGCCGAAAAGGGTCTCAGCAAACTCACAGGCACCGCGCTGGAGCAGGCAAAAGCAATGTCCACTTTGGAATTGATACTGGCGAAAAGCACCGATGCCCAGACGCAGTTCGCCAACGGTACCGATTCCGCCGTGCGCCGCCAGGCAGAACTGGCTGCCAAAATCAAAACCATCAGTGAAAACCTGAGCCGCCTGTTGTTGCCAGTATTCGAATCGTTGGCCGCAGGGTTGAGCAGTTTTGTTGACGGCATTTCCGGCGCAGTTGAAGGTATCGAATCCCTGGTGCAGCCAGCAAAATCCGCCACTAAAGCGTTCGATGAGCAATCGCAGAAAGTGGGCGACTTGCAGAAAAACATACTGCCCCTGCTTTCTCGTTACGACGAACTGACCGGGAAAACTACCCTGACAAAAGATGAGCAGGACGAACTGCAAAAAATAATCACGACCGTCGCAGACGTTATCCCCACCGCCATTTCCGGGTTCAACAAGTACGGCGAAGCCCTTGGGCTCAATACCACCAAAGCCCGCGAATTCATCGAAGTAGAGCGAGCGCGCCTGAAATTCATCAACCAGGAAGCCATCAAGGAAAACGAGAAATTCATTGCCGAGACCCAACGACAAGCAGATGTAGCACTCGCAAAACTGAATTCCGGAACGGCGGCAAAGACCTCGTTTTCAACTACAGGATTTGGAGCGACTACGGAATTTAAATCCCTTACTTCCGAAGAAATAAAGACCATCCAATCGGAAACTGCACGCCTTCAAGAAACGCTCAAGGGCGCCAATGCCGAACTTGCGCGCCTCCGAGGCGATACGCTTGAAATCCCGGAGCCGCCAAAACCCAATGGCGGCGGCACAGGAAGCGGAGGCAATGGTGATGGTGGTGGCGGCGGTACAGGGAAAGATAGTGCTGCAAAAAAAGCAGAGCAGGAGCAAAAATCCCTGACCGATCTGCTCGAACGCACAACCGAACTACGGCGCGAATTCCTTGCAAAGCAGAGCAACGACGAAATTGAACTCGCTATCCAGAGCATTGAAAAAAAGTATGATGCTGAGATAAGTAAAGCCATCGAACTGGAGCAGAAGGGATACGAAGCCGCCACCGAACAGCGCAAAATCCTCGAACTTTCCAAACAGGAAGAGATTGCACTGGTGACCCGCGAAATCGCCGAAAAAGCCCGGGAAGAACAGGAAGCCCAACTGGCAGAAGCCCTGCAAAAAGAGCAGGAAAAGTCCGACGCCATCCGCAAAATAAAAGAGGAGGAGTTCCAAAAAGACAACGAGCAACGTCTGTTACAGGAAGAGCAGCGGCTCAAGTTCGAGGAAGAACTCAAGACCTTCACCAACGAAGGCCTGCTCACCGAACGCGAAGCCGCCATACAGGCGCTCGAAGAGCACTACCGCGACCTGCTTGCCATCGCGGAGCAGTACGGCTACGATACCACAGCACTCAAGGAATCCTTTGCTGCTCAGCAGGCTGCCCTTGAAAAAGAGTATGCCGACAAGGCACTTAAAGAGCAGTCCGACGCGCAGAAAGCCCGGCTTGAAGCCCTGCAATCCACCTTCTCCGCATTCGGCGATTTCATTACAGGCACATTCGACCTCATCGGCGGCGAAGGCGAAAAGGCCGCATCCTTCCAGAAGGTCGCCACCCTGGCCAAAATCGCATTTGATACCGCCAGCGCCATATCATCGCTCACCGCTTTTTCGGAGGCCAACTATGCCAACGCTTTTACATTTGGTGCAGCCGGCGTTGCCCAATTTATTGCAGGCATTGCGCGTATCACAGCCAATATTGCCCAAGCCAAAAAAATACTCAACAGCGCCCCCCAGGTAAAACAGAAATACCAGGGCCGCTACCTCAACGTCACCGGCGAAGACGACCAGCGCACCTACAACGCTGCTGTCATCGCCCCCCCCGATACCGGACTGCTACCCAATCACCCGGTACTTTTCCAGAGCAATGCCACCGGTGCCCCCGTGCTGGCCAGCGAACGCGGCCGCGAATACTTCGTGTCTTCCGAATCCCTGCGCAACCCATACATCGCCAACCTGACCCGCATGATCGACAACATCACGATCAGCGGCGGACGCGGTGTACCCCAATTTGCAGAAGGCGGAGTCAATCAGTCCAGCCCAACGCCGGCGCCGATCAGCGCAGCAGCGCCCGCAGCGATACCCGACATGATCGGACTCATCGCGCAAAACACCTCCGTCATGCAAGCCCTGCTCAATGCCATCAACAGCGGCATCGTCGCAGTCATACCCGACCGCACCATCACGGAAATACCTGCCCGATTCGGAAAAATCAACGACGCCAGCGGAGGATTTTACGGGTAAGCCATCACGCATCCTCCACCGTAGTGCTGAGAAAAACATCCAACTGATCCACACCGGCCCGGATTTGCGACGTATCGATGTGCGTGTATATCATCGTCGTCTTGATGTCGCTGTGCCCCATTATCTTTTGCAGCACCTCGACCTGCCCGCCCGCAGCGATAAAAAGGTAGCCGAACGTGTGGCGTGCCACATGGGTCGTCAATCGCTTAGAGCCTCCAAAGAAGTCCGATATCATCTTCAAAAACCGATTCATCACCTGCTCCTTATACACCCCGAACAACCGGTCATCCGCACTTTCGCTATCCTCCAGCAGCCGTAGTGCCATCTTGGAAAGCGGCACCTTCACAATCTTCCCCACCCGCTTCGTTTTCAGCGGTACAAAAATCAGCATCCCCCCCTCCACATTCTCCCTGCGCATAGCCGCCAGGTCCGAATACCTCAGGCTCGTCCCGATCTGGAACAGGAAATGCCGCAACGTATTCTGCAGATAAGGCTTCAACTCCCCACGGTCGTACAGCGCCCGCAACTGTGCCACCTCCGCAGCATTCAGAAAAGTCCGCTCCTTGCTCACCTCCTTGAACTTAAATTCTGCATACGGATTCGGCAACCGCTTGCCCTTCCGCCGGGCCAGCAGCACAAACTTGCGCAGCACACGGTGGTACTTTGCCGCCGTGTTGGCGTCCAGTTTCTGCTTCCTCAGAAACGCATCCCAGCCCGACACAAAATCGAACGTCAGATCGCCAAAAGCAATCTTTGCCCTGTACTTTGTCAGCCAGCGGTGCGTAGTGTTGTAATTTTTTCGGGTAGCCACAGCGTGCGATTCTACACTCTTATCAATCTCTTGCCGCATCCATACCAAAAAATCACCCATCGCCGGCTTCCGGTCAAATTCCTCTTCAAACTTTGCGACCGTCAGCGGCGTGTCATTCATCAGCGATTCAAAAAACATATCCTCTACCCGGCTCTTCACCTTTGCCAGCAGCGCATTAATCTTTTGCGCCCGGACCGGGTCCGCCTTACTTTTTACCTGCATCCTCACCGGATCGAATTCATCCGGCCTCACTTCCACATTCAGTCCCACCCGTACCCGGTCCCCATTGATGAACGCCTGCAATACCAGCGGCTGCATACCATTTGCCCGCACCCTGTCGCCACGCAGGATAATCTTATACGTATATTTATACATGGTGTCGTATTGGTGGCGTAGTGGTGTCGTTTAATTCATTTTTCTTTCATTGTAAATCAATTAGTTAGATAATGTATTTGTGTGTTTAGTGGCCCCGACGGGACTCCCCACTTTTCCACAAATACCTATATCCCAACTACTTACAACGACTTTTCAAAACTTGGTGGCGTAATGGTGGCGCAAACTCCCCCCCTACTTCAAGCGCTCGAAATAATATCGCCCACCTTCGATCGCCACCAGGCGCCAGCCGAAGCCCGCCAGATAGTTCACAGCAGCCATTTCCGTCATCCATACCAGAGGCTCTTTGTTATCGGCGCACAGCACATGCCCCGTTCTGGATTCCAGTTTTTGGCCGAAGTCAATGGCCCCGAGTAATTTCAGCGACGAGAGTTTCTGCTGCTCGAATCGTGCAGCCAGGTAGCGCACTTGTGGCATCGTATCCAGCCAGTGTTCTGCGGTGCGTTGCGACAGCGCACAGGCGGGCAGCAGCACCGCCAGCAATACAGGAAAAAGATTTTTCATAAAGTACATGATATGGTTGTGAGTTAAAGAATCATCCCGCATCATCGCCACCGGGACAGCCGCCGCCAAGGCGCCGCACCTCCTCCTCCAGCCATCCCATTCTTTCCAGCAAGGTGGCTACCTGGGCTTCCAGCGCCGACACACGGTCCATCGTAGTCTCCACGATGCCAGTGTGCCCGGAGCGTTCATATCCCCCTGGTTCTTCCATTACACCCGTCAGCATTCCTGGCTCCGGATCGTAGACTTTAATACCTTCTTCTCTTTTATACATAGACCCGTTCCCGGTGATAAGCCAATCGGGATTGAATCCGGTATAGCATTTGCTTATCTTGTAGGCAAATGAGGCAGTAACGCTCCTGTGACCATTCAGCAACTGCGAAAGAAACCCGGGATTAGTATTTAGGCTCATTGCAATCTCTTTATCTGTGCCCGATAACGTGTTTTTGAATTCGTTTAGCCGCGCTCGCCGGCCTTCCAATATTTCATCCATCAAAAAAATTCAGGTTTCAAAAAAATATTTAGCAATTGCTATTGCATTTGATTTGCAGATGCTATACATTTGTGACAAATTATAACATTCGTGACAAAACAAGAGATTAAAAAATGGCTTTCGCGGAACCGAAAGTGGTCCGCATGGGAAAAATGGACTCACCAACAAGGTGATCCGATTTCAAAAAGAACCTTGAGAAGAGGATTGGATGAGCGCGAGCCTAAGCCCAGACAGGAAAAGGCGATTGATTTGGCAAAGGTCTACATATCTGCACAAACGCCCCCAGTATTTCAAGCGGCTACAGCATAACCTTCTGCAACCCATCGGCAAAAGTGCCGGTGGTCCGATGATCGGGCGGCAACACTGGAGGGGCCGCCCACACTGCGCGGTAGAGAAGATGGTCAATCTCACCGGGATCACAACCCGGAGAACGCTGGTTCGAATCCAGCCCGTGCTACAAAAGAAGATTGTTTTCATTTGGTTTTTTGGGGTTTTCCCCTGGGCGTAAGGCCTGGGGGATTTTCCCCGGAAGCCACCGGGTAGAAAGAGAAGTTAAAAGTGGGCAAGTCAGGTGATCCCCGTCGAAAAGGCGGGATCACTTTCTACCCGGGAGCAATCGTCACAGAAATTCATGGGATTATACTTGTTGTCAGGTGGCCCCGCGTAAGAGCGGGGCCAGCCAGTCTATTGCACCCTGTGAAAAGAAGAAAGGGCACGCCGCCCAATCCGAGTTTTAAATCAACTCCGGCCAAGCCTCACCAGCATGGCCGGATTTTTCAACCAGATTCGTTCACACACACATTGTCATCCTGACGGGCCCCGTCCACTCTACGGACATGCCCATCTCCGATGCCAATACAAACACCACCGCACCATGAGAGATGCTCAATGGTATGCCGACCAGGCTGCCGAACACGCCGCAAAATGTACAGAAGCAGAAAATAAACGCCGCCAGGAGAATGGCCGGCGCACTAACATCAACCATGCCTTCGCGGAGGAGGAGGCTACCATGTTTCTCGGCGGTACTGGCATTGCTACAAATGAAAGCGAAATCCAGCCAAGCGCATTTGGCAGCAACACATTCGCCTACGCCTGACCAACCCAAATAAAAAAGCCCGCCGGGCACCACCCCAACGGACTTTTATTCATTCACGGCCGATCACCACCGCTGGAAACCGGCCAAAACACGCCACAAAGATAAAAAACTTATTACGAAATGGCAAACAACACTGAAAAACGCGCCAACGCCATCTTTTTCAATGTCATGGAGACAGCCCCCCTCGGTCTCTTGATCAGTGCCGCACTGGGCCTCACCATTGTGGGCGTGTTCCAATACATATTCTACCTCGGCGTGTTGCCGGCAGGATGGAGCGTGCTGTTGCGCTCCATGCTCAGCACTGCACTGGCAGCCTTTTTCGAAGGGCTTGGCTTTTATTTTTTGGTGGCCACCGTGCGCGACTTTTCCGCCGGTCACCGCCGCGAAGGATACATCGGCCTCAGCGCCACATTCCTGCTCTGGGCTTACGCCCTTTGGGAATCGCACCACATTTCCGCCGCATTCGACAGCGGTGGGCACTACTGGGCCATTATGGGCATCATCGGCACCATCGTGTGCGTGGTGCGGGTAGTCGAGTTGCGCATCACGCTCACCGTGTCATCCGCCATGCGCGCCTCCGACGCCGCAGCAGAGGCGGAAACGACCATCGAAGAGCAGCGGAAACACATCGAAACATTGGGCGGAAAAGTGGAAGCGTACGAAGCGGCAATAAGGGCAGAACACCAGCGGAAACAAGCAGAGCAACAACGCCTGCTCGAATTGGAAGCAGCAGAAGAGGAACGCCGGAAACAAGAAGAGATCGACGCCATGCGCCGCGAACTCGCCAACGCCCGCCGCACCATCACGACAATGGAGAAACAAACCGGAAACGACACTTCCGGTCGCATCAAAGTCAGCGAGGAAAAAGTACGGCGAGCCATCAGCGACTTCATGCGGAAAAACAGCGGCATGCAGCCCAGCCGCAAACAAATCGCTTCCGCCTGTGGGGTGGACGAACGAAGCCTGCGCAACCACTTCCCCAACGGAAGCCTCGACGAAGTGATCGCGGAACTGCTGGCGGAAACAAACGCGGAAGCAGCGGAAGCATAAACACACACCACACCCACTCTACGCCCCCCTCCCTTCGGGGGAGGGGCCGGGGGTGGGGTCGACACCACGAACACAACTCAACGCGATAGGGCCGGATAAAAGCAAGTTGGCGGGGATGAATGATGACGAAGGCGAAAGGGAATAAGGCGGCAATCAGGGAGTGCAACCCGACAGATTGTGCAGCGCGAAAAGCCTTGACATCCTGGACAGCAATAGTGATACAGACAGGACTGGACGTGTACAATCATTCATAACCCAACAAGTTTTCCATAACCGGAATGGAATAGTCCGGCCCACATTTAAAAAACAACTCACACCCACTCTACGCCCCCCTCCCTTCGGGGGAGGGGCCGGGGGTGGGGTCACTCAACCACAAACATGAAAGTCATTCAACAAATTGAAACCCGCGCCATGCGCATCTACCAGAAAGCCATCACCCGCGCCGGAGTGCCCGACTGCACCGAGACCCGGTTTTTTGCCGGTGCTGCCGTCTGCGTCGCCATATTCTACGCGCTCATGGGCATCACCTGGGCCATCAATGCCGCAAGCGCCGCCGTCCAGATCACAGCACTCGTTCAGTAATCACCACTTTGTCATCCTGACAGGACCCGTCCGCTCTACAAAAGAAAAGCCCGTCCGATCTACAATAACAAGCAACCACCACCGCACCATGTCTGACACGAAACAAAACCGCAAGGCCGTCAAGATCGCCATCAACAGCATCCAGCAGCGCCACCAAACCAGGTCTGACACGATCGAAGCCTTAAACTCAGGCACCCTCGACAGCCGCCTCTTCCTCGCATTGGCGACATGCGTAATGGCATACCTGGTGTTCCTGCACGACTGGTCGCCGCTCGAAGCCATCCGCATCCAGTCGCCCATCACATTCGTACAGGAGAGCCAGCCCATTATCGCAATGGCCGGCGGCGGCTCCGTACGCATCGACACCGTGCGCATATCCACCTCAGCCGCCTTCGACCTTGCCACAGTGGCCAAGGCCGAAGGCATCCAAATTACACAGGGCGACCTCTCTGCCGATGCAGCCCGTCAGGAATACATCCGCCGCTACGGCTCCCTTGCCGTCGCAGAGATGAAAAAGTACGGCATACCGGCCAGCATTACGCTGGCGCAAGGCCTGCTCGAATCCTGCGCCGGCCAAAGTCGCCTGGCCACCAAGGGCAATAACCATTTTGGCATCAAGTGCTTCTCTAAGCGCTGCAAAAACGGCCATTGCATGAACGTCAGCGACGACACGCACAAGGATTTTTTTATCAAATACGCCAGCGTGTGGGCATCGTACCGCGACCACTCCAAACTACTCCGCAACGGACGCTACGCACACATCCAGGGCGACTACCAGGACTGGGCCCGCGCCCTCAAAACAGCAGGCTATGCCACAGCCCGCGACTACGACAAATCCCTCATCAAACTCATCCGGCTCTACGGTCTCGACCGTCTGGACCGGACATGACAGGCTTTCTATAGTTTTTCGATACCAGCCCAGCCGCCGCCGAGGAAGTGCAAACGAGCACAGGCCATATCCGGCGGCGGCAGGCTGGAACACTTCACACACATCACCACCTTGTCATCCTGACGGGACCCGTCCACTCTACAAAATTTGTCACCATGACAGGACCCGTCCACTCTACGAAAGGAAACATCATTCACACACACACCACCGCACACACAATGAAAAACGCATCCATCCTCATCACGCTCCTGATCGCCACCATCACCACCGCCGGCGCACAGGTCAACATTGCTGACACCCTTGTCACCCTGACGGGGCCCGTCCATTCTACGGTAGAACACCTCACGCCCACCACCACCAAACACTTCGGCTTCCGCACCCCCGCCCGTGCCCGCACCTGGGCCACCATAGCCGGCTTCACCAGCATCACCGTGGGCGCCTACCTTGGCGGCAAAGCAGAGATGAAGTCCCGCTACTTCGGCACCACCAGCAACTGGGACGCCTTCCACATCACCCGCGATGCAGGCCTTATCTGCACCGGCATGGGCGCCGCCGGGCTGGGCGCCAGCATCACCATCGGCGAAGAGCGGCCGCGATGGTTGCCCATCCTCTGGCGCCTTGCCGCCGGCGCGGTGCTCTACCGCATCACCGCCGAAGCCACCTACAACCTCACGAAACCCAGATAACCGCCATGAAATACCTGTTTTTCAGCATACTCCTTGTCTGCATTCGCTACCTCTACCAATCACTGCAGGAGCGAAGTTGAGGCCATCCCGACCAACCCCACTACCCAGCCCGAAGCCCGAAGCCTCACCCCTCCATCGAAATAGAAGGGGTGTCACAGTGGTCTCTACGGCTCCCCTCCCTTCGGGGGAGAGCCTGTCCCGTACTTTAGTCGGGAGGCCGGGGGTGGGGTAGAACCACCGATTTCTTTAATCCAAGGCGATACTTACACACGCATTTTCTAACCAAAATCGTATCGCCATCATGCTTATCCTCTCAGTTGTCGTATTCTTTTACGTGCTCAGAAAAGCACTGCCCCACGAGTTCAACAACGCAACCACCCACTGCAAGCGAAAGTAATTACCGTGCTGGTGTCTGGCCCTGCCAGGCACTTCACCCCCCTTCCATGTCCTGTGCGCTCCGGCGCACAGGCTGGAAATTGCACACCCATTTCCACTGTCACCCTGACGGGGCCCGTCCGCTCTACAAAATTTGTCACCCTGACGGGGCCCGTCCGCTCTACGCCGAGAATATCACATTCACAAACCACACACCGCCATGTCCAACCGCCATACCGCACTCCGCAACCACGCCATACTATTCCCGGTCACACCCGAAACCCTCGATATATCGCCCACAGCCGCGCCACGCTTCAACCCCCGCGAGATCGAAGACCTCGAAAACACCATCGCCGGCACCATCCGCCTCATTGAAGAAAATCAGCAGCGCCTGATAGATACCCTCAAGCGCCGCGCCCGCCGGATGCCCGTCAGCCCCAGTGCCGACCACTACCGGCGCCAGATCGAAACGTACAACGAGCGGCTCGATCTGCTGCTCAGCGAATACGAATACAGAAACATCTGAACCGCCATGAAAAACCCGGATAACATTCAATTCCTCGTCATCGACCTCTTTTGTGGCGCAGGCGGCACCACTACCGGCGCCGAACGATCAGGCGTTTGCAAGGTAATTGCAGCCGTAAATCACGACCCGCTGGCCATTGCCAGCCACGAAGCCAACCACAGCAACGTGCTGCACCTGACCGAAGACATCCTGATCGCTGATACCGGCCTGATCGCGGCCCACGTCGCAAAGTGGAAGTCCAAATATCCAAAAGCCCGATTGATACTGTGGGCCAGCCTGGAATGCACCAATTTCAGCAACGCAAAAGGGGGGCTGCCACGCGATGCCGACAGCCGAGCACTTGCTCAGGGTATGTTCCGCTACATTGAGGCTCTGCAACCGGACCTGTTCCTGATCGAAAATGTAAGGGAGTTTATGTCGTGGGGCGACCTTGACGAGAACGGCAAGCCGGTTAGCAAATTCAAGGGACGCGAATACGTCCGCTGGGTAAAGTGGATACAGTCCTACGGATACGCCCACGATTGGCGGCTGCTTTGCGCCGCCGATTTCGGAGGGGTGACGATTCGGGAAAGGTATTTTGGAGCGTTCCACCGCCCCGGACAGCCGTTTGCCTGGCCGCAACGTACACACGCCCGGAAGGCAGCCAACGGAAATCTGTATGCCGATGAATTGAAGCCGTGGCGGGCAGTAGCAGAAGTGCTGGATTTCGCCGACTTGGGCGCGAGCATCTTCGATCGGAAGCGTCCGCTGGTGGATAAGACTTTGCGGCGGATACTGGCAGGGCTGCGCAAGTTCCACACGCAACCGCAGGTGATGGTTTGCAACTCGCCAGGATACTGCATCCCGACCAGCCGGCCAATCCCAACCCTTACCACCGTGAACAGCAAAGCACTCGTCACCCCGTTCCTGATGCGCTACAACGGCGTCGGCATTGGCAGCCGCATTGCAGAGCCAGCCGGCACGGTATCCACCCGCGACCGCTTCGCAATGGTGACGCCCTGGATCGACCGTGATTTTCGGAGTGGAACATACCAATCTATCAATCAGCCTGCCGGCGCCTTACTCACACGCCCCAAAATGAACTTGTGCAGCGCCTTCCTGGTACCCTCCAATTTCGACAATGCACCCCGCGCAATCACCGAACCAGCCCCGACCATTCTGGCCAGCCGAAAGCACATCAACATTGCATCCGCTTTCATAGTCAATCCACAGTACCGCAGCGCAGGAAGCACAGTTAGTGCCCCGGCGCCTACTGTGATAGCCAGGCAGAAAGCCTACCCGCTTTCACTTGCAACAGCGACCGCAGAAGGATTGCCCAGGTGGACGCCAGCCGATACAGATACAGAAGCCATGACTGACCTGAAATACTTTATGAAGGAAAACGGCATCGCCGACATATTCATGCGGATGCTGAAGGTCGTGGAGTTGAAACGGATTCAGGGCTTTCCGGACGGATACATACTGAAAGGCACACTCAATGATCAGAAAAAATTCATCGGCAACAGCGTAGAGACAGGAGTAGTCGCTGCCTGGTTTCGCGCCATCGCTCATTCACAATCCTAACCCACCACCGCCATGTCCAACCGGAAAAAAACACTCAACACCACCACTGCAGAAGAAAGCGCCCGCGATCTCATCGCCCGCCTGAAATTCCACTTCCACCGCTACCGGCATGAAGAAGAAGCATGCCTCACAGAGGCACTCCAGATCATGTCCGGCCGCCGCCAGCGCATGATTCGCATGCACAACATGCGCCGACGTGCCGATGCCAGCCGCATGGCATTCGACAACATACTCGCGAAAATCTGCCTGCGCATCAAAAACGGCGACACCCGCCTCCCCCAACTGCTCACCGAAAAATTCGCCGACATAGCCGACAAAGTCTATCAGCCCCTCGAAACCGAATAAAGCCGCCTGATTCTTAAATTCATTCACCGACACACACACACAAACGAGATGAACGACTTCTTACGCGCACAATACGAGTCAGCCCGCACCACCTGCCTCAACGAACTGGCTGGGATGCAACAGCGCAACCTCGAATACGCAGAGAAAAACGGAGGAGTAGAAAACCTGCCCGAGCAGGTACGCCGCATCTACGAAGCCCGCAATGGAAGCCTGATCCGCATCGTCGCTTATCACGACCGCACACAGGAATACATCGAAGACCTCCATACCTGGATATCCCAACTCATACAGGAAAACCGCCGGCTTGCCTCCCGGGCCAACGAAACAGACCGCGGCTGGCAGAAATACTTCCCCAACTTCACCAACCCCCACCAAACCGAAAGCGACCGCGAGCACCGCCGCCAAATGTCAGTCATCCAATTGCAAATCGATCTACCCAACCTGTTCTGATGTCACTCAACGCACTTCGCCAGATAATCAAGCCCACCGCCGGGCCATCCACAGACGCTTACATCCCCAATCCGGAGATGCGCAACGACGACCGCGTGATGGCGCCAGAGTTCCCATTCGAGATATTCCCCGAGCGCATCCGGCGCATCATCGACGATTGCCATAAATACCTGTCATACCCCCGCGACTTCACCGCCTGCGGTATCATGGCAGCCACAGGCATCGCCATTGGCCGCACCTGCAAAGCCATCTATCAGTGGGATGAAACAGCAACCCTGTACATGGCCATCGTAGCGCCGCCCGGTACCGCCAAAACCCACCCCTTGCTATTTGCCCTGCACCCCATCATACAGGCCAACAAGCAAGCCATAAAGGAATACAACCAGACCATGCGCGCCCTGGCCAACGCAGAACAGCCTACCACCAACCTTGCCGACAAACAATGCCTTTTCGGCGACTTCACCATCGAATCCCTCATCAAAGCCGCCGTCACCAACAAGCGGGGCATCAGCGTGTACATGGACGAACTTGGCGGTTTTTTCAAAAACTTCAACCGGTACAATGCAGGGTCAGAGCAGGAATTCTGGCTTTCCAACTGGAGCGGAAGCCCATACAGCGTCACCCGTATGGGCCGCAAATACTTCCTCGAATGGCTGTGCATCAACATAGTCGGCACCATTCAGCCCAGCCTGCTCGACGAACTCGGCAAAGGAGGCCGCGCCCAAAACGGATTCGTAGAACGCATCCTGTTCTGCTATCCCGAAAAAGTAAACGTCATAAAACTCAAACGCCTCAACCAACGCTCCGATACCAAACACATCATCCTCAAAAACTACATACCCATCATCCAAACCCTGCTCGATCGCCAACTGGCCATACAAGGAATCGAAGACGAAGACGACCACCCCCACGAAATATACTTTGGAGTCGAAGCCGACGACCTCATCACCGACTACATCAACGACCTGAAAGACCGAATGGATGAATTCGACAACGAATACACCCGCAACGTCTACTCCAAAATGCAGACCTACTGCATCCGCTTCTCTCTCATCATCAATCGGATGCGCTACGCCGCCGATTGCCAGGACAACAAAGACTTTCCGCCAGCCGACGACCAAACCATCCGCATCGACGACGTACAAAAAGCAAAAATCCTGTGCGAATACTTCCTGGCACATGCCATGAAAGCCCAAAACGCCATAAGTGGCGCTACACCAGCCGACAAATTGCCCCGCGACATTCAAAAGTGGTACCGTTCGCTGCCCCTGGGGCAGGAACTCACCACTCGCCAGATCGAAGATGCAGCCGTCGCACACCACCTCAGCCGACCGTCCATGTTTCGCCTGCTGAATGAGAGCAACATTGACCGCCGGCTCTTTGCAAAAGTCCGGCATGGAGTGTACGAACGGCTGTATTAACCGTTTTTCTCGTTTTTGTTGAGACTATTGAGACTATTGAGACTATTGTTTTATTTTATTGATAATCAATACTATATAACTACTTCAAAGTCTCACAAAGTCTCAATAATTTTAACAATACATTTCCGCAACGCCAAAGTCTCAGCAAAGTATCACCCGTTTGAGACTTTTAAAGCGCTGAAATTCAAACACTTAAACCATATAATCTCAATAGTATCAAAAGTCTCACCAGGTATACATCCGCAAACACACATCTGTCATTCATAACACACACCAACCACGCACCATGCACTTCGATCACCTACTCCAACTCTTCACATCGCGCGACCAATTGCGCCCCGCGCTCTGCATGCCCAACGAACAGGACGGCTTCGTATATGCCACCGATGCCCACCACATCGTGCGCATACCCGTCGCACTCTGCCAAAACCAATACCCGCCCCACGAGAAAGTGCCCCAATTCTCCTCAATATGGCCTGGTACGGAAAGGCTCTATACTTCGCCCATCGAAATATCGACCGATACACTGCGGGGCGCCATCGCACAAGTCCCGATGGTAACCTACCAGGAGACAGAAGAATGCACAGAATGTGAAGGAGAAGGCGAGATAAAGTGCCACTGCTGCGGGTACTCACACACCTGCAAAAACTGCGACGGCGACGGCGACGTAAAAACTGGCAAAAAGGTCACCGAACCCGACCGCGAATACACCATCCAGTTCGACGGCGTACACATTGCGCACCGTTACATCAGCACCCTGTTGCAGGTTGCCGAGGCCACCGGCGATACCATCCGCCTGCTCACAGTGCTGCGCTCCGATCGTTTGGTACTTTTTCAGACAGGCGAAATCCAGGTCGGCATCATGCCGAAAACACATGGCGTATCCGGAGAACCCATCCGATTCCCGCTCCAAGAAATAGAATAAACCATCACCACCACCCATCCCCAGCCCGAAGCGCCCCCCTCCCATCTGGGGAGGGGGCAGGGGGTGGGGTCGACACACACACCATGCCACACACACACACCGCCACCATCCGCCTCTACTGCTCCACCGACTGCCCCTTCTGCGGCGAAAACGTAGATGTAACCCAACACATCCGCGCCGATCCAGCGCGATACCTCGTGCCCAATCCGCCACCCATCGAAGCCACCTGCCCACACTGCACCATCACCTTCAACCTCACACCCGTATGGACGCCCGCAAAACAGTAACCATCCACCTCACACCACTCCAAGCCGACACCATCCGGCGCTACCTCAGCCGCCTCGACGAATTCGGCCAAAAATCGACCAACCTTTTCCACATACTCGGCATCGGCGCCAACGAGATAAAAACCCTCCGCGGCGCCCTCCAAAACATCCCGGAAACCAACCCCGGCAAATCCGCCACCAACCCATAACCCATCCACCCACCACCCGCCCCTCTTCACCCCTCCCTTCGGGGGAGGGGGTAGGGGGTGGGGTCGACAACATAAACAATGCTTACCAATACCATCTACACAGGCTCCGCATTGCAGGTATTGCGCACCTTGCCCGAAGCCAGCATCCACTGCTGCGTCACATCACCGCCGTACTACGGCCTGCGCGACTACGGTCACGCCGATCAGATCGGACTGGAACCCAGCCCCGAGCAATTCATTGCCAAACTTGTCGCCGTATTCAGCGAAGTGCGGCGCATACTCAAGCCAGATGGTACCATCTGGGTCAACATAGGTGATAGTTATGCACAGGGCAAAATTGGAAGAGACGATACAGATGCAGCAGGACGCGAGCGACTTTCCGCATTCGGACATCCTGGATATGCCAACAAAGACATCAACATAACAGCCCCAGTAAAGCAAAGAAAACTGGCCGCAGGTCTTAAACCAAAAGACCTCATTGGCATACCCTGGATGCTGGCCTTTGCGCTCCGCGCTGATGGTTGGTATCTCCGTCAGGACATCATCTGGAACAAACCCAACCCCATGCCCGAAAGCGTCACTGATCGCTGCACCAAATCACACGAATACATCTTCCTGCTGTCAAAAAGCCGTGACTATTATTACGACATAGAAGCCATGCGCGAGCCAGCAGCATACGGCAATAATGGAAGCCAGTTTCACACCGGCAAAACTGCCGACCACCAACTGGGCAGAGCATCCAAAAAAAGAGGCGAATTCAACGGCAAAACCAACGCAATACCCGGACGAGAAGCATTTCGGGCAGTCACAGAAACCCGCAACCGCCGCTCCGTCTGGAGCATTGCCACCCAACCCTACACAGAAGCCCACTTTGCCACCTTCCCGGAGGAACTTCCACGCCTATGCATCTCCGCCGGATGCCCAGAAAACGGCATTGTGCTGGACCCATTTTTTGGAGCAGGAACCACGGGCCTTGCAGCCCTCCAATTGGGACGTCGGTACATCGGCATCGAAATCAATTCAGAATACACCGCACTGGCCCAAAGACGGTTGGCCCCATTGCAATCACAAACCAATCTATTTGCCACCAACCCATAACCCATCCACCCACCACCCGCCCCTCTTCACCCCTCCCTTCGGGGGAGGGGGTAGGGGGTGGGGTCGACCCACCGCCATGACCACCGCCACCACCATCCTGCACCACTTCCGCGACCGCTACATGGGCCCGTTCCAGACCGGCACCCAGCCCATACCCGACAGCCTCCGCCCCGGCGCCTGGATGCACATCACCGACCTGCACACCTTCATCGAAACCCACCTCCTACGCAGCCAGTGCGCCTGCCCCCTGCTCCAGCGCCTCGCCATTAAAAACCTCACAGCCCTCTACAACCACTTGCCATGTCACCCTGACGGGGCCCGTCCCCTCTAAAAGTGCAGGCCCGTCCGCTCTACGAAAGAAAAATCATTCATTCACTCACTCACACACCCGCAACATGAAAGAATTACCCATCCTTTTCAGCCGCCCTATGGTGCAATCCTATTTGAAAGGCATGAAAAGCCAAACTCGCCGCCTGTTCAAATACCCCGGCATGCCAAAAGACCCTGATTTCGTCGCGCACCACATCTGTCAGGATGGCGGCGGAAACTGGATCGCCTGGTTCGGCGCCGAAAAGCCCGGATTAGACTGGGATACATTCACCAAACAAGCATATCCCAAAGCCTCCGGTATCCGTTGCCGCTACGGCAAACCCGGCGACCGCCTCTGGGTGCGCGAAACATGGCAGCATGCGGCCTGCATCGAAAGCAGTCTTGAAGGATACGCATACGCAGCAGACTGCACCGACCTAAAAGAAGCACGTGACATGAGTAACATCACATGGCGCCCATCCATTCACATGCCCCGCGTCGCCTGCCGCATCCTGCTCAATGTGATCGACATCAGGGTAGAGCGCCTGCACGACATCACAGAAGCAGACGCCATCGCAGAAGGAATCGAAATCATCGGGCACAACATCCATAAGCAACCTATTTTCAAAGACTACAGCGGGGAAAGTTTACGGGGCAATGGTTGGTCATCAGCCAAACGCTCTTATCAATCCCTCTGGCAATCCATCAACGGCCCCGGATCATGGGCCTCCAATCCCTGGGTATTCGTCATCTCATTCCCGCCATTCACCTCCAAATAATACCACCGCCATGCAACACCACATCCAACAACACCTCGAAACCATCCGCCGCGAACTCCACAAACGCGAATCCGCCTATCCCAAAATCCTCGAAAAAGAGCGCAAAGCATTCAAGAGAGCGCACGACCATGAAAACCTGTCGCTGCTCGAATTCTCCGCACTCCTGCACGACCACCTTGTCCCCATCGCATCCGATCAGGCGCGGCAGTACAACCTACTGAAAGAAGCAGAAAACTACATCCTGCTCACCAAGCCTACCCCCGACCTCGAAGAACCTATCTACCGCGAACTCCGCCGCGAACGCGCCATGCGCCGCGCCTGCTATCCCCGCTGGGTCCACTTCCGGCGCCTGGATGCAGACACCGCCGCCCGCGAAATCGCAGAATGGGACGCCCTCACCACATGGTGGCACGCCACCTACTGCCCCGAAGTGCCCTACCGAAAGCCCCGTGACCGCAAAACAGCCACTGCCCCTACCACATAGCCCCCGGCCCGAAGCGCCCCCCTCCCTTCGGGGGAGGGGGTAGGGGGTGGGGTCGCACCCAAGCCCCCCTCAAGTTTGGGATGGAAGTGAGAAACCCTCAAAAACAACCAAAAATAAATTTTGCAATTCGTGACAAACGAACCTATCTTTGTCACGCCTACTCATTCAAAGTCGGACATTCCGACAACAACTTTTTTGGATTAAAATAACGCGGCGCCTTGGTGTCCATTCTTGCCTCACGGCTTTGAATGGGTAGGCCATCAAGGTCGCCGCCCAAATTCTACTGTTATGCCTACTAACACAGAAAAAAAGTCCAACCCCACCGCCACGCCACAAGCCGAAATCCCGCGATTCAATCGCCAGTTTCTCACCCCTATGCAGCGCGACCAGATCATCATGGGCACCGCCTACGGCAATGTGATGGACACAGCACTTGATTTTATGGCCCTGGTCGATATCCGCGACCGCGCACTCCGATACATCGAATCCAAAGGGTTGATGGATGAATTTGTAGAAAAGTACCAGATTGACAAATTGCGTCAGGCAAGGGTGTGACTGATGCGCCCACGACGGGCGCGACGCATAGCGCGGCTTTACGGGGGCGCGGCGTTATGCGGATTTTTCACCCCGGTAAATATCAAAAAATATGCAAAAACGAATCACATTTGAACTCGATGACCGACTTGAACCCCTGCTGAAAAAGCAAAAAAAGAACCGTTCTAAAATAGAACTGGACGGCGTTTTTGGCGAGCGTGTTACCAATATCATCGCCTGGGGCGATGCGGATGATTTGACCGACGCAATAATTCAGGGGCTTTGGCTTCTTTCTGAAAAATCGCATTCAAAACATTGCAAGCCTATTCCTAATTTAGAGGCTTGCACATCGGTTTGATTTTCTTTTCTGATTGAAGATACTGATGCACTGCCGACGTGCAAGGTTTACGCGGCATGGGAGGCAGTGCGGGGTTCTACGACGCTAACACATTTTTATGCAGACTTTAACTTTTTTGAGGCGCTACCAAACGCCGTTTCGCATTACATCTTCGCTTCTTCGACAAGCACTCTTGGAGCAATTTGAAGCCAGAGAAACCGATACGAAGTTTGTTGACCGCCCAACTCGGCCTATTGCCGCCTATCCTTTTTTCGAGACGTATTTTGATTTCGATTTTGAGATTGTTATATTTTGTATGTCTCGAAAAATTTTTTTCAAGGTGGATAGACAGAGCGATCAATATTTTTTTTATTCTAATTCGTAGAACTGAGTGCGCCCACGATGGGCGCGACCCATAGCGCGGCTGTACGGGGGCGCGGCGTTATGAGGATTCCGCCGTGCTTGGTGTTTTCACCAAGCACATCTACGCACGATGACAAACCTTAGCCACTCAATCCGCCGGGCGCTTAATGAAAACACCAAGCGCGGCGAAATTTTTTATTATGAAACGATTTATTGCATTTTCGGGGGGTGTTGAAAGCACGGCAATGTGTTTGCTGTACGGGAAAGGCGCAACCGCTATTTTCACAGACACGGGCAGCGAACACGCCGAAATGTACCGCCGCATTGACAAGGTAGAAAATGCGCTGATTAAAATACACGGCGGAGACTTTCGCCTTATTCGCCTTCGTGCCAGCGTTACGGCTAAGGGCGCAAAGGTTGACAGTCTTACCGCTTATGTAGATCGGATGCAGTTTTTCCCATCGGGCGCAGATCGTTTTTGCACATCCCGTTTCAAAATTGCGCCCCTTGACAACTTCCTGAAAAGCGAAGGGGAAAGCGAATTGCTTATCGGATTGAACGCAGATGAAACAGACCGCGAAGGAAACCACGGACTTTTGGCCAATGTGCATTACCGATACCCTTTACAGGACGATGGATTCAACAGGCAAGACTGCATAGACTTACTCGAAAAGCATGGATTGAAACCTGATTTCCCGGCATACATGAGGAGAGGCGGATGCATTTTTTGCCCATTCAAAAGCAAAAAAGAATATGCGGCAATGGTTCACCTTGCGCCAAAGGAAATTGATTTGGTGAGAGTTTTGGAGGAAAAAGCCCAAGACAAGCGTGGGAAATACTACCGGATTAGACATAATATGCCAGCGATGAGAGATTTCATTAATATTGAAAAAAACAACCTGTTTGGGGATTTGGCCCCATACTATGACGCAAGCGAAGAACAATATTCGTGTGGCGTTTTTTGTCACAGATAACTCCAAGCCCCTTAGCGCGATTGTCGTCGGGCGACAGTTCGCCGCACCACCACCACCCACACACCAGGATCACCACACCACCGCCACCGCGAAAAATCCGCCTCCGCCCCAAGCCACTCACCCCCAAACAAATCCGGGAGCAGTACCACCGCTCCGCCATGCTGATCGCAGCGGCAGAGAGCGACCCTGAAAAATTCTGAAAAAAAACTATACAGCAACCCGAAAAACGCTATATTTGTACAGGTTTTTTGGGGTTATTTCGGCCGAGGATCGTAAGATCATCGGCCATTTTTTTGCCCCGTCCTTTCGTCATCCGGCCCGTGGCGGCACCTTTGCGGCATGTCGGTCGTCCGCAGCATATTCTGGATAGCAGTGTCCTTCGCATTCGGAGCGATTGCATTCATCGTGGTCGGCGGCATCACACTGGCAGGGCTGGCACTCATCCTGATCGACCTCCTTCGCCCGCGCCGCAGCCATTCCCATCACTCACCAGACCCGTACGACAACGCATGAATCAGGCCTTCCTCATTCGCCACTATCACCCACAATGCACCACAGGAGCCTTCATCGCCATCGATACCAAAGGCAACCACCTCCACTCCTGCGTCACACTCGAACTGCCCTGGCGCGACAATGCGCCCCAGGTGTCCTGCATCCCCGAAGGCTCCTACGACGTAGCCGCCCGCCACACCGACAAGTTCGGCCTGCACTACCATGTGCAGAATGTACCCGGCCGCGAGTGGATACTCTTCCATCCAGCCACTTTTACCTCCCAGTTACGCGGCTGCATTATCCCCGGCGAATACCTCAAGGACCTCAACGCCGACGGCATACACGACATCACGCTCACTCGCCGCACCCTCGATCGCATGCTGACCAACATCGGCACCCGCTTCCGGCTGCACATTATCAGCGCCCCCGCTGATGGCGGCACTCTTCCCTCCGTCACCATACAGGCATGACCATCCACGACTACATCCAGGTGATCCTCATCATCGCCAATGCCGCCGGCATGGCCGGGCAGATGTGTGCCCGGTGCCCCGCCTGCCGCCGCTTTTTGTATTGAAAGCCTCAAAAAAACTTTGAAAAACCGCTACAAAATGTTTATTTTTGTGAGAGGCAACTGATGCACTGCCGACGTGCTACGTTTAGACAGCATGAAAGGCAGTGCGGGGTTATCAGAAAAATATAATTTTCACCCGTTTTTTGCGCGTTTTCGGACTATGAAAATGGCAATTTTTGCCTCCTTAAAAACGGGCTTTAGGAAAGATGGGCGTTGATTTTTTTCGGTTCGCGCAAATGACTGAAACTAATTGTATCGCCCTTTTTGGGGAAATTGAATGGGCAGCCATCGAGAGTTTGCAATATCGCTGGTGACAGGTTCGACCCCTGTATTTCCCCCAACGCACCACAACGAAGGGGCGACACGCCGAAAGGCTGCGAACAATCCGATTAACGCGATAGCACGTCCGGTTTAGTGACGGGGCAATGTGGCCGGGAATAGGTTTCCTGTTTTGGATTCCCGGAACGCTACAAAACAGGTGGTCGGTAGTAATCTAAGGTCGCCCCGATTTTTATTTCTGATAACTGGTGCACTGCCGACGTGCAACGTTTAGGCGGCATGAAAGGCAGTGCAGGGTTAGCCACATTTTTTACTTACTTTTAAAATTAAAAATCATGCAAATTCCAGCATCCACTATTTTAAGTTTTGTTACGGGTCGGCTCTATTCGACCACGCCACCAACTATTTTGTTTAGCAATATGCTT
>Ga0075163_10002872_pt1 | contig 23180 bp, 22 predicted proteins | sample JI1023141ADNA_FD_71478 | JGI IMG/M metagenome (GOLD analysis project Ga0075163, IMG submission 71478) | Wastewater effluent complex algal communities from Wisconsin, to seasonally profile nutrient transformation and Carbon sequestration -... | ecosystem: Engineered > WWTP > Effluent > Algae... | reverse complement strand
GACGCCGGGCAGCTCGGGCTCGAGCACGGCGCGCAGGTGGCGGCGCACGTCGCCCGCTGTCAGCACCACGCCGCGCTCGCCGACCGCGCGCCGAACCGCGCCGACGATGTCGCGGCCGATGTCGGGCGGCAGCGCGACGATCGCCCCGCCGTCGCGCGGCAAGATCGCGCCGCGCACCGCGTCCTCGATCATCGGGTCGAGCGTCCACGCCTCGAGCTTGCCGCGCGGCGCGACGCCGGCGGTCACGGCGCGCCCCAGCCGGCCGCGCACGTGCTCGGTGAGCGCCACCGCGTCCTTCGGCGCGGTCGCCGGCACCGCGGCGAGCGCCTCGAGGATCGCGCCGAGGTCGTGGATGGCCACGCCCTCGCGCACCAGCTGGCGCAGCACGTCGGTGAGGACCCCGAGGCTGGCGACCCGCGGCACGACGTCGCGCACCAGCGGCGCCTGCCCCGGGCCCAGCTCGTCGAGCAGCACCTGCACGCCGCCGGCGCGCACCAGCTCGGCGGCGCAGCCGTCGAGCGCGGTCTTGAGCGGCGCGGCCAGATCGTCGGCGCGGCGCGGCGCCACCAGCCAGTCGACGGTGGTGCCCCACAGCCGCAGCTCGGCGTCGGCGTTGGCCACCGCCGGGTCGACCACCAGCGCGAGCGTCGGCGCGCGCACGCCGAGCCGGCTCGCCAGCCCCGCGCGCACGTCGGCGAGCACCGCCGCGATCGCGTCGCGCTCGAGCAGCGCGGCGATCTTGGGCGCCACCGCGATCGTCACGCCGTCGCGCGGCACCGTCGGCGCCACCGCCGGCGCCGAGGCCACCACCGCGCTCGGCGGCGTGCGCGCCGGCAGCGCTCGCGCCACCACCGTCAGCGCGCCGGCCACCGCCGCCAGCACCAGGAACGGCACGTGGGGCAGGTCCGGCACCAGGCCCAGCACCGCCAGCAGCACCGCGGTAGTCGCCAGCGCCCGCGGCTGCGCGGCGAGCTGCGCCACCATGTCGTCGCCGACCGCGCGCTCGCCGTCGGCCGAGGCGATGCGGGTCACCGCCAGCGCCGCGGCCAGCGCCACCAGCAGCGCCGGGAGCTGCACCACCAGGCCGTCGCCGACCGATTGCACCGCGTAGATCTCGGCCGCGGCGCTGAGCGACAGCCCGCGCGAGCCGACGCCGATCACCAGGCCGCCGATCAGGTTGATCGCGACGATCAGGATCGCCGCCAGCGCGTCGCCCTTCACGAACTTCATCGCGCCGTCGAGCGCGCCGTACAGCTGCGACTGCTGCTCGAGCGCCGCGCGCCGGCGCCCGGCCTCGGCGGCGTCGATCGACCCGGCCTTGAGATCGGCGTCGATCGCCAGCTGCTTGCCGGGCAGGCCGTCGAGCGCGAACCGCGCCGCGACCTCGGCCACGCGCTCGGCGCCGCGCGCGACCACGAGGTACTGGACGATCGTGATCACGCCGAACACCACCAGGCCGACCACCAGCTTGCCCTGGGCCACGAAGTCGCCGAACGCCCGCACCACCTGACCGCCGTCGCCCTCGGCCAGGATCCGCCGCGTGGTCGAGACGTTGACGCCCAGCCGGAACAGCGTCGCCACCAGCAGGATCGTCGGCAGCGTGGTCAGCCGCGCCGGCGATGACGCGTAGACCGCGGTCAGCAGGATCACCACCGCCGAGGTGAAGCTCATCGCCAGCAGCAGATCGACGGCCAGCGCCGGCAACGGCACGACCATCATCGCGACCACCGCCACCACGATCACCGCGAGGGCGAGGTCGCCCCACCCCCGACGCATCGAACGACCGATCATGGCGCGGTTATCGGCGATCGCTGTGACAGCGTCCACCCGCGCCGCGGCTACGCGCCGAGCGCCAGCCGCAGCTCGGCCAGGAACAGGTCGTTCTCGTCGGGCGTGCCCGGGGTGACCCGCAGGCAGCCCGACAGCGGTCCAGGGCGGTCGAAGTTGCGCACCAGCACGCCGCGCGCCGCCATCGCCTTCCACGCCGCCCCGGCCCGCCCGTCGCCGGCCTTGCCGATCCGGAACAAGATCAGGTTGGCCTCGCTGGGGAACACCCGCACGCCGGGCACGTTGGCCAGCGCCGCCGCCAGCCGCTCGCGCTCGCGCACCACGTCGGCCGCGCGCTCGCGCAGCCAGTCGCCCTGGTTGCGCAGCATCCACAGCGCCGCGCGCTGGTTGAGCGCGCCCAGGTTGTACGGCGGCCGGACCTTCTCGACCTCGCGCACGATCGCGTCGGCGGCGATCAGGAAGCCGACCCGCAGGCCGGCCATGCCGACCTTCGACAGCGTGCGCAGGATGACCAGGTTCGGCAGCTCGGGCCGCCGCGGCAGCAGCGTGCGGCCGCCGTAGTCGAGGTACGCCTCGTCGGCGACGACGATCGTGTCTGGGTGCTTGGCCGCCAGCTCGGCGACGCGCTCGGGCGCCCACAGCGTGCCGGTCGGGTTGTTGGGCAGCGCGAAGAACGCCAGGTTGGGCGCGGCGCCGGTCATCGCGTCGTCGACCAGGTCGAAGTCGAGCTGCATGTCGTCGTCGAGCGGCACCTCGATCGGATCGAGGCCGTGGCCGAGCGCCGCGATGCGATAGACGACGAACGACGGATCCGGATACAGCACCGTCGCGCGGCGCTTGCCGGGGCGCGGCTCGCCGAACGCCGCGCACAAGAGCGCGAGCAGCTCGTCGGAGCCGTTGCCGAAGGACAGCGCGCCGGGCGCCACGCCCAGCGCCGCCGCCAGGTGCGCGCGCAGCTCGACCGGGTCGGCCTCCGGATACCGGTGCAGCGCGACGGTCGCCAGCTCGCGGCCCAGGGCCTCGGCGGCGGCGGGCGGCAGCGGGTGCGGCGACTCGTTGGCGTCGAGCTTGGCGCGCACGCCCTCGGGGCGCGGCACGTGGTACGCGGCCATCGCGCGGATGCCGCGGGTCACCAGCGGGGCGATGCTCACGACCGACCTCCCCGCGCGCGGATCGTCGCCGACCGGCCGTGGGCGTCGAGGCCCTCGACCGCCGCCAGCGTCGCGATCACCGCGGCGTCGGCGCACGCCGCCGCCTCGTCGTACTCGACGATCGAGGTGCGGCGCACGAAGTCGTAGACGCCCAGCGGGCTGGCGTAGCGCGCGGCGCCGCCGGTCGGCAGCACGTGGTTGGCGCCGGCGACGTAATCCCCCGCCGCCTCCGCGGCCCACTTGCCGACGAAGATCGCGCCGGCGGTGCGCAGCCGCGGCACCAGCGCGCGCGGCTCCTCGACGTCGAGCTCGAGGTGCTCGGGCGCGTAGCGGTTGGCCACCGCCACCGCCTGATCGAGATCGCGGACCAGGATCGCCGCGCCCCAGCGCTCGAGCGCGGTCCGCGCGATGCGCGCGCGCGGCAGGTCGATCAGCTGCGCCTCGAGCTCGCGCTCGACCGCGGTCGGCAGGCCGCGCGCGGTGGTCACCAGGATCGCGCGGGCCTCGACGTCGTGCTCGGCCTGGGCCAGCAGATCGGCCGCGACCCACGCCGGGTTGGCGCTGGCGTCGGCGATGATCAGCACCTCCGACGGGCCGGCCACCGAGTCGATGTCGACCTGGCCGAAGACGATGCGCTTGGCGGCGGCGACCCACTGGTTGCCGGGCCCGACGATCTTGTCGACGCGCGGCACGGTCTCGGTGCCGTAGGCCAGCGCGGCCACCGCCTGGGCGCCGCCGATCTCGAACACCCGATCGACGCCGGCGATCTGCGCCGCGACCAGCGTCTCGGCCGACGCGCCCGGCGTCACCATGATCACCTCGGGCACGCCCGCGACCTTGGCCGGGATCGCGGTCATCAGCACCGACGACGGATAGCGCGCGGTGCCGCCGGGCACGTACAGCCCGACCCGGCGCAGCGGCTCGGTGCGCAGCGCCAGCCGGATGCCGTCGCGCTCGACCGCGATGTCGTCCTGGCGCTGGTGGGTGTGGAACCAGCGGATGCGCTCGGCGGCGTGCTCGAGCGCCGCGCGCACGTCGTCGGTGACCTGGGCCCGCGCCGCCCACGCCGCGGGCGTCACCTCGTAGCCGGCCGCGCCCGGCGCGCGGTGGTCGAAGCGCTGGGTGTAGTCGGCCACCGCGGCGTCGCCGCGCCCGCGCACGTCGGCGACGATCGCATGGACCGCGTCCTCGACCTCGCGCGCGAACGTCGTGGATCGATCGAACCGCGGCGCCAGCGCCGGGTCGTCGTGCTCGAACACAGGCAAGAGCGGCATCGCGCGCAGGATGGCCCGCCCGCCGCCAGTCGCCAAGCCCTGGGAGGCTGTACCGCGTAGCCCAGCGGATAGCCTCGCTGGCGGTCGGCTTGCCGCGTCGGGCGGTGCCGGACGCGCCGGCGGCGCAGCGGCGCGCCGCCGGGGTCGGGCGCCGGGCCTCCCCGCCGCGAGCTTGGCAAGCTTTGCCAACACGTGATATCCGGATGCCTGCGATGCCGACGCGGAACATCAGCTTGACCACCGAACAGGACGCGTTCGTCGCCAAGCTGGTCGACTCCGGCGAGTACCAGAACGCGAGCGAGGCGCTGCGCGACGCGCTGCGGGCGCTGCAGCAGCGGCGGCGTGAGGACGCGTTGCGCCTGAAGGCGCTGCAGGCGCGGCTCGACCAAGGCATCGCCGCGCTCGACCGCGGCGACTACGTCGAGCTGGAGACCGGCGCCGCGTTGCAGCGCTACGTCGCCGAGCTGACGTCGAGCCCCGCGCGCGCCGGCGCGCGCAAGCGCCGGCGGTGAACCGATGGCCTCGCTGCGGCTCTCCCGCGCGGCCGTCGCCGACCTGCGGGCGGCCCTGGCCTTCAGCCGCACGCAGTTCGGCGACGTGGCCGAACGTCGCTACGCGGTGACGCTGGCCGCTGCCTTGGACCTCATCGCGCGCGATCCAGCGGGACCAAACACGCGGGCCCGCCCTGAGCTCGGCGCGGGCATCCGCTGCCTGCACGCGCGCCGGACCCGCGGCGCGGGGCGGGTCCGCGCGCCCGTCCACGTCATCTACTTCCGTGTCGGGCCCGCCGCCGTCGAGATCATCGGGATCCTCCATGAACGGATGGACCCGTTCCAGCACCTGGCACCCGCCCGCCCGCGGCGCGCCCGCCGGCGGGCGGCGCCGCGCTAGGTCGCGGCGGCGCCGACACGCCGCAGCGCACCCAGTTGCGCGCGACATCGCAGTACATTTTCGCCGTCGCCCGCTGTCACGATCGCCTCGGTGCCTCGTTATGGCGTCCGAGACCCCGAACGAAAGGCCCGACGATGCGCTCCTTCTTCCTCCTGACCACGCTGCTCGCTCCCCTCGCCCTGGCCGCCTGCGGCGGCGCCGACGCCTCGCCCGCGCCGCGCACCAGCGCCACCCCGGCTGCCAGCGCGCCCGTCGATCCGGCGCTCCGGGCGCAGTGCGAGGCGTTCTTCGCCCGCGCCCGCAGCTGCACCGACGACTACATCCCGGCGCTGGTCGACGTCCGCATCGAGCTCGACAAGCCCGCGGGCATCACTGCCGAGGCCCAGCAGCCCGGCGGCCGCGACAGCATCATCGCGCAGGCCAAGACCGAGTGGGCCGACGACTCGCAGCCCGCGGCGGTCACCGCCATGTGCGACAAGGTCATCGCCTCGATGCCGTCGGGGCAGTACGACGGGCTGCGCGCCCAGGCCGAGACCTGCATGGCCGCGACCGACTGCGCCGCGTTCTCGACGTGCACCAAGGACATGCATCGCGCGATGATCGGCCAGCAGTGAGTTGAGGGGCGGGGCGCCCCTCGATCCCGGCGCGGGACGCGTGGCACGCTCGCGGGGTGCCGGCCGATCCGCTGACGCTGCGCCTGCCGCCGTGGCTGGTCGATCGCTTCGATCTGCCGCGGGTGATCGCCGAGGCCGGCAGCTACACGCGCAGCGAGGCGTTCCGGCTGCTCGAGCGATTCGCGACGAGCGGCCCCGAGCAGGCGTTCGCCCAGACCGTGCTGGCGCGCCGCACCAACCTCTGGCTGTACCGCTGCAACCAGCGCGCGGCCTGCGGCGACTTCATCGTCGTCGACGTGTCGGCGCCGGCGCCCGCCGGCCGCGCCGCGGTGGCGATCGAGCTCAAGGCCAACCAGCCGCTGGCGCTGGGCGGCGCGCGCCTGCAGCTGGCCAACGTCGACGCCGCGGTCGGCGAGCTGATCGCGGCGGGCGTGCTGGCATCCGCCGCGGTGACGTGCGTCCACGGCGACGAGGCCGCGGTGCTCGCGTACCTGCGCACGCTGCCGCCGTGATCAGCGCGACTTCGCCGTCGGCTTCTTCGCCGCGGGCTTCTTCGCCGTCGCCGCCTTCTTCGCCGTCGCCGACTTCTTCGCCGCCGCGGGCTCCTTCGCCGTCGCCGCCTTCTTCGGCGCCGCGGCCGGCTTCGCCCCCGCCGCCTTCTTCGGCGCGGCCTTCTTCGCCGCCGCGGCCGGCTTCGCTGGCGCATCCACCCGCGCCGCGCCGTCGGTCCACGTCGCGCTGAGCTTCTCGAGCATCTTGGCCCACTGCGCCCGCCGCACCGGCGTCGCATCGACCCGCTCGATCGCCGGCGTCCGCGCCTCCGCGAGCCCGACGCCATCGACGGTGAAGAAGTGCATGACGTACTCGTTGGGCGGCTCGCCGGCCGCCGCCCGCGCGGTGCGATAGCGCGTCACCGCGGTGGTCAGCGCCGCGCGCGCCGACGCCACGTCGTCGCCCGCCGCCGCCAGCGCCGCCGCGAGGTCCGCCGACAGGGCCTCGAGCGCGGCCTCGGTTGCCGCCGGCGCGGGCCGCACCAGCACGTCGGCGGCCGGCTCGCGCATGCGCAGCGCCCAGCCCCGCGCCTCGACCTCGGCGCAGCGCGCGGCGTAGGCGGCGTTGGCCTCCACCGCCGTGTGGTACTGGACCTTCTCCGGCGGCGGCGCCGCGGCGGCCTTCCGACCGGTGAGCCAGCTCTCCGGAGCCACCGTCACCGCGTTCCGCCACAGGTAGATCCGCACGCCCAACCCGCGATAGCCGTTCTCGAGGTACCAGGACATCGGCATGACGCGAGCGTAGTTACTCCGGCCGACCGCCGTCAAACCACACCTTCCACCCGGTCGCGTCCTCGGGCCACCGGGGCCGACCGCCGCCCGCGCGCGTCACACGCCGAGGAACAGATAGTCGAGGGCGGCGACGATCTCGTCGCGGTACGACGACAGCTGGCCGCGCAGGTCGCGCAACTCCGCCGCCGGGAGCGCGGCGAGGCTCGGCACCAGCAGCACATGCTCGACGTTGGCCACCTTCACGTGTGGTGTCAGGCGCCCGGCGGTGCCCGTCAGCCGGACGCGTGGCGCGAGCGGCGCGACGATCCGCTCGCGCCCGGTGTCGGCGAGGTCGGCCTGGAGGACGACGACGTACGGATAGGCTCGCCGGGCGCGCGCGATCGGATTCTCGAAGACGTCGAACTGGCTCATTCGTCGTCGCGACCGTAGTGTTCGCGGACCATCTCGGCGAACGACCCGTGCTTGGCCAGGTACGCGTTCGACGCCTCGAGATCCTCGCGGATCTCGGCCTGGATCCGCTCCGCGTGCCGTCGCGCGAGCTCAGCCGCAAGCGCCTCCTCGGCGATCTGCGAGGCGTTCAGCCCGAGGCCCTTGGCCTGCGTGTAGAGATCGGAGTTGATCGTCAGACTCACGGTCTGCTTGGGCGCCTTGACGTTGTAGGTGGCCTGCTTGGGTGCCATCACACGGGTCCTCTACCCGTGTAGCGTACCCGCGTCGGCCCTGGGGTCAACCTGCCCGTTCGAGCGAAGGGTTACTCCGGCCGACCGCCGTCAAACCACACCTTCCACCCGGTCGCGGCGTCCTTGCGCCACACGGTGCAGTAGCTGCCGCCGCCGGTCGCCGCGCCGGTCTTGCGATCGGTCACCGTGAAGCCGCCGACCGCGAACGCGACGTCGCCGCGCACCCGCGTCGTGATCGGCGCCCAGTCGAGCTGCACCGCGGCGAGCACCGGCGTCATCGCCGCGCCGACCGCGGCGTTGCCGGCGACCAGCCCCGCGTCGTTCAGCTCGCCACCCTCGGGCGCGAACCAGTCGGCCCACGCCGCGCCGCCGCGGTCCGCGGAGTCCTTGTAGAACAGCGTCTCGAGCGCGGCGATCTCGGCGGCCTCGCTCGCGGGCCCGATGAGGCTCGCCTCCCACTGCAGGCCCGGCGGCGCCGCGCCGACCAGCGCGCCGGCGTCGTTCACCCGCAGCGCCAGCGTCGCGGTCTCGTCGGCGCTGGCCCACAGCGCCAGGTTCGGCTCGAGCTGCTTCGCGGCGAGCTCGCTGACCACCGGCTGCTGCCCCGGCGTGAGCTGCGCGCTCCACGCCCGCGGGCGCGGGTCGTCGGCGCTGGTCTCGTCGAAGATCCACACGCGCGCGGCGCCGTCGTCGCCGAGCCACACGCCGTACTTCGCGCCGCGATGGCCGACGAACGTCAGCTGGCCACCGGCCGGCATGCCGAGCGACCGATCCCCGGTCAGCCACGGCAACAGCTCGTCCGCCGCCGGCGGCGTCGGCTTGGTCGGCGTCGGCGCCGACGATCCACACGCGGCCAACGACCCAGCGAGCGCGAGCGCGGCGAGCTTCATGCGCATAGCGTACGCCACGCGCGCCGCCATCGCCGCCGCGGGCGCCTACTCGTCGCTGCCGCCGCCCATCGCCGCGGCCATCGCGATGTCGGCCGCCTTGACCTTCGATGGGTCGAACGCCTTGGCGCCCGCCAGCATCTTGGTCATCACCGCGTCGAAGTCGCCGCGCACCGGCTGCCCCGGCTTGGCCTGCACGAAGCGCAGCGGGTTGATGCGCGCCACCACCACCGGCTTCAGGTAGCCGCTGGCGAACCCCGAGTCCTTGAGCCGCTGCACCGCCTCGTTGACGGCCTCGTCGAGGGCGAGCAGCTGGGTCGCGTGGGCCTCGCGCTCGGCCAGCACCTCGCGCAGCGGCCGATCGCTCCACGCCTCGCACCGGCTCACCACCGGCATGTACGCGCCGCCCGAGAACCGGCCGTTCTGCTCGTAGCACACGCCGATCGTCAGGTAGCCGGGCTGCTCGAGCTCGAGCTGCAGCTCGCTCTCCGGGCGATCGCGGCTCGCGGCGTCGGCGACGAGCGCGCGCACCATCCGCACCACCTCGAGCGACTTGTCCTTCAGGTTGTGCGCCTTCTCGGTGTTGAGCGCGAGGATGCGGAACGCCACCTCGGGCTCGGGCACCACCAGCGCGGTGATGGCCTGCGCGCCGAGCCGCCGCATCGCCGCGAGCCGGTGCATGCCGTTGGGCGAGTGGAAGCCGGCGCCCGACGGCACCGCGACGATCGGATCGAGGAAGCGCCCGACCTTGGGGATCACCGTCGCCAGCCGCTCGGCGTGGGTCGGCGACAGCTCGCGCTGGTACGGCGTGGCCTCGACCTTCTCGATCGGCAGCACCGCGAGCGCGACCCAGTGCCCGCCCAGCGGCTCGCGGTAGCGCGCCGCCACCACGCCGCCGAGCTGCTCGACCAGCGCGCACGCCGCGGTCAGCGCGGGCGACGGCGTCCCGTCGAGACACGCCGTCGCCGCGATGCCGGCGCTGCCCGGCGTCGCCGCGGCCTTCTTCTTGCGCGGCGTCGCGGCCTTGGGCTTGGCGGCCTTGGCCTTGGGCGTCTTCGGCGCGGCGGCGGCTTTCTTCGGCGGCATGGCGCGACTGTACTACCGGCGCGCGCGCCGGCGGCGTAGCGCCGCCAGCACGCCGAGCCCGAGCGGCCACGCTGGCGCGCCACCGCCGCCCTGACAGCACCCGCCGCCGCCCTCGGCCAGCGCGGGGTCGCCCTCGACGTAGACGTGGCTGGTCACCGTCAGCCGACCGCCCAGCCCGGTCAGCTCGACGCGGTAGCGCTCGCGCGCGCCGGTGACCGCGCGCTCGAAGCTCGCGACCCCGCCGGCCACCGTCACCGCCTCGACCAGCACGCCGTCGCGCCACAGCTCCGCCGAGTCGCCGTCGGCGCCGGGCGCGCGCACCTCGAGCCGGACCTGTCCGACGTCGGTCAGCGTCTCGCCCAGCCCGGCCACCCGCGTCGCGTCGGCCGGGTCGACCGCGGTCAGCTCGACCATCGGATCGTCGGGGCCGCGCATCTTGACGACCGTGCGCCCAGCGGCGACCGCCGCGACGATCGCCGCCTCCGACAGCTCGTCGGCCAGCACCATCGTCGTCGGGCCGCCGATCTGCGCCGGGGTCGCGCCGCCCTCGGTGCCGGCGCGGTGATCGTCGCTGCCGCCGATCGCGGCGATCGCGTTGCCGTCGTCGAGCAAGCGGTCCCACAGCGCGATCGCCTTGGGCGTGAACAGCCCGCCGGTCAGCTCGGCGTTGCCGGTCTGGATCTCCAGGCCGCTGACCATCGCCCACGGCGTGTCGGCGTGGTCCCAGCCGCAGCCGATGCACGCCTCGCCCAGCCGCAGCTCGGGGTGGTTGACGATGAACCGCCCGCCCTGCGCGACGACGTCGGCGACGATCGTCGGCGCGCCGACGCCGCCCAGCCCGACGCGGTGGTCGACGTAGCGGCCGATGCCGATCGCGTTGCCGTGGCCGCCGTAGGTCGTGATCTCGGCACCGCGCACCAGCAAGAGGTCGGTGAGCCCGGCCTGGGCCGCCGCCTGGTGCGGGTACTGCGCGCTGGTGTTGTGATCGGACAGCACGACGAAGTCGAGGCCGCGGCCGCGCGCGTACGCGGCGATCTCGGCCAGCGTCGCCGACGCGTCGCCCGAGTCGCGCGAGTGCACGTGGAAGTCGCCGGCGTACCAGCGCCGCGTCGACGCCAGCACCACCGGGCTCCACGGCGCCGCCGGCTCGGGCGCGAGCGTCGCGGCGTCGCGGAACTCCAGGTCGACCGTGTACTGTCCGGGCTCCGGACCAAGCTTGGCCTTGCCGATCACCAGCTGCCAGGTGCCGGCCGCGATCGGGCCGGCCAGGTAGCCGCGCGACGAGCCCGCGACGCCGATCACCATCGGCTCGGTCAGGCCGCCGCCCCAGCCGCGGAAGCCGTCGGGCCCCCACAGCCCCCAGTCGAGGATCTGGAAGTCCGAGCCGTCGTCGTGCGCGAGCGCGAACTCGACGGTGCCGGCCGGCACGTCGAACGGCACCACCAGGTAGTCGCCGTCCGCCACCGGCACGGCGCCGGTCAGGTGCAAGGTCGAGATCACCGCGGTCAGCGCGAGCATCGGCCGAGCGTAGCCAAGCGGGCGGCCCGCGGCGTGGCGATCGGTGTGCAAACGGGTAACCGCCGGTGCGGCGCCCGCGGGGCCCCTGTATCCTGCCGGCATGAAGTGGGAACGCGGCCACAAGTCCCAGTACGTCGAAGATGTCCGCGGCCAGCGGGCCAGCGGTCGCGGCGCCGCGCTCAAGGTCGGCGGCGGCGGCGCCGCGCTGCTCACGGTGATCGCGCTGATCGCCCAGGCGCTCGGCGTCGATCTCGGCATCGGCAGCGGCACCACGACCACCGGCGGCACCGGCAACCAGGCCTCGGCCGGCGGTGGCGGCGGCGGCCCGCCCCCGCCGATGTCCAAGGCCGACGCCGAGCTCTACGACTTCATCAACTTCGTCGTCGACGACATCCAGGGCTCGTTCGACCGCGCGATGACCGCCGCCGGCCAGCGCTACCAGCCGGCGACGCTGAAGGTGTTCGCCGAGGCGGTCGACACCGCGTGCGGCGCCGCCGACTCGGCGGTCGGCCCGTTCTACTGCCCGGGCGACTCGAACGCGTACATCGACCTGACCTTCTACCGCGAGCTGCGCGATCGGTTCGGCGCCGGCGGCGACTTCGCCCAGGCCTACGTGCTGGCCCACGAGTACGGCCACCACCTGCAGAACCTGCTCGGCACCGACGACCGCGTGCGCCAGCAGGTGGCGCGCGACAAGTCGCTCGAGAACCCGCTGTCGGTGCGCCAGGAGCTGCAGGCCGACTGCTACGCCGGCGTGTGGGCCAACGACACCGGCCGGCGCAAGCGCATCGAGGTCGGCGACATCGAGGAGGCGGTCACCGCCGCCCAGGCCATCGGCGACGATCGCCTGCAGAAGATGGCCGGGCGCCGCGTCAACCCCGAGACCTTCACCCACGGCTCGTCGGCGCAGCGCGTGAAGTGGTTCAAGCGCGGGTTCGAGGCCGGCCGCCTCGACGCGTGCGACACGTTCAACGCGACCGATCTGTAGCCGCGCCGCGCGCGGCGGCGATCACCCGAACATCTTGGCGACGACCGCCGACGGGTCCGGCGCCTCAGCGTCGGCCGCCGGCGCCTCGCCCTTGGGCGTCATGTGATCGATCGCGTGGGGCAGCACCTCGGCGAGCGTGTGCGTCGCCTTCTCGGTCGAGATGCCGAGCTTGGCGGCGATCGCCGCGACCGGCCCGCTGCCGAGCACGCTGGTGATCTGCGACGGCGAGATCGGCAGGTTCTTGCCGAGGCCCACCCACGACGACGCGACGTCGCCCAGGCCGCTCGAGCCGAGCTTCTTGACGATGTCGGCGGCGCCGCCGCCCTTGAGGAGATCGCCGATGGCACCGGCGGCTTGCGTGGCTTGAGCCTTGGGGTCCGACATGGCCGGGAAGATAGCAGGTCGCGGCGCGCGGGCGTGTAGGCGTGGGGTAAGCGGCCGGGTCAGAACTCGCGGGCGGTGCGGCCGAAGTCGACGCCGGCGCCGGTGACGGTGCCCGCGCGCTCGGTCGGCGCGGTGCCGGGCGCGAACCACAGGCTGAGGCTCGCGGCGGTCGGCGAGGCGAGCAGCCCGGTCTCGCGATCGATGCGCACCCGCTCGAGGGTCGGCGGCGGGGCGCCGGGCACCGGCTCGGCGGGGCGCGTCCCCTCGGCGGCGGCGACGAGCGCCATCCACACCGGCAACGCGACGTGGGCGCCATCGGCCCCGCGGCCCAGCCCGTGGGTGGGCGCGTCGTGGCCGATCCACACCGCCGCAGTGACGCGCGCCGTGAAGCCGACGAACCAGGCGTCGCTGTTGTCGTTGGTGGTGCCGGTCTTGCCGCCGGCCGGGCGATCGAGCGCGCGCGCCGCGGTGGCGGTGCCGCGGGTCACGACGCCGGTCAGCAGGTCGCGCAGCACGAACGCGGTGCGCCCGTCGACGAGCTGGCCGCGGGTAGCGCCGGCGCGCGCCGCCGGATCGCGGCCCGCCACCGCCGCCAGCCGATCGAGCCGCCGCGCCGGATCGAGCCACGGATCGGCGGGATCGGCTGCATCGAACAGCACCGCGTCGCCGCCGCGCACCCGCACGATCGTGCGCGCGGTGACGTCCCAGCCGTCGCGCGCGATGATCGCGTACGCGCGGGCCAGCTCGAGCGGGACCACGCACGACGCGCCCAGCGCCATCGGCGTCAGCTCGCTGATCGCGGTGGTGATGCCCAGCCGCCGCGCCAGGGCGATCACCGCCGGCGCGCCGACCCGCTCGAGCACGTCGATCGCCGCGGCGTTGAGCGAGTACGCCAGCGCGTCGGCGACCAGCGCGACGCCGCGGAAGCCGTGGCCCGAGCGCGGCTTCCAGTGCACCGCGGTGGCCTCGTCGTACTCGGCGATCGGCGCGTCGCGCAGCGGCGTGCCGGCGGTGATCGCGCCGCGCTCGAGCCCCGCCGCGTAGACGATCGGCTTCCACGCCGAGCCCGGCTGGCGGCAGGCCTGGGTCAGCCGGTTGTACGCGTCGAGCTGCCACGCGCGCCCGCCGGTCATCGCCAGCAGGTAGCCGCGCCGGTGATCCCAGATGACCGCCGCGCCCTCGGGCACCGCCGCGCCGTCGGCGAACGCCGCGGTGCCAGCCGCGATCGCCGCATCGCTGGCGACGGCCAGCGCCGGCTCGGCGGCGGTCTCGACGATCAACCCGCCGGTCGCGGTCTCGAGCGGGAGCGTCTCCTCGAGCGCGCGCCGGACGTGGTCCGCGTACCACGGCGCGATCACCGCCGGCGCCGCCGGTGCGAGGGTCGTCACCGGCCGCGCGATCGCCTCGTCGCGCGCGGCGGCGTCGATGGACCCGGCCCGCGCCATCCGCCGCAGCACCTCGTCGCGGCGGGCCTTGGCCGCGCGCGGATCGTTGCGCGGATCGAGCCGGCCCGGCGCCTGGATCAGCCCGGCCAGGAGCGCGGCCTCCTCGAGCGCGAGCGTCGCCGGCGGCCGCCCGAAGTACGCCTCGGCGCCGGCCGCCATGCCGTAGGCGCCGCGGCCGACGAAGACGAAGTTCAGGTACGCCTCGAGGATCGCCGCCTTGGCGTAGCGGCGCTCGAGCTGCCGCGCCACCAGCGCCTCGCGCACCTTGCGCTCGAACGAGCGCGCCTTGCCGATCTCGGGCGACAGGTTGCGCGCGAGCTGCTGGGTGATCGTCGACGCGCCCTCGACCGTGCGCGCCGCGCGCCAGTTGACCCACGCCGCGCGCACCACCGCCGCGTAGTCGACGCCGCGGTGGGCGTAGAAGCGCACGTCCTCGGCCGCGAGCACCGCGTCGATCAGCACCGGCGGCAGCGCCGCCAGCGGCACGAGCTGGCGGTTGCCGACGACCGCCCCGTCGAGGAACGGCAGCGTCGTCAGCGTCGTGCCATCGCGCGCGACCAGCGTCGACGTGCGCGGCGCCGTGGCCTGCCACGCCGCGAGGTCCGGCGGCGGCGGCAGCGCGCGCGCGACGGCCCGCACCCGCGTCACCACCAGCGCCGCCGCGATCGTCGGCGCCGCGATCATCAGCCACCCGATCACCACCAGCCCGAGTCGCCACCAGCCCCCGCCGCGCCGGCGGTTGCCGACGACGACCCTCACGACGCGAACAGCGCCATCTGCTGGGGCGGACCCAGCACGCGCGCGCGCGGGCCGACCGCCGCCGCGATCGTCGCCGCGCACGGGCCGGTCACCGCCACCGCGGCGGCGCCGCTCTGCTCGATGAAGCGCAGCAGGCCCTCGCGATCGGCGGCGCCGCTCCACGCCACCGCCGCGTCGACGCCGAGCGCCCGCACCCGGTCGCGCTCGCTGGCCAGGCCCGACGCCAGGATCGTCCGCGCCGGCCGCGCGCCCAGCGCCGCCGGCATCCGCGCGCGCTCGCCCACCAGCCACACCAGCGCGTCGGCACGCGCGACGCTGCGCGTGACCGTCGGGCCCGGCAGGCCGGCCGCGGTGAGCCGCTGGGCCGCGTCGACGATGCGGCGGTGCCCGGCGACCACCAGCCCCGCCGCCGCCAGCCGCTCGGCCACCGCCAGGCCGCGCAGCGGGTTGCTCACCAGCACCGCGGCCACCGCGCGATCGGCGGCGATCTGCTGGCACAGCGCCACGCCGCGAGCTTCGGCGTCGGCGGCGAAGCTGTGGTGGCGCTCGCCGTACGGCGCGGCGATCACCAGCGTCTCGCACGGCACCAGGTCGGCGCGCCGCGGCGCGACCGCGCCGGCGTACAGCACGCGCCCGGCGCCGGCGTCGATCGCGATCGCCGCCGCGCCCGGGCCGTAGCCGCTGGGCAAGAGCGTCAGCCGCGTGGTCCCCAGCGAGAACGGCCGGTGCAGCGGCGCCGCCAGGTGCGCGTCGGCCCGCGCGCCCAGCAGCGCCAGCGTCGTCGCGGTCGCGATCAGCTGGCCGTGGCCGGTGCGGGCCGTGCGGTCGGCGGCCGACACGAAGCACACCGCGCGGGCCCGCCGCGCGTCGCACCAGATCGCGGTGCCGAGCACGTGCACGCCGTCGCGCCAGGCGACAGCGTGCGGCGTCGGTGCGCGCGGGCGCCGTTTCATCGCGGCACACTGCCACGACGCCGCGCGGCCCGCAATTTCACCGCCGCACCGCTTCGCGATACGATCCCGCGATGCGCATTCTCGTCGGCGCGTGCGTCGCGCTGTTGCCTTCGGTCGCCGCCGCGGTCCCGGTCGCGCCGCCACCCCCGCCTCCCGAGCGCGCGATCGCCGTGACGATCTCGCCGCTGCACCTCTTGTCGCCGATCGTCGAGCTCACCGGCGAGTACCGGGTCGGCCCCAAGCTCGGCGTGGCCGCGACGCTGGGCGCCGGCTCGGTGACGGCCAAGGACGGCGGCGGCACCGAGCACCGCTTCACCGTCGGCGAGCTCGGCGGCAGCGCGCGCTACTACGTGACCGGCTCGTTCGCGCGCGGGCTGCAGGTCGGCGGCGAGCTGATGTACCTGCTGGTGAAGCTCGACGACCCGATGACCACCGTGCGCGCCACCGGCGACGGCCTGAGCGTGAGCCCGTTCATCGGCTACAAGTGGACCGGCGTCGGCGGCTTCACCGCCGAGGCGCAAGGCGGGCTGTCGGTGCTGGTGGCCCAGGCCCACGCCACCGACGGCACCACCAGCGCCGACAACGAGCAGAGCCGGGTCTACCCGCTCATCAACCTCAACCTCGGCTGGAGCTTCTGATCGCGCGCTGGCGCTAGCGCGGCGCCAGCTTGCAGGCGTGGCCCATCACCACCGGCCCGTCGACGGTGCCGGTCGGCGTGGGCCGCCAGCCGGCCGCGACGCGCGCGGCCAGGAGCTCATCGGCCGTCGGTCGGTGGTCCCACCCGGAGACCGCGTCGACGCGGCCCAGTCACGTGCAGTCGAGGACGATCGCGTCTCGCGCGCCGCCATCGGGCGCGAACACCACGTCGTGGGTGAACTCGTCCTGCACGACGACGTCGACCACCGCCCACGGCGGCGCCAAGCGCAGCCCCGCGACGATGGCGTCGGCCAGGGTCGCGCAGCCCGCGAAGGTCGCCCGCGCGTCCGCCACGATCAGAAGAAGTAATAGTGGACGCCGGCCGAGCCCACCGGCTGCGCCGTCAGCGCGACGCCCTCGGCGTCGGCCAGGCCCAGCGTCAAGCCGCCGGTGAAGCTGAGCGCGACGTTCGACGCCACGAACGCGCGGATCTGCATGCCCGGCTCGATCAGGAGCGCCGTGAAGCTGTCGTCGGTCACGGTGCTGCGGTCGCCGATGAACGCGAGCGACACCGCGCCGCCGACGCCGAAGTCGGCCATCGCCGACGAGTGCAGGTGGTAGTAGAAGCGACCACCGATCGCCACGTCGGTGTCGTCGTCGCCGCCGTCGTAGTTGTCGGCGAAGCCGAGGAAGCCGCCGACGTGGAACTCGCCCGCGTCGTAGTTGGCCGAGAGGCCACCGATCCGACCGAGGTTGGCGTTGTTGTTGCCGACGGCGAGGTTGACGTCGCCGATCGTCGCTTCGCCGCCGACGCCGATCGACCCCTTCGAGCCGCCCGCCGACGCGACGCCGGCACCGAGCATGAGGACCGCGAGACCCGAGACCACCGCGAGGTTCTTCTTCATGGCGGCCAGCGTACCCGGCCGCGCGCGACTATCAAGTCTCCCAGCGAACGGTTAGCCTGCACACATGCTGGCCACTACCCTGGCCCTCACCGCGATCGAGCCGCGCCACTGGCGCGCCTGGATCGACCTGCTGGTGCCGCCGCCGCTGCGCGATCGTCCGCGCTACGCGCTGGCGATCGTCGACGGTGAGCGCGTGCTGCGGCTGGTGGTCGGCGGCGGCGACGCCACCGGCGCCACCGACCCGGCGGCGTTGCGCTGGCCGCCGACGCCGGCCAACCTGCGCGCCGCGATCCGCCAGCTCGGCGTCGGCGCGATCGTGGTCCTCGACGTGGCGGTCGTGCGCGACGTCGCGGCCGAGGTCGAGCGCCACCTCGGCGTCGACGACGACCTCGCGGCGGCGGGCCTCGCGGTGCTGCGCGCGCTCAAGGCCAAGAGCGGCAAGGGCGTGTGGAGCGAGCCCGCGTTGCTCGATCTCCTCCCCGCGCCGCACTACGAGCCGCTGCAGCGCACCTTCGACCTGCTGATCCCCGACGACAGCGCGCTGGCCGCCTACGTCGTCGCCGACGATCGCCGGTCGATCCTCGCGTCGATCATCGCGGTCAAGCGCGGCGGCCACATCGCCGAGGTCACCACCCACGCGGCGATCGCCGACCTGGTGCCCGAGGCGGCGCTGGCCCGCGACTGGCCCACCGCCCACAAGCGCGTCACCAAGGCGATCGGCGAGCGCGTCGCGCGGCCGGCGCTGGCGGTGTTCCTCGAGCGCGCCACGATCGACAAGCTGATCGTCGGCCCGCCCGACACGCTCGGCCGCGAGGTCACCGCGAAGCGCATCATCCTCGAGCCGGCCCCGGCGTGGCTGCTCGGGCTGCTCGGCAGCGCCGCGGTCGCCGCGGTCGCGCAGCGCGGCGCCAGCGCGCTGGTCGCGATGCTGCCCCAGGCCGCGCGCGAGCGCGCCGTCGGGCTCGCCGATCGCGCGCGCACCGCGGTCAAGGACGCCGGCGCGCACCCGTTCGCGCTGCTCGGCTTCGATCCGATCGCGCTGTGGATGGCGGTGCGCGACTACTACCGGCCGCGCGGCGCGCCGCCGCCGCGGCCCGCGCGGTAGCTAGCTAGGCCGCCAGCTCGATGCCGGCGCCGACGCTCTTGTAGCGATCGCCGCAGCGCGCGCAGGTGGCGACGCCGCTGGCGAACCCCGGCAGGCGCTCGCCGCAGCGACACGCCCAGCCGATCCACCGCGCCGGCACGCCGACCACCAGCGCGTGGGGCGCCACGTCGGACGCCACCGCCGCGCCGGCGCCGATGAACGCGTAGGCGCCGATCGTCACGCCGCACACCACGGTGGCGTTGGCGCCGATCGTCGCGCCGCGGCCCACCCGCGTCGGCGCGAACTCCTCCTTGCGCGACACGTGCGCCCGCGGGTGCTTGACGTTGGTGAACACGCACGACGGCCCCAGCAGCACCTCGTCCTCGAGGGTGACGCCGTCGAACACCGACACGTGGTTCTGGATCCGGCAGCGGTCGCCGATCGTCACGTTGCCGACGTAGCAGGCGTGGCCGACCACGCAGTCCGCGCCCACGACCGCGCCGGGCATCACGTGGGCGAAGTGCCAGATCCTGGTGCCAGCGCCGATCTGCGCGCCGCGCTCGACCACCGCGGTCGGGTGGATCAGCGGCGCCTCGGTGATCTCCACGTCGTCGGACATGCGCGCGACTTTGCCCAACCTCGCCCCCGCCCGTCTACCGCGTCCGGGTGTTTCCATGATCGGTCCGACCGGGGTATCGTCCGCGCCATGCGTCAGGTCGGTCTCGTGTGTTTGGTCCTCGCCGCGACCGCGCGGCTCGTCGCCGCCGGTCCGCTCGACAAGCCCGCCTTCACCGCTACCCCCGCCGAGCTGCTGGCCGAGGCGCGCGCCGCGAAGCCCGCCGGCCACGACGTGGCGGTGCTGCGCGACGACGTCACGCTCCGCTTCGACGAGCGCGGCCGGCTGGAGAAGCGCTACCGCACGGTGTTCACGGTGGTCGCGCCGAGCGGCGCCGACGATTGGGGCACGATCAGCCTCGACTGGCAGCCGTTCTATCAGGACAAGCCGACGATCCGCGCGCGAGTGATCAACGCCGACGGCTCGGTGACCGAGTTCGATCCGTCGCTCATCCACGACGCGCCGGCGGTCAACGAGTCGCCGACGGTGTTCTCCGATCGCCGCGACCTCACCGCGCCGCTGCCGCGGCTGGCGGTCGGCGCGGTGGTCGAGGAGGAGTTCGTCTTCAGCGATCGCGAGCCGCTGCTGGCGGCGGGCACGGTGCACTGGATTGGCCCGCAGCGCGGCGTGCCGGTGGCGCGCAAGGTCATCGCGATCTCGAGCCCGACCGCGCGCAAGGTCACGGTCGTCGGCCGCGGCCCGGCGGTCGCCTGGAAGCCGACCACCCAGGTCGCCGGCGGGCGCACCACCGTCACCTACGATCTGCGCAACCTCGCGCCGTACGATGACCACGCTCCCGGCGCGCCGGTCGACTGGGTGCCGAACCCGATGATCGGCATGACCACCGGCGCGAGCTGGGCCGCGGTCGCCGCCGACTACCGCGCGCTGGTCGAGGCCAAGCTCGCCGCGCCCGTGACCGTGCCGCCCGATCTGCTGGGCGCCACGCCGCGCGCCACCGTCGACCGCATCCTCGCGTGGCTGCACGGCCGGGTCCGCTACACCGGCATCGAGCTGTCGCAGTCGGCGATCGTGCCGTTCGCGCCCGCCGACACGCTGGCCCGCGGCTTCGGCGACTGCAAGGACAAGGCGACGCTCCTGGTGGCGCTGTTGCGCGCCGCCAAGATCGCGGCCGACGTCGCGCTGCTGTCGACCGGCCCCGGCACCGACGTCGACGTCGCGCTGCCCGGCCTGGGCGAGTTCGATCACGCGATCGTGCGCGCCGTCGTCGACGGCAAGGACTTGTGGATCGACGCCACCGAGGACATGTTGCCGGCCGGCCAGCTGCCGGTGCGCGATCAGGGCCGCCGCGCGCTGATCATCGCCGCCGGCACCAAGGCGCTGACGGTGACGCCGACCTCGACGCCCGCCGACAACCTGATCCGCGAGGTGCGGACGTTCCACCTCCGCGAGGACGGCGCGCCCGCGATCACCGAGGTGTCCGCGGAGCGCGGCTACTTCAGCGACAACCTGCGCGGCTTCGTCCGCAACAACACCAAGGCCGAGGTCGACGAGTCGCTCACCAGCTACGTCGACCGCGAGTACCGCGGGCGCTACGTCTCGTTCACGTCGAGCGACCCGCACGATCTGCAGACGCCGTTCACGCTGACCGTCGAGGCCGACGCGGCGGGCCGCGCGGGCAGCCAGCGCGATCACCTGTGGGCGTGGATCTTCCCCAACGACCTGCTCGACCGGCTCCCCGACTCGTTCGGCGACACCGACGCGGCCACCGACGCGGCCGTCAAGGCGCGCAAGGTCGACTACCTGTGGAGCTACCCGCACAGCTACGAGATCGTCAACCGCTTCGAGCTGCCGCCCGGCTACTCGCCGCCCGACTTGCCGGCGTCCGAGACCCGGACGCTCGGCACGATGACGCTGACGACCACCCGCGCCAAAGCGCCGGGCAGCTACACCGTCACCTTCCGCCTCGACACCGGCAAGCTGCGCATCACCGCCGAGCAGCTCCGCGCCACGCGCGCCGCGGTCAAGGCGCTGCGCGACGAGGGCGGCCAGGAGGTGCAGCTCACGCTCGACGCCGCGCAGCTCGCGCAGCAGGGCAAGCCCCGCGAGGCGATCGCCGAGTACCAGCGGCTGATCGCGCTGCACCCCAAGGAGAGCATCCACCACGGGCAGCTGGCGTCGCTGTACCTCATCCTCGGGCTGGGCGAGGCCGCGCGCCGGGAGGCCACGCTGGCGACGACGCTCGAGCCGAAGCGCGCCGACGCCTTCGTCGTGCTGGGCTTCATCCTGGCGCGCGACGCGCTGGGGCGCCCGGGGATGCCCGGCAGCGATCGCGCCGCCGCGATCGCGGCGCTGCGCAAGGCGATCGCGCTCGATCCGACGCACCTCGGCGCCAAGGCCGACCTGGCGACGCTGCTGGGCACCAGCGACCGCGGGCGGCAGTCCGACGTCGCGAGCGACCACCGCGCCGCGCTCGCGCTGCTGCGCGAGCTGAAGGCGACCGGCGAGGATGGGTACGATCAGCAGATCGTCACCGCGGCGCTGCACGCCGGCGACGCCGCCACGCTCACGGCCTTCGCGCAGTCGCTCCCCGACTCGTCGCTCCGGCGGCGCGCGCTGGTCCTGGCCGCGGCGCTCACCAGCGGCGACGAGGCGCTGCGCGTCGCGACGTCGCTGGCCAGCGGCAGCGATCGCGACGCCCTGCTCGATGGGGTCATGGAGGCGCTGCTGCCGGCGCGCCGCTACGACGCGCTGCGCGCGATCGCCCGGACGCGGCCGGCGCTGAGCGCGCAGAAGCGCCTCGTCTACGATCGGCTGGCCCGCGTCGACCTGGCCAAGCTCGACCCGGCGGATCCCACGACCCCGGTCCGCCGCGCCGTGGTGCGGATGGCGATGGGGCCCACCGCCGCGCCGCCGTGGGGGCCCGAGAGCGAGGCCGCGATGGTCGACGAGCAGGTCGATCCGCGCGAGCTGAGCGCGATCGATCACATGCCGCGCGCGATGGTGGTCGATCTCATGCTGGCGACCACGAGCTTCACCGCCGTCGGCGACGCCACCCACGGCTGGCGGGTGGCCTCCGACACGGCCGGGACGCCGCTGGCGTGGTTCGTCGTCAAGCGCGGCGGTCGCGCGTTCCTGGTCGGTAGCCCGGGGCTGACCGCCGGCATCGGCGCCGAGGTGCTCGCGGCGCTGGGGCGCCGCGAGCTGCCGGCCGCGCGCGCGTGGATCACCCGCGTGGTCGACGATCCCACGCTGCCGGCCGGCGACCTGGTCGCCGACTTCCTGCGGCGACACCGCGACGCGTGGCCCGGGGCCGAGCGGACGCTGCTCGAGCTGGCGGCGGGGCTGCTGCTCGGCGAGCACATGCCGGCCAGCGCGGTGCGCGCGGTGGCCGCGTGCGGCGGCTTCACCGCGACCGACGATCAGCGCGTGTGCGGCGCGGCGCAGATGATGTACGCGCAGCAGCACGCCGACACCGCCGCGATGCTGGCGGGCGGGCGCGCGCTGGCGGCGGCCGCGACCGACAACAGCGCCATGGTCGCGCTCGCCGCGCGCGGGCTGGCCCAGGTCGGCCAGGTCTCCGAGGCGACCGCGCTGCTCGACGCGGCGCTGGCGAAGCATCCGGACGACGGCTTCCTGCTCGAGTCCCGGGCGGTGGTGGCGCTCGCGGGACCCTGGACCGACGCCGCGGCGTGGTTCGAGCGGGCCGCCGCCGTGCCCCGCGTCCGCCTGCAGGTGCTCAACAACGCCGCGTGGGCGCGCCTGTTCTTCGATCCGACGCCGGCCGCGGCCCGGGCGCTGATCGACCGGGCGATGGTGCGCGAGCCCGATCCGCCGCCGAACGTCCTCAACACCTACGCGGCGGTGCTCGTCGAGAGCGGCGAGCCGTACCTGGCGTGGCAACAGCTCGGGCGCAGCATCGGCGCTGCCGTGGTCGGCGACGCCGATCGCTTCGTCCTGGGCCGCATCGCCGAGGCCTACGGCCTGCGCGACGATGCGCTCCGCGCGTATCGGCTGATCAAGCCGCCGCAGCAGCGCGACGGCATCCCGTCGACCTGGGACTTCGCGCAGAAGCGGCTCAAGGCGATGGGGGCGAAGCCGTGATCGCGGCGCGGCTGACCGGCGCGCTGGTCGTGCTGCTGGCGGCGGGAGCGGCGGCCGCCGATCCGCTCGACGAGCCGGCGTTCACCGCCAGCCCGGCCGCGCTGCTGGCCGCCGCGGCGCAGGCGCCGGGCAACGACGACGTCGTGGTGCTGCGCGAGGACGTGGCCTACACGATC
>Ga0075163_10002871_pt1 | contig 23183 bp, 13 predicted proteins | sample JI1023141ADNA_FD_71478 | JGI IMG/M metagenome (GOLD analysis project Ga0075163, IMG submission 71478) | Wastewater effluent complex algal communities from Wisconsin, to seasonally profile nutrient transformation and Carbon sequestration -... | ecosystem: Engineered > WWTP > Effluent > Algae... | reverse complement strand
GCGCCGCACACAGTCTTTTTCACCAATCTCGGCATGCTCGGCATGAACGTCGGCTTGAGCACCCGGGTGATCGATCAGATCGGCCTGGCAAACCCCATGGCAGCGCATACCGCGCGTCTTGAGGACGGCCGCATCGGCCACGACAAGAACCTGTTCCCCGATTGGGCGGTGGCCGAAGGGCCGTGGCTCAAGCGCCATCCTTACGTTCCGCCGTACCTCGACGAAGGCTGGATCACAGAGGCCGAAGCCGCACTGAAATGCCCCCAGACGGAGTCGATGCTCGCCTCGATTCGCGGCCCTCTGGGGATTCACAGGTTCTTGTCGAACGTGCTGCATGCGGTTGAATTCACCCGCTACCGGATAGATCGGGTACCTGGTTACGAGCTTCGGCGCTGCGGTCTCGATGAGCCGAAATTGGACTCCACCCCTTACACTGGGTTTCCGGCCACGGGCCCCTGATTCTCAGGACATTGGCTAGCCGCGAGTTAGCTGTGCGGGCCCCTGGAGCAACCAGTGTTGGTTTGCAGCGGTACATCTATTTTCCTGCGTGTCACTGGATGCCGCGGGTGCTTCGGGTCCGAGCGGCCCACGATCGCGAACGATGGGATGGAAAGCACGATGGGATTCGCAAAGGATTTCGCAGACGGTTTCGCAGAGAACCGGTTCGCTGAGAAGTTTCGCGCCGGCTGGCTGCGCCGGATAGCCGCCGCGACGGTCGTTGCCGCCACCCTGCCGGGTCTGATCGGCGTGGTGGGCGGTTCAGCGACCGCCGGCGCGTTCTCGAAGCCGGGCCTCCCGGTCGAGTACCTCGAAGTGCCCTCAGCGGCGATGGGCCGCGACATCAAGATCCAGTTCCAGAGCGGCGGCCCGAACTCTCCGGCCGTCTACATGCTGGACGGCCTCCGGGCTCAGGACGACTTCAACGGCTGGGATATCAACACCCCCGCGTTCGAGTGGTACTACGGCTCCGGATTGTCGATGATCATGCCGGTCGGCGGCCAGTCCAGCTTCTACACCGATTGGTACAAGCCGGCCTGCGGGAAGGCCGGTTGCACCACGTACAAGTGGGAGACTTTCCTGACCCGGGAGCTTCCCACCTGGCTGGCAACCAATCGTCAGGTGAAGCCGACCGGAAGCGCGGCGGTCGGCCTCTCGATGGCCGGTTCCGCCGCCCTCACGCTGGCGATCTGGCATCCCGAGCAGTTCACCTACGCATCCGCGCTGTCGGGCTTCCTGAACTTGTCCGAGGGTTGGTGGCCGATGCTCGTCAATATCTCGATGGGTGATGCCGGCGGCTACAAGGCCGACGACATGTGGGGCCCCACGGGTGACCCCAACAATGCGTGGAAGCGCAACGACCCCATGGTCAACATCAAGACCCTGATCGCAAACAACACCCGCATCTGGATCTACTGCGGCAACGGCACTCCGTCGGACCTCGACGCGGGCACCAGCGCCGGCAACCTGTTCAACGCGAAATTCCTGGAGGGCTTCACCCTGCGGACGAATAAGTCCTTCCGTGACGCTTACCTGGCCAACGGCGGCACCAACGGGGTGTTCAACTTCCCCGCCAACGGCACGCACAGCTGGGGTTACTGGGGTGATCAGCTGCAGCAGATGAAACCGGACATCCAGCGCGTGCTGGGTGCGCAGCCGACTCCGGTGAGCTAGCGACAACACGCGGTTCGATCGCTCCGGACACGGGCGTCTCCTGAGCACAACCGACGGCGGTGGCCCATCCGGGTCGCCGCCGTCGGCTCGTCTCAGTAGCCGCGATCCGGATCAATACGGGGACCACCGTTGCGGCGTGTGATTCACTACCTCCGGATGACGCGTCGAGTCACGTGAGGTGGATATGAGGGGTCTGTCGAATCTGTTCCGGGGACTGTTTGCAGTCATCCTGGGATTCGGGCTGCTGGGAACTGTTGCGCCGACCGCGAAAGCCGCTGGCGTCGAGACGCTCATGGTTCCGTCCGCGGCGATGGGTCGCGACATTCCCGTCGCATTCATGGCCGGAGGCCCGCATTCCGTCGTCCTGCTCGACGCGTTCAATGCCGGCCCGGACGTCAGCAACTGGGTCACCGCCGGGAATGCGATGGCCTCACTCGCCGGTAAGGGCGTCTCGGTCGTCGCTCCCGCCGGCGGTGCGTTCACTCTCTATACGAACTGGGAAGCCGACGGCACCCGCCAGTGGGAGACCTTCCTGACTGACGAACTGCCCAACTGGCTCGCCGCAAACAAGGGCATCGCACCGGGCGGCAACGCAATCGTCGGCGCGGCGCAGGGCGGCACCGGCGCGGTCACGCTCGCAGCCTTCTACCCTGATCGTTACCGCTACGCCGGTTCGATGTCCGGCTATCTGACCCCGTCGAGCACGTTCGTCAACGGCGCGATCAGCGCGGGCATGAACGACTTCGGTGGAGTCAACATCCAGGCGATGTGGGGTGCGCCCCAGCTCGGCCGCTGGAAATGGCACGATCCCGACGTCCACGTGAACCTGCTCGCGCAGAACAACACGCGCCTGTGGATCTTCAGCCCGCAGGCCGTGACCTGCAGCGACCCGGCCGCGATGATCGGCGCCTGCGATCTGGCTCAGGGCAGCAACCGCACGTTCTACCAGCACTACCGGTCGGTCGGCGGGCACAACGGTCACTTCGACTTCCCGGCCGGCGGCAATCACGATTGGGGCACCTGGTCGGCTCAGTTGGGGGCCATGGCCGGCGACATCTCCGCCGCGATCGCCTGACCACGCGCACGGCAGTCAATCGGAACTCGGCGATTAACTCCGAAACGTTAGCCATCCGCAACCTTCCGGGAATCTTTGTCGCCGCACGGCAGCCGGTACGGTGGAACGCGTGCATCGCGACGACCGGCCCACGCGCTTCATAGGGCATGCGGGACGCGTGGTCTTGGTTGTGGGAATGACCGGTACCGCCACCTGGGTGTTAGTGGGGTGCGGTTCCACCGGCAACGATCTGCTGACCAGCGTTGCGCTGCCCGCGGAAATATCGGCGGGCGCACACGAGCAGACCATGCCGGCCCTACCTGGTAACGCGGCCGAACAATCCGGCGAGTTCGAATTCACCCCCGCTCAGCAGCTGTATCTCAACGCGCTGAGCGGGGCGGGGGTGCGGCCGTCCAGTGAGTTGCGCGCGCTGAGCATCGGATCGTCGATCTGCCAGGCTCATGCCGCGGGGCAAAGCGATTCCGCCGTCTGGGACTACGTGATCCCCATGGTCCGCAGTGATGTGGCAGATGCCCGTCCTCCCTCCCCCGCCACCGCGTCGGACATCCAGGTGAACACCGTCACCGCCGACTACATCCGCATCGCGACCCAACGACTCTGCTAACGAGAAAACACACATGGCACGTAAGCCCCGGAGTAACGCCCGGCGCCAGCGGCATCGCATCCTCGCGCTGATCGCTGCCGGCGCCATGGCGGTCGTGGTGGCCCTGATAGTGGTCATCATCGTGATCGTCGTCCGAAAGCCGTCATCACCACCCGTTGCGGTGCCCCCGACCGCAGTTCCCCCGAGTACGTCTGGCCAGAAGAAGCCGCGGCCGGAATACCAGGACGCCAGCTGCCCGGACGTCCAGCTGATCTCGATCCCGGGGACGTGGGAATCGTCGCCGACCGACGACCCGCTGAACCCCGTTCAATTTCCGATCGCGCTGCTACTGAACGTCACCCGGCCGCTCATGGACCAGTTCGGCCGCGACCGTGTCGAGGTGTACACCGTTCCCTACACCGCCCAGTTCCACAATCCACTGTCGTCGGACACCCAGATGTCTTACAACGACAGCCGGGCGGAGGGATCGCGCGCCGCTGTCCGGGCCATGACGGCGATGAACCAGAAATGCCCACTCACCAGCTACGTGATTGTCGGCTTCTCACAGGGCGCGGTGATCGCCGGTGACATCGCGAGCGACATCGGAAACGCCCGCGGACCCGTCGACGAAGACCTGGTGCTGGGTGTGACGTTGATCGCCGACGGGCGCCGGCAGATCGGCGTCGGCCAGAACATCGGCCCCAACCCTCCGGGCCAGGGCGCCGAAGTGACCCTGAGTGAAGTGCCGGTTCTGTCGGCCATGGGGTTGACGATGACCGGACCACGCCCGGGCGGCTTCGGCGCGCTCAACAATCGCACCAACGAGATCTGCGGTCCCGGCGACCTGATCTGCGCGGCTCCCGATCAGGCATTCAACATCACCAACCTGCCGAGCACCCTGGAGGTGCTCGCCGGGGGCGCTGGACAACCCGTCCACGCGCTCTACAACACGCCAGAGTTCTGGAACCTCGACGGGCAGACGGCCACACAGTGGACACTGAACTGGGCGCGTAACCTCATCGACAACGCGCCACACCCGAAGCACGGATAACGCACGCCCACATGACGGCAGGCCCGATCTGGCGATTGATTTGGTCGCCGTCGTTTCTACACCTAACATTAAGAATAAAATAAGAGCGATCAGGCTGGCATCGGGCCGGCAGTGCATTCATGACGCAGCAGCGACTGGCTGGCGCGCGGAACTAGCGCGACCGTCGCGAACGCTGACGCGAATGCGTTTCGACAGGAGATTGGTATGTCCTTCCATAACCCGTTCATCAAGGATGGACGGATCGAGTTCCCCGAGTCCGCGAGCCTGGTCCGCCACATCGAGCGGTGGGCGAAGGTGCGCGGAGACAAACTCGCCTACCGATTCCTGGACTTCTCGACCGAGCGTGACGGCGTTGCCCGCGATCTGCACTGGGCCGATTTCGGCGCACGTAACCGGGCCGTCGCGGCGCGCCTGCAACAAGTGACCGAACCGGGCGACCGCGTCGCGATCCTCTGCCCGCAGAACCTCGAGTACCTCGTCGCATTCTTCGGAATCCTCTACTCCGGCCGCATCGCGGTGCCGCTGTTCGACCCGAGCGAGCCGGGCCACGTCGGCCGCCTGCATGCGGTGCTCGACAACTGCCAGCCATCGGCGATCCTGACCACCACGGAGTCCGCCGAAGGTGTGCGCAAGTTCTTCCGTAACCGTCCCGCCAAGGAACGGCCCCGTGTCATCGCGGTCGACGCCGTGCCCGACGAGGTCGGTGCCACCTGGATACCCGTCGACGACATCGACGAAACCACCATCGCCTACCTCCAATACACCTCGGGTTCCACTCGGATCCCGACGGGTGTTCAGATCACGCAGCAGAACTTGGCCACCAACGTGGTTCAGGTGATCGACGCGCTGGAAGGCGAGGAGGGCGACCGCGGTGTCAGCTGGCTGCCGTTCTTCCACGACATGGGTCTGATCACGGCAATGGTGTCGCCGATGATCGGCCACTACTTCACGTTCATGACCCCCGCCGCATTCGTCCGGCGACCCAATCGCTGGATTCGCGAGATGGCCCGCAAGCCCGGGGACAGCGGCGGCGTCATCTCGGTCGCTCCGAACTTCGCGTTCGAGCATGCCGCCGCGCGCGGGCTGCCCAAGGACGGCGAGGAGCCCTTGGACCTGTCGAACGTCAAGGCGATTCTCAACGGCAGTGAGCCGATCTCCGCCGCCACCGTGCGGCGGTTCAACGAAGCCTTCGGTCCCTATGGATTCGAACCCAAGGCAATCAAGCCCTCCTACGGCCTCGCCGAGGCGACCCTGTTCGTGTCGACCACGCCTGCTGGCGAACCGCCGAAGATCGTTCACGTCGACCGCGACGAGCTCAATAAGCAACGGTTCGTCGAGGTGGCGGCCGATTCGCCCAACGCCGTGGCGGAAGCATCGGCGGGCAAGATCGGTGTCGATGAGTGGGCCGTGATCGTCGATGCGGAGTCGGCGAGCGAAGTCCCCGACGGTCAGATCGGCGAGATCTGGATTCACGGCAAGAACATGGGCACCGGTTACTGGGGCAAGCCCGAGGAAACCATCGCGACGTTCCAGAACATCCTGAAGTCGCGGATCGCGTCGTCCCACGCCGACGGTGCCGCAGACGATGGCTACTGGGTTCGTACCGGCGATTACGGTGCCTATTACGAGGGCGACCTCTACATCACCGGCCGCGTCAAGGACCTGGTCATCGTCGACGGCCGCAATCACTATCCGCAGGATCTCGAATACTCCGCGCAGGAATCCTCGAAGGCCCTGCGCACCGGCTATGTGGCGGCATTCTCGGTGCCCGCCAACCAGCTGTCCGAAGAGGTGTTCGAGAACGCCCACACCGGACTCAAACGCGACGCCGACGACAGCTCGGAGCAGCTGGTCATTGTGGCCGAGCGGGCACCGGGGAGCCACAAGCTCGATATCGGCCCGATCACCGACGACATCCGCGCAGCGATCGCCGTGCGTCACGGCGTGACGGTCCGCGACGTCTTGCTGACGCCGGCGGGCGCGATCCCGCGTACCTCGAGCGGAAAGATCGGTCGGCGCGCGTGTCGCGCGGCCTATCTCGACGGCAGCCTCCGCAGCGGCAAGATCGCCAACGACTTCCCGGACGACGCGCAGTAACCCAAGCGGAAAAATCAAGCCTTCCCGACGACAGGGAATAACCACGCATTCCCACCCGGCGGGGAGTAATAGCAAGGTGAGGCCTCATGTCTGAATCAGATACACCTGTTACCCACACACCCGAAACACCGGCCAACCGCACTGAGCAGTCGGTCCCGGAGATGCGTGAGTGGCTCCGCAACTGGGTGGCGAATGCGACCGGGCAGTCCCCCGACTCGGTCGATGAGTCGGTGCCGATGGTTGAGCTCGGACTCTCGTCACGCGATGCGGTGGCGATGGCCAGCGATATCGAGGACCTCACCGGCATCACACTCACGGCCACGGTGGCTTTCCGGCATCCCACCATCGAGTCACTGGCAGTGGTGATCGTCGAGGGCGAGCCCGAACCCGAAGGCGTCGACGAGAACGAAGACTGGTCGCGTGATGTCGATGAGGACGTCGCCACCATCGCGATAGTGGGCTTGGGCACCCGATTCCCCGGCGACATGAACACCCCGGACCAGATGTGGTCGGCGCTGCTCGAAGGCCGCGACGCCATCACGGATCTGCCCGAGGGCCGCTGGGCGGAATTCATGGACGAACCCCGGCTGGCTGAGCGCATCGAGAAGGCCCGCACCCGGGGTGGATACCTCAAGGATTTGAAGGGATTCGACGCCGAATTCTTCGCCCTGTCGAAGATGGAAGCCGACAATATCGACCCGCAGCAGCGGCTGGCCCTCGAGCTGACGTGGGAGGCGCTGGAGCACGCCCGCATCCCCGCGTCCAGCCTGCGCGGCGGCAGCGTGGGCGTCTTCGTCGGCAGCTCCACCAACGATTACAGCTATCTGGCGATGATGGATCCGCGCACCGCGCACCCCTACGCCATCACGGGTACGGCGAGTTCGATCATCGCCAACCGGGTTTCGTACTTCTACGATTTCCGCGGGCCGTCGGTGGCTGTCGACACCGCCTGCTCATCGTCGCTGGTGGCCGTGCACCTTGGCGTTCAGGCGCTCCGCAGCGGTGAGGCCGACGTGGTGGTGGCCGGCGGCGTCAACGCGCTCGTCACCCCAGCTGTCACCATCGGCTTCGACGAGGTCGGCGGTGTGCTGGCACCCGACGGCCGGATCAAGTCGTTCAGTTCCGACGCCGACGGCTACGCACGCTCCGAGGGCGGCGGCATGCTGGTGCTCAAGCGCCTAGGCGACGCCCGTCGCGACGGCGACCAGATCCTCGCCCTCATTGCGGGCAGCGCCGTGAACCACGACGGCCGCTCCAACGGCTTGCTCGCCCCCAACCCCGACGCTCAGGCGGATGTGTTGCGGCGTGCTTACAAGGACGCCGGGATCAACCCGCGCACGGTCGACTACATCGAGGCGCACGGAACGGGCACGATCCTGGGCGATCCGATCGAGGCCGACGCGCTCGGCCGGGTGGTCGGACGTGGCCGGTCCGCCGATCAACCGGCGCTGCTCGGCGCGGTGAAGTCCAATGTCGGACATCTGGAGTCAGCGGCAGGTGCCGCCAGCCTGAGCAAGGTGACACTGTCGCTCTCTCGCAACAAGGTGCCCGCGTCGATCAATTACGCCGGCCCCAACCCGTATATCGACTTCGACGCCGAACACCTGCGAGTGACCAACGAGGCCACCGATTGGCCGCGGTACAGCGGACACGCGATCGCCGGGGTGTCCGGCTTCGGATTCGGCGGCGCCAACGCACACCTGGTGCTGCGCGAAGTGCTGTCCGCGGATCTTGTTGAGCCCGAGCCTGTTTCGGATCCGAAGTCTGACGACACCGCAAAGTCGGACGCCAATGCCGTCTACGTCGGTGGCGTGCGGATGGACGAGTACGGCGAGTTCATCGATGGCGATAACGACGGGGTCAGCGGCGACGAGTACGGCTCGGCCGCACACCGCGGTGACGACGACGAGCCTGAACTTCCCGGCCTCACCGACGAGGCGCTTCAACTCCTCGAGGTCGCCCGGGAAGAGTTCGACGCCGGTGAACCGCCCGTTCCGATTGTGCCGCTGGCAATTTCGGGATTCCTGACGTCCCGAAAGCGGGCGACGGCGACCGAACTCGCGGACTGGATGGAAAGCCCTGAAGGACGTGCGTCCTCACTGGAGTCCATCGGCCGCGCGCTGTCCCGGCGCAACCATGGCCGCTCACGGGCCGTCGTCATGGCCCACGACCACGACGAGGCGATCAAGGGCCTGCGGGCGATCGCCGAAGGCAAGCAGACGCCGCTGGTCTACAGCGCTGACGGCCCGGTCACCAATGGGCCGGTTTGGGTGCTGGCCGGCTTCGGCGCGCAGCACCGCAAGATGGGCAAGAGCCTGTATCTGCGCAACCCGGTGTTCGCCGAGTGGATCAACAAGGTTGACGCGCACATCCAGGACGAGCGCGGCTATTCGGTAGTCGAGCTGATCCTTGACGATGCGATCGACTACACGAACGAAACCTGCGAATACCCCATCGAAGTAGTCCAGACGGTGATCTTCGCCCTGCAGATCGCACTCGGCGAACTGCTCAAGCACCACGGCGCGAAGCCCGCCGCGGTCATCGGGCAATCGCTGGGAGAGGCGGCCGCCGCCTACTTCGCCGGTGGTCTGTCGCTGGCCGATGCCACCCGTGCGATCTGCGCGCGCGCACACCTCATGGGCGAGGGCGAGGCCATGCTGTTCGGCGAGTACATCCGCCTGATGGCCCTGGTCGAATACTCGGCCGACGAGATCAAGACGGTGTTCTCCGACTTCCCGGACCTCGAGGTGTGCGTCTACGCCGCCCCGACCCAGACCGTGATCGGCGGTCCGCCCGACCAGGTCGACGCGATCATCGCCCGGGCCGAATCCGAGGGCAAGTTCGCCCGCAAGATGCAGACCAAGGGCGCCAGCCACACGACGCAGATGGATCCGCTGCTCGGCGAATTGGCGGCGGAGTTGCAGGGCATCGAGCCCGCGCCGTTGAAGACCGGATACTTCTCCACCGTCCACGAGGGCAGCTACATCCGCCCGGGCGGTGAGCCGATCCACGACGTCGACTATTGGAAGAAGGGGCTGCGGCACAGCGTCTACTTCACGCAGGGCATCCGCAATGCCGTCGACAACGGTCACACCACATTTCTGGAACTTGCGCCGAACCCGGTGGCGCTCATGCAGGTTGGCCTCACGACCGCCTCGGCGGGGCTGCATGACGGTCAGCTGATCGCCACGTTGGCACGAAAGCAGGACGAGGTCGACTCGATGGTCGCCGCCGTTGCACAGCTGTACGTGTACGGCCATGACATCGACTTCCGAACGCTTTATGGACCGGGTGACTACGCGAATATCCCGCCGACCCGGTTCAGGCGCAAGGAACACTGGCTCGCTGCGCACTTCTCGGCCGACGGCGCCTCGCTCATGCCGGGCACCCACGTCGCGATGCCGGACGGTCGCCACGTCTGGGAGTACGCGGCATCGGGTGCCACCGACCTGGCAGCTCTGGTGAAAGCCGCCGCGGCGCAGATCCTTCCGGACTCCACACTCACTGCGTCCGAGCAGCGGGCCGTGCCCGGCGACGGTGCACGGCTGGTGACCACGCTGACCCGCCACCCCGGCGGCGCATCCGTCCAGGTGCACGCACGGATCGACGAGTCCTTCACTTTGGTCTACGACGCGATCGTGACCCGTTCCGGCGCCGTGTCGGCACTGCCCGCTGCGGTCGCCACGGGTGTTGCAGTGGCACAACCCATTTCGACTGCGCCGGATGCTGCAACCGAATCCGGCGACGCTGAAATCCTGGCGGACAACCTGACTCAGGGCGCGAACCTGGGCGCCGGGTTCGCCAAGTGGTCACCCGATTCCGGCGAGACGGTTCACGACCGGTTGGCCACTATCGTTGGCAGCGCCATGGGTTACGAGCCCGAAGACCTGCCCTGGGAAGTCCCCCTGATTGAGCTGGGCCTCGACTCTCTGATGGCCGTCCGGATCAAGAACCGGGTCGAATACGACTTCGACCTGCCACCGATCCAGTTGACGGCGGTTCGCGACGCGAACCTGTATGCGGTTCAGGGCCTGATCGAGTACGCCATCGAGCACCGCGACGAGGTGCAGGATCTTCACGAGCACCAGAAGGCCCTGACTCCGGAGGAGATCGCCGCCGAACAGGCCGCTCTGATGGCCGGCCAGGCGCCGAGCACGGCGGCACCGGTGGAGGTCACTGAGACGACGGCGTCAGATGACCCGGCAACCGGGTCGCTGCCGGAAGTCCCCGCGCCACCGACCAATCCCCTTGGTCCGGACATCCCGGCACCGCCGACGGACCCGTCGGGACCGAGCCCGTCCGCCGCGGAATCCGCGGCCGCCACGGCCGCCAAAGCGCTCACACAACAGGCCGTCGTCGACGCTCTGGGTACCGACGTCCCGCCGCGTGAAGCCGCCGAGCGCGTCACCTTCGCGACGTGGGCCATCGTGACGGGCAAGTCACCCGGCGGGATCTTCAACGAGCTGCCGAAGATCGACGACGCCACCGCGACCAAGATCGCCGAACGGTTGTCCGAACGGGCCGAGGGCACGATCACGGCCGACGAGGTCAGGGCAGCCACCACCATCGAGAAACTGGCTACCGTGGTGCGCGAGCACCTTGAGTGCGGTGAACTCGACGGGTTCGTCCGCACCATCCGGGCGCCGCGCGAGGGCTCGAATGCCACGCCGGTCTTCGTATTCCATCCGGCCGGCGGATCGACCGTCGTCTATGAGCCGCTGCTCAAGCGCCTCCCGGCGGATACCCCGATGTACGGGTTGGAACGCGTCGAGGGCTCCATCCAGGAGCGGGCGGCGGAGTACGTACCCAAGCTCCTCGAGATGAACGGCGGACGGCCGTTCATCCTTGCGGGATGGTCGCTGGGCGGGGTGCTGGCCTATGCCTGCGCCATCGGGCTGAAGCGGGCGGGTGCCGACGTCCGATTCGTCGGCCTCATCGACGCCGTACGCGCCGGCGAGGACATCCCACAGACCAACGAGGAGATCCGGGCCCGTTGGGACCGTTACGCCCTGTTCGCCCAGCGCACATTCAACGTCGAGATCCCGGCGATCCCGTACGAAGAACTCGAAAAGCTGGATGACGAGGGTCAGGTCCGGTTCGTTCTCGACGCGGTCAAGGCCAGCGGCGTGGACATCCCCGGCGGGATCATCGAGCACCAGCGCACGTCGTACCTGGACAACCGCGCCATCGACACGGTCGAGATCGAGCCCTACGACGGACACGTCACCCTCTATATGGCCGACCGCTATCACGACGACGCGATCATGTTCGAACCGCGCTACGGCATTCGCAAGCCGGACGGCGGCTGGGGCGAATACGTCGCCGACCTGGAAGTGGTCCCGATCGGGGGCGAGCACATCCAGGCGATCGACGAGCCGTACATTGCCAAGGTGGGCGCCCACATGAGCGAAGCGATCAGTCGCATCGAAGGCGAGACGAGCAGCCGGACAGCCGAGGAGAATCAGTCCAAGTGACACGCCACCTGGAGACGACCGCCCAGAAACTCGCCGACCTGCACGAAAGGCTGGCGCTGGCGGCCGATCCGGGCGACGAGAAGGCCAAGGCCCGGCGCGATAAGAAGGGCATACCTTCGGCGCGGTCGCGGATCCATTCGCTGCTCGATCCGGGCAGCTTCCTGGAGATCGGTGCGCTCGCCAAGACGCCCGGCGATCCTAACGCTCTGTACGGCGACGGTGTGGTGACCGGTCACGGCACCATCAACGGACGGCCTGTCGCGGTGTTCAGCCATGACCAGACGGTGTTCCAGGGCTCGGTCGGCGAGATGTTCGGTCGCAAGGTGGCAAAACTGATGGAGTGGGTGGCGATGGTCGGATGCCCGATCATCGGCATCAACGACTCCGCCGGCGCCCGTATTCAGGACGCGGTGACCTCCCTGGCCTGGTACGCGGAGCTGGGCCGCCGACACGAGTTGCTACGCGGTACCGTGCCGGAAATCTCCATCATTCTCGGCAAATGCGCCGGCGGCGCCGTGTACTCGCCGATCCAGACAGACCTCTTGGTTGCCGTCCGGGATCAGGGCTACATGTTCATCACGGGGCCCGACGTCATCAAGGACGTCACCGGCGAAGATGTCACCTTCGATGAGCTCGGCGGCGCGGACGTTCAGGCTCAGCGCGGCAACATTCACAAGGTCGTCGAGGACGAAGCCGCCGCCTTCCAGTACGTCCGGGACTACCTGTCCTTCCTGCCCGCCAACACCTGGGATGATCCGCCGATCGTCAACCCCGGCCTGGAGCCCGAGCTGACCGCCGGCGACTTCGAGTTGGACACGATCGTGCCCGACGCCGACAATCAGGCCTACGACATGCACGACATCCTGCTGCGGATCTTCGATGACGGCGACGTCTTCGAGATCGGCGATCAGCGCTCCCCGGAACTCATCACCGCATTTGCGCGGATCGACGGCAGGCCGGTCGGTGTGGTTGCCAACCAGCCGATGGTCATGTCTGGTGCGATCGGCAACGAGGCCTCCGACAAGGCGGCCGGTTTCATCCGATTCTGCGACTCGTTCAACCTTCCCCTGGTCTTTGTGGTCGACACTCCGGGCGCCATGCCGGGAGTGGCTGAGGAAGAGGGCGGCATCATCAAGCGCGGTGGCCGTTTCTTCAACGCCACGGTCGAGGCCGACGTGCCGAAGGTGACCGTGGTGATCCGCAAGGCGTACGGCGGCGGGTACGCGGTGATGGGCTCGAAGCAGCTCACCGCCGACCTCAATTACGCCTGGCCGACCGCCCGCATCGCGGTGATCGGCGCCGAGGGCGCGGCTCAACTGCTGGTGAAGCGCTTCCCCGATCCGACGGCCCCCGAGGTCCAAAAGATCCGCGCCGACTTCATCGAGGGCTACAACCTCAACATGGCCATTCCGTACATCGCCGCCGAACGCGGGTTCATCGACGCCGTCATCGAGCCCCATCGGACCCGTCTGCTGCTGCGGCAGTCGATGCGGTTGCTCCGGGACAAGCAGATCACCCGGACGCAGCGCAAGCACGGCCTCATTCCGATGTAAGGAGCAAAAGGATGTCGGACTCCGGTAGCGCTGAGGCGATCCGCACCGCGGGCGCGGCGATCGGCGAAGCGGTCGGTGTGTTCATGCTCCACCCGGAGACCGTTGAACAAGGGATGGCGGCGGGCTATCCGGACCCGTTCGCGGCGTACTTCGCCGGGCGGGGCGGCGTCCTGGGCGATGCAGCTCCCGAGACGGTCGCCTCGGTGTTCGTGGTCTTCGACCCGGACGTGGTACGGAGTTGCTGGGAACGAGGCCTGGCGGTGCGCGATGCCGCCGCCGGCGCCGCCTTGTACTGGGATCAGGCCGCCGATTTCGGACGCCGGCATCTCGCCGGGGCGCCAGGGCTGGACCGCATCGCCGAGATCGGCGGGAAGATCATTTCGGCGGCACCGGACCCTGGGCTGCCGTTGTTTGCGGGCTGGCGCAGGATGCCGTTGGCCGAGGATGCCCCGGCGCGGGCTCTGCAGGTGATGTTCATCCTGCGTGAGCTGCGGGCGAGCGTTCACTTCTGCGCGCTGGCGTTATCCGGCGTAAGCCCAGTCGAGGCACATGTCCTGAAAAAGGGCCCTGACTACGCGGCCTTCATGGGCTGGCGCAAGCCGTACCCCGACGGCGCGGGGAAAGAAGAACGGCTGGCCGAGGCCGAGGCCGCGACCAACCGGCGGATGGCGGAGATCGTCGAACTCGCCGTCAGCGGCGACGAACTGGCCGAAATGGCGCGATTGAGCGTCACCGCGCTGGCCAGAATCAAAAGCAAAGACCATTGACCTGCACCGTTGCCGAACCGGGACGTTCTCGGTTCGATTCTCGAGACACCTTCGCCGTAGGATGCCCCAATGCCGTTAGCTGACGGCCAGGATTTTGCTGGTTACACCATTCTGCGGACCCTCGGGGCCGGCGGTATGGGTGAGGTGTACCTGGCTCAGCATCCTCGCTTGCCACGCCGCGACGCGCTGAAGGTGCTCGGGGCGTCGGTGAGTTGCGATGAGGAATACCGCCAGCGATTCAATCTCGAAGCAGACATGATCGCCACACTGTGGCATCCGCATATCGTCACCATCCACGACCGCGGTGAGACCGACGGGCAGCTGTGGATCGCGATGGACTACGTCGAGGGCACCGACGCGTCCCGACTGCTGGCGGAGCAGCACCCGTACGGCATGCCGCCCGACGAGGTCATCCGGATCATCACCGGAGTTGCGGAAGCCCTCGACTACGCGCACGGCCGCGGTCTGATGCACCGCGATGTCAAACCGGCCAACATCCTGCTGGGTTTCCCCGACTCCGACGACGAGCGCGTCATGCTCGCCGACTTCGGGATCGCCCGGTGGATCGGGCAGTCCAGCCAACTGACCGGAACCAACATGACCGTCGGCACGGTGGCGTATTCCGCCCCGGAACAGCTGAAGGGCGATTCCGTAGACGGCCATGCCGATCAATATGCGCTGGCCGCCACCGCCTATCACCTGCTTACCGGGATGCCGCCGTTCCAGAACACCAACCCGGCGATCGTCATCAGTCAGCACCTCAGTTCTGAGCCACCGGAGATCGGCACCAAGCGCCCCGAGCTCTCGGGCCTCGGCCCGATCTTCGACAAAGCGCTCGCGAAGAACCCCGACGACCGTTTCGACCGGTGCATCGACTTCGCTCGCGCGTTGCAGCGCAGGCTCACAGCATCCGCCGGCGACCCGGGCGCAACACAGTTCAGGGCCGTCGCGCCCGCCACACGCGGCTCGGCGCACCCGGCACGTGGACGTCATGCCAAACCGGACGGCGCCCCCGGGAAGCGCCGACTGCTGGTGCCCGCGCTGGTAGGGGCCATCGTGGTGATCTCCGGCGCTGCGGCAGGACTGATTGTGCTGTTCGGGGGCCACCATGACGATGCCAGGGCCACCGCATCGACACCACCCAGCCGCCATGCCGGACCTCCGCCTGCGGAGTCGGGTCGCATGGATCTGCCCGTGGTGGTGATCAGCGCCAACTGCGCAATTCTCGGCGCGGCCGCCGTCAGCGAGACCGGAGCGCCCGCGTACTGCGCGCACGCCACTGACGGCAGCGACAACACCGTCTGGTCATTGCAGCCCGAACAGCTGGCCACCTCCGGCAGCTGAGCCGACGCTCACGGGATACCTGGGATAGGCGGCGGTCGGCGCGGTTCAGACGGCCGGGATTGCACCGATGCGATGAGGAGTTCCGCGGTCAGCTCGAGGTCGTCCAGTGTCGTCGCGCGGCCTTCGGGAGTACTTCTGACTCGGCCTAGCGATCTCTTTGCGTGAGTAATCAACCAATGCGTCACATGGAGCAGACAGTCAGCCCGCAACTGCGGGTCCCCGCCGGCAAGTTGTTGCCGTACAGCGACACCGGCCATCGGATCGAGGGTGAGTCGGACGATGTCCAATAGGTCGCTCGCTTCCTTAGCCGCGCCTCGGTCCATCAGAGATTGCAGCTTCATCGCGATGAGCGGCCCAGGCTCGGCTACGCGAACAGGTACCGGCGCGAACCCCCGGGTCCCCAGCGACATTAGGGATGCGGTGGCTGCGGCCCAGTTATGCGCCATGACGTGGAGTCGCCCAGTGGGGTCGTCCGGAAGTGCCCGAAGTGCCGCATCGGTGACCTCAAGAACATCAACCTCAATAGCACCGGCCGAAGTGTCCAACAGGGCGCCCGCGGGTCCGCGTGGGAGCGCGCCAGCATCAAGAAGCAGTTCGAGCTGCGGTGTTTCGTCGTCGCGGCGCCGATCAACCGTATCCAGGTCAGCAGTTGCACGATGGGGCCGCGCCAATCGGCACACGACCGCCAGCCCTCCGATCACCACAACCGGTCGTGACGTCTGCGACTCAATGCGCGGAATTGCGTGGACCAGCCTCTCCATCGCGGTGCCGGCAAGGTTGACCACAGGGATCGGTTTCGGGCTACCAGACACGCGCCCACGGTTTCGGGGGCGCCCATTGCGCGAGGATCTCGCGTCCGCGGCTTGAGTCCTTGGCCAGATCTAGGGCAACGAAAAGCGGTCGAACCATGGGCCAGCTCCCCTCAGATTTGTCGAATTGAACCCGCGCAGCACACGTGGCCGCCGCTGGGGCAGCTTTCAACGTTCCTGCTCGCGAACCCGGCTCGGACGCGGCACCAAGCACTTGTACCGCACGGCGCAGAGTGCGTATATCCGGGACATAGAAGTCGGGCGGATGGTCGGCTCGAAGCCCGACTGGTGCCCCGTAACACGCAGCCGCCGTGGTGTCCGTGAGTGCCCAGCCAATTTCGGCGTTGATGTCGTCATTGACCTTCAGCACTTCACGAACCGCCCTGTCCTGCGGCGACGGCAGCGTACCCACATCCGCTGAGGCCGGTCGCCAAGCCGCGGCGAGACCCCAAAATAAGTCTGGAATCGCCGGAACATTATCGGCGTCAATCAAATTCGCGCGTCGAAGGCGCGCAAGAACTGCTGAGACAGTGCTAGGAGCCCTACCGATCCGGTGCGCGAGCGAACGCACACCACCAGGCGAGCGCGGATCCAGCAGCAGTTCGACTGCGACTTCCAGTCCGGCTCGACCAGCAAACGGATCATCAGAAGCCGTCGGGTCCTTGGTGACTGGCGGAACGTCGGCATGGACGTAGATCCCCGGTGCTGCCAGGCGCAGTCGACCGCGCAGGTCCAGCCATCCCCAGCCAGCGCCTTCCAATATCGCGCGCGCATCTTCAGTGATCCGATCGGCAACCAGCACACCGACTATCTGCTTCCCAACCCCCGACTGGATTTGAGCAAGCTGATGCGCGTACTGGCCAAGCTGTCGCGGTAGCGCATCCGCCGACGCAAGCGCCCGATATTCAGCTTCAATGAGCAGAGTCTGACCGCCAGGAGCTCGTACCTCGATGTCGGCACCAGAACTGCGTTGAGAGGCTTTCAATCCCACCGCTTCAAGGGCGTCAACAAGTGCCCGCTCTGCATCATCCGCGCTCAACACATGATCATCGTCCCCCGGTGTTCGGTATTCGGTCAATACCGAACACCGAACACCGGGGGAGCCGGGCCTATGAACGACAACCTCGACGGAGCTACGCCTTGATCCGGATCGGTCCGGGCTTCCACAATCCGCTCCGAGTGGCCGTCCCGAGATCCAATTGTGCGACCCGCGCGTCCACAATCGTGTCGAATTTGCGCAGGGACCCCCAGTCGCGACCCCAATCGTGAGACAGGTAGGTCGCCATCACGTGGGCTCGCAACAATAGGTCCGAGATGCCCAACAGGCCACCGTTGCGGCCGTCTTCCCAGGTGTCGGTGTCCTGCTTCTTGGCGGTGTAGTCGGGTGTGATCCGGAATCGGGGAACTTCGGTGACACCGTCGGAGTGCAGCATCGGCTGCTGGCACGGGAATGCCAGTCCCACCGCCCAGTCCATCAGCACCGGTTGCGTCGAACCTACGTATTCCTGGACCGAGCGCAGCTCCGGAACCCGGGGCGGGGTGACGGCTACCCAATCGCCCTGCGACAGCGACTTGTCGGCAGCGACGATTCTGACCGCGATTGCGTCGGCGGGAATCTCCGAACGCGCGAACCGCAGGTTGCGCCATGACGGCGCGGGGCCCAGGTCATAGGGCGCAACACGGCCCGCCGCGACCGGCACCCCGCCCGAACCAGCGCGGCCGAATTCGAGCTCGACGGTTTGGCCATCGGTGTGCGCATTCAACACGCTGTTGCCGGCGATCGTGCCGGCTGCCGTGACGACGACCAGTGGATGCGCGTCGATATAGCTCTTGTCGCCCGACGGCAGCTGGTACCACGCTGAGGTGAGCGTGGCCTCCTGTTGAGGTCCGGTGGCGTAGCTGCCGGCGAGCGGGACCTGCGCCGGATTCAATCCGTACGGGAGTGGCTCGGTGGAGCCGTTGATGCCCGGCGTCTCGAGTTTGACCGGGGCATCCCAGTCGTAATCCGTTCCCGGTTGTGGATTGGTCAACCTAATGGCTTCCGCCACAATATGTTCCGGCAGTCCGTTGGGGCTGAAGCCCACCGGCTTCACGCCGCCCAGTGGGCCGAGCGGTCCCCATTCCCCGCCCTCGGCGGGTAGCGGTGTCAGGAATCCGGCGTTGGTGTCCGGTTCGACCAACACGTCATCGGCCAAGCCGCATCCTCCGGATAGGGCGCGGAGGTTGGCCGAAGCGTTCGAGTAGGTGGGGTACTGCCGCACAACTCCGGCCGCCATCGAACCGACGAAGACGACGACCATGAATCCGGCCGCGAGGGAGATAGGGGCCGCCGTCAGCGCTCGGGTGATGCGTCCGTCGCCGTGGTCGCGGGAATTGAAATGCAACCAGACCGTGTAAAGCACGGCGACGATGAACAGCGCGAAGAACATTGTGCTGACGGTGATTCCGCCGATCTTGGGCATCGCGTTGTTGAACGGGATGCCGTAGCTCGACACGTACCACCAGCCGTTGGTGGTGGCAAAGCACAGCGATAGCAGGAACAACACGGCACTGACCACAGTCATCCGATTCCGCGACCAGCGGAGCACCTTCGGCGACACCAGAACGGTTGCCAGCGCGGCCATCGCCGCTCCCACTGCCGCGAACAGCCCGAAGTGATGCACCCACTTGGTGGGGGTGAACATCAGGCAGAACATCGTGCCGAAGATGACACCCATAAGCCGCCAGGCCGGGCCACGGGCGACGCCCGGAATCCGCTTGCGGCGCAACATGATGAACATCGAGATGAACAGCGACAGGAGTGTGACGAGGAAGCCGAAGCGCCGCGACAGCGAGCCGTCGACCGTCGGCAGAATCAGGTAGTAGTACCGCAGGTTCTCGGTGTACCAGGCCTGGCTGGGCCCGATGTCGGTGCGAATTCTGGTGGCCTCCAACACCGTTGCCAACGTCTGGTCGGCGAACACCACCGTGAGTATTACTGTCCCCACGGCCAGCAGGGGAGCCACCAGCGGCCAGGTTCCCAGCACCGCACGCCGGCGCACCAGGATTCGGAGCAGCGGCCGCCCGCCGGCGATCAGGGCCGCTACGGCAATGAGTCCGGTCGGCTGGATGCCCAACGTGAACGCAGCGGACAGAATGGCCAACCCGGCCGGCGCCAATCGCCCCGAGGTGATGGCACGTTCGATCAGGACGTAGGTGATGAGCGCACCCGTGGCGATCTGGCCTTCGGGGCGCAGGCCGTTGTTGAACGGCATCCATGCGGCCAGCAGGACGAGCCCCGCCGCCCACAATGCCGGCCGGCTGGACACCACCGCCGGACCGAGCCTGGGCAGCACCTCGCGGGACAGCAGCAACCAGCAGACCAACGCGCAGACCAAGTCCGGCAGCCGAATCCAGATGCTGGCGTCGCTCACATGGGTCATGAGGGCCAGCACGTTGTAGTACCAGCCGAAGGGGTCTTCGGGACTGCCGAACCAACGGAAGTAGTTCGACATGTAGCCGGCCCGGTCGGCGACTCGGGCCATCTGCAGGATGTAGCCGTCGTCGGATGAGTTGGCGCCCAGCACATGCCAGACCAGGAAGCCGCCTACCACCGCGACGTCGACGGAGGTGAAGGTCCGCCAGCGCTGCGGGATCCACTTGTGCATCCGGCGGCCGTCGGTACGGTCGAGCTTCCACAGCGCCACCAACGCAACGATCGTCGAGGCGATCGCCAACAGCATGGCCGCCAGTTTCAGCGGCGTCGGCTTGGTGGAGAACCGCGTGTCGATGGTCGCCGAGAACGACAGTCCTGGCGGCGCGGGGCCGACGAGGTCGGTGAACACCCCGACGATCGCGGGCCGCAAGTTCGGGTCGGCGAACCCGCTACGCAGGTCTTTCCCGGTGCTGGAATCCTTCAGGCCCACGAAGGTGGCGAAGGTTCCATCCTTCGTCGAGGTGATCTCGATGCGCTGGCAGTCCGGTGATTGCGCCTTCGAGCGCGGCACACTTGCCACCACCACGTTGCGGTCGGTGACATCGACCCGCTGTGCCGTCACAGTGACGAACAGCGAATTGAGGCTCGCTTCTTTGCCTTTCTTCGGTGCGAGCCCGAGGATCATCCCGCCCGCGGGCGGCAGCGACTGGATCACGTCACAGGGAATGGTCGCCGTCAGTTCCACCGGCGCCTGGGAGATCAGCGGTGCGGTCACATTTCCCAACTGACCACTCTGCGGCCAGTTGAGAGTCGCGGTCGTCTGCACCACCGGAAGGATCGGAGTCAACACCGACAACACGAATCCGAGGAGTCCGGCGATCGTCGCCACCCAACGGGTCGTCCGAACGTCGCTCTTCGCTGAATCAATCATCGGCCCGCTCATGGCAGCGCCCTGATGGGTCCACTTCGGCTCCAGCCGAAGACAGTTCGCGAACCGGTTTCGATGACGGCGTTGGGCGCGTCGGTGGCAGGCACCACCCGGATGTAGCGCTCGAGGGCTCCCCAATCCCGGTACCAGTCGTCTCGCAGGTAGGTGGGAATCGTCGCCGTGGTGAGCAACGCCTGAATGAAGAGAAAGGGTCCGCCGGCTCGGGCGGACTGCCACATGTTCGACGAGATGGCCACCTGCTTCAGGTTGGGCAGTATCCGGTACTCCGGAAGTTCAGCCACGCCGAGGTGTTCGGAGAACGGCCGCTGGCAGGGAAAGTTCGCCGCGGTGGCGATATCCATCAGGATCGGTGTGCTCGACCCGAGGAATCGCTGCGCGGTTTCCAGAACGGGCACCCGCGGTGGGGTGAATCCGAACCACTGGTCGGTGCTCAGGTTCGGATCGTCTGCGACGATGCGGGCCACGTTCGCTTCCGGCGGCGCCCACTTCAACGGGAAACGCAGGTTGCGCCAGGCCTTTTGCGCTATCACATCGATGGGCTGAACCAGGCCGAGCGGGGCGAAGGTGCCGTCGGGCCGGTGCACACCCCACTGCAGTTTCAGGGACTGGCCGTAGTTGAACTGACCCTCTTCGTCGTAGAACCAGATTGCGCCGGCGGCGGCAACCGTCACCAGCGGGCGATCGGCGGTACGGGGCGGAAGCTCGTACCACGCGGACGTCGCCTTGGCCGCAACGGTGTTCTCGTTGTAACTGCCCATGACCGGCGTCGTTTTGGGGTCGAGACCGAAGGGCAGGAAGACCTTCGATCCATTGACCCCGACCGGCCCGTATCCGCCGCCCGTCCCCGCGGCGTAGGCGATTCCGACGTTCGGCTTGTTCGGCGATCCGTCGGAATTGACCGTGCCCGGGTTGGCGGTGAACGGCTCCGCCGGTTCGAGGGTGTCGCTGATCCCGTTGGGTGTGAATCCAATGGGGCTCTCGCCGCCGAGTGGTCCGTACTGGCCCCATTTCTGGCCCGGAACCGGCTGCAGTACACCGGCATTCGGGTCGGGCTCGACAAGAACGTCATCCGCCATCGCGCAGCTGTTCTCGGACAGTCCCGACGTCAGCGCGTCCAGATCGGCTTTGGCCGTCGTATAGACGGGGTAGCGCTGCGCAAAGGCCTTGCCCATCGAACCGACCTCGAGAACCACCATTATGATCGCGACCACCAGCAATGGCGTCGATGCCAAAGCGCGGTTGCGCCGGGTGTTGCGCACCTCGGTGTGACCGGCGTAATCCATGCGGAAGTGCAGCCAGGCGGCAAACAGTCCGGTCGCAATGGCCAGCACCAGGAACATCGACGTCACGGGATGGCTTGCGATCACCGGCTGGCGGTCGAACCACGGCACACCGTAGTTACCGACGTAGAACCACCCGTTGGTACCCGAAGTCGCCCAGGCCAACACGAACAGCAGTGCCGTCACATAGAGCGCGAGGTTCCGCCGACTGTGCAGGCCGACCCGCGCCACCGCAAAGGCGGTGACCGCTCCGAGCGCGCCGGCCAGTCCGGCGAACACGCCGAACTGCACCGCCCACTTGGTCGGGGTGAAGGTGAGGAGCAGAAGGCCGATCGCGGTCGACCCGATGAGCCGCCACACCGGAGCGGTCATGGTGCCCGGCAACCGTCCGCGTCGCAACAGGACCGCCAGCGCACCGAACAGGCAGAGCAGCATCGCCAAAACGGCGAACCGGCGAGTCAGCGAGCTTTCGGAATTGTCTTCGACGGTCAGGAAGTAGTAACGCAGGAAATCCTGATACCAGGCGATCGTAGGGCCGACGACGTATTTGATCCGAGCCGATTCGGCGACCGACGCCAGCGTTTGGTCACGGAACACGACCACGAACACCACTGACATTGCCGCACCCAGCGCAGCCAGGGGGGCAGCAAGTCCGTCCACCGGGCGGCGGGCCTGGATCACTCTTGCGATGCCGCGGGCACCCACCAACAGCGGTGCGAGGGCAACGATGCCCTGGGGCGCCAGCGTCACGCTGAACACCGCTACGAGCACCGCCAGAGATGCCGGCACCAGTCGGTGCGTTCCCAACGCGATCTCGATCAGCATCCAGGTGGCCAGCACACCGAAGGCGATCAGAGGTTCTGGCCGCAATCCGTTATTGAACGGCAGCCAGGCCGCCAGGAACACCGCGCCTGCGGTCCAGATCGCGATTCTGTCGGAGCCAAGACCCCGTATCCCCGGTCCCAGTCTCGGCAAGGCCCAGCGGCTCAGGATGAGCCAGGTGAAGACACCCGCCGCCAACGCGGGTATCCGCATCCAGACCCCGGCGGTGCTGACGGAGGCGAGATTCGCCAGTACGGACTGATACCAGTCGAAGGGCGCCTCGGTGGCGCCGA